>Ga0114958_10000497_pt1 | contig 33559 bp, 28 predicted proteins | sample C_130208_EF_Meta_FD_89577 | JGI IMG/M metagenome (GOLD analysis project Ga0114958, IMG submission 89577) | Freshwater microbial communities from Lake Croche, Canada to study carbon cycling - C_130208_EF_MetaG | ecosystem: Environmental > Aquatic > Freshwater > Lake | place: Lake Croche, Canada... | reverse complement strand
CGGCGGGACGGTCCCGATCAAATGCAGCATCGGCAACGCCATGCCGCGGGCTTCGGCCTCGTGCCACCCGCGGATCAGATGCGCCGTGCGCTTGTGCGGCTCGCACGACGCCAGGTGGATCACGTAGTTCTCTTTGGCCGCATCGAGCGGTTGCGCAATGCCCTCATACAAACACGGTTCGTAAGTGACGGTGATTGCCTTGCGCGCGATGCCGTGGCGATCCATGAACGTATGGATTTGTTGTTTGGAGGTCTCCGAAACCGTGAGTATCAGATCCGCATTGCGCAGCGTGTGCTTGAGCATCATCGCCCAATAGGCATATTCCCAGGGTTTGCGCCACCGCGGGTAATGGTCCTCGTCATACTGGATGATCGTGTCGTGGATCGTCACCACCGAGGGCCGGCAAAAGAAATTCCCCAACGGCAAATACCCTTTGGGGAAATAATAAACATCCGGGCGCTGGCCCGGACGCGTCAACAACGGATGCAGATGGTCGGTGAGCAGCCGCAGCCAGTGGTTGCGCGTCCCCCACGACAAGCCGTGGCGCACCGTCACATTGGGCGGCGCTTGCTGGGAACTGGCGGAGGTGATGGCGGAAACCTCCGCCCGCCCGCTTGCCTGCAGCGCCTCCAACACCACGTAGGACATCCGAGAAATGCCGAAACTCCGGTCATTCCCGGGATTCTGGTCCGCTAGATACGCAAGAATATGCATTGGAAAATGATGGGAGGCTTCCGACCGCTAGAGTCAGTTAGATGCTCGTCGGCGTCTCGCCAAGCATCCGCGCCAGGCGAACCGCAAGCACACTGGTGAAAAATGTCGGATTCGCCTGACTCGACGTGGGCAGGACGGAACCGCTGCAGACATAAAGGTTGCGGGTCCCCCACACCCGCAGGTCGCGGTCCACCACGCCGAGTTCCGGCGAATCCGCCATCCGGGTGGTGCCGCTCTGATGAATGCCGTCGCGTGACATGGCGCGGATTTCCTTGCCGAAATCCTCACGCGCAAACCAGTAATCCAAGTGGCCGCAGCCGCATTTGCGCAGCCATTGATCCAGGATTTCATGCACCCGAATCACCGAATTCGCGTCGGCATCGCTGTAGGCAAAGTGAATTTCCAGGGTTTCGCCATCCGGGCCCAGGCGCATTTGATTCGTGCGCTCCGGAATCTGTTCGGCGTGGAAATGCACGGCATAACGATTTTGCGGATTATACAGGAAGATCTGCGGCAGCTTGCGTTGAACACAATACCGACGGTAGAAAATGGTGGCCGGCACCCACAGCGAACCGGGCAAGCCCTTGAGCACATTCCACAGGTGGCGGTGGATCTGATAGAGTTTGCCTTTGGTGATGGAATTGGCAATGGCACGGGGAGCCAATTTGGGGCCGAGCACCGGGGTGACCATGGCCAGATAGAACATCGATAACGCCCCGCTGCCATGGCTGGGGTCGTGATAAAGCGGGTTGTCCAGCCAAAGCGCGGTGTTGAGAAGATTCTCGCGCTGCATCACTTCAGTGGACAGCTGTAGTCGGCGGCGGACAAAGATATTGTTTTCATCGCGCAGCAGGCCGTATTCGGTCTTTTCCGGGTCGCCAGTGAATTGCACGCTGGCGATTTTGCCTGATAGATGGCCCTGATAATATTTGCCCAGCGCGTCGGGCACGCCGTCGAGGCGGGCGAACACCTGGGGATTTCGCAACAGAATGCGCGTGGACTCCTGGGTTCCGGCGGCCAACACGAAGTTCCTGGCGCGCAACTCGGTGAGCCGGCCGCTGGCCACATCGCGAAGCGTCAAGCTGGCTATGGTGCCATCCTCCGCCGGCGCGGCTAGGTCCCGGGCTTCCGCGCCGCAGACCACCAGCAGATTGGCGCTGGCCTGCAATTCCTCGCGGTAGCGGTCGCCAAAGCGCGTCGGCATGCTCCAGCGCTCGACGTTGGAATCGAGCACGTCGCCCTCGACAAAACCCTCGGCCATGTGCTCGTCGCCCCACGGCTGGGTTCCATGCAGGTTGAACGGGCCGCTGCCACACTCGAAATACTCGGCGGTTCGGGCTACAAACGGTTGGCACTCCTGGAGAAGGCCCGCATCCCAAGTGCACCCGCCCTTGACGATCGGCCGGTCAATGAAATCGATCGGGTCATACATCACACAGCGACCGCCCCAAGTGATCGAGGTTCCGCCCAAACCCTTGTTCGTGCATTCGTAGGGTTCGTGATGATTGACCAAGCTGGCAACCTGGATGCTGTCATCCAGCGCGTTGCGCTCCGTGGGCCGTTCCCCACCGTATTCCACCAGCACGACTTGTTGCGTGGGATGGCTGCGGGCGTATTCCAGCGCGACGATCATGCCGACCGGGCCGCTGCCGACCACACAGAGGTCGTAGCTGATGTCTTGTAATACCGATGTGTTTGCGATCATAATTCCAAGGGGATGGCTGACGATCCACTGGCTGGACCCTTCCCACCCGTGTGCGCTCAAGCCTGCATGGCACCCAGATACGCGAGCGCGACGCGTGCTTTGGCATAATGCTGGCGCATGTGCTCCAGACTCGCTTGGCGCATCCGGCGGATTTTCCCAGGGTCGTTCAACAACTCGGCCAGCGCCTCGATGCAGGCCGCCGGGGAGTCCGCGATGATACCATTGACGCCGTTTTCGATCACATGGGGGGCACCCAGCGCCTGACGGGTGGTGAGCACGGCCAAGCCGGCTGCAGCTGCCTCGCCAATGACTTGCGGGCCGGAGTCCTGGTGGGTGGGCAGTACCAGGATGTCGTGGGAGCGCATCAACTCGAGATGTTCGGGCGAGCCGTAGCGCACCCCCTGGCACACGGTCAGGCCAAGGCAGGGCTCCAGATGCTCATTGGTGACCATCGTCAACGTGCAGGTGCCCTGGAGACGGCTGCGGAATGCCTCATAGAGCAGGTCCCCGCCCTTGCGTTTGACATCGCCGCCCACATAGAGCACGCGGAGGTGGTCCGCCCCGGTGATTTCGCCCGGATCGAAGTGAGCGACATCAAACAACGACGGCACCTGATGGACTCTGGCGCGCGGCACCTGATAGTCGCGAGCCAGGCAGTCGGCCATCGCCGCGGTCATCGGCAACAGGCCGCTGCACGCATGGAAAATCCTGCGGTGCAGCCAGCCCACCAAGGTCCGTAGGCCGGGCGCTTCGGGGGCGAAGAGTTTGCCGGCCCAGTCCATGGTGATGTAGACTTGGCCGCCGCGCCAGCTGCCCCACGAGAACAGCGCCGGACTGACATTGTAGAAGAGGATTTTGCGGCCATCGCGGACCGCCGACCTCACCACCTGTCGCAGTCTGAGCGTGTCCTGGAACCGGCGCGACAAGTTGCGGCGGTTGTCAATGATGCGGTCGATGCGCTCGACATCTTGGGCGGCAAAGCGAAACAACTGCAAGTCGCAGGACGGTTCGAGGATGGCGCGCAAATTCGTTTCGATGGTTCGGCTGCCGAGATCGTTGGGCAAGGTGACGACGAGGATTTTCATGGCATGGGTAGGCCCGCGGGCGAGGCGCTTAGGGCACGGCGACTGCAGCCCGGTAGGCGGCTTCAAGACCTTCGCCATATTGAATGTCATTGAAATCCAGTGAGATGCGCAGTGAGGAGGCGCTACCGAGGTTTTTGAGCCGAGTGCGATCCTCATGCAGCTCACAGACCGCATCGGCCATGGCGCGGACCAGTCCGGCGGGACTCTCGATCTTGCATGAAAATCCGCAATCCTCAGTCACGATGACCGCCGGGCCATTGCACGCCGCCACAATCGGCACGCAGCGGGCGAGCATGGCCTCCATCAAGGCGACGGGCGAATTGTCACGCAAGCTCGGAAGCAGATAGACGTGGGTGTTTTCGAGGTGTTCGAGGTAAGCCGTGCGCGAGAGGTTGGGCAGGATATCGACCTCTGCGGCCAGGCCCATGGCATCGCGTCTGCGGCACAGATACGCAGCTTCCGGCCCGGATCCGGCGAAGGTATAATGAAAGGGGATGCCCCGTTTCTTGACGATGAGCAGCGCCTGCATGGCGAGCACAACGCCCTTTCTGCCCTCGCAGGTCCCGCCGCCCGCCAGGCGCAACATTCCATCCCAGGTTTTGTCCCCGCCGATGGCGTATTTGGCGATGACATCCTGCGGAAACGAGGTGACTAACAGGTTTTGGATTCGGCCCGGATTGCGGACGAACCTGGCGATAATGCGCGAGGTTTCCGCGTTAGCGGAAAGAACGACAGAGGCCTTGCGAAACGTCTGGCGGATGCCGGAACTGGCGATGGACGCCAGGGTGGCGCAATTCCTAAGTCCTTCAAAAATGCGGGCCTGCCAACTCATGGAGAAGAGATAACGCAGATCAAAAATCTCCCCGCCGCCGATGGGTCCGATGACAAACGGGATGCCCAGTTCTCCATACGGGACGGCCACCCGCCAGGTGGCGAAAGTGGCGTGATGAACCAGATCAAAGCCCACTTGCCGGTGCAACTCCACGGCCACCGCGCGCGCGGCCTTGAGCACGGCCGAGTAATACGGCCATTCCTGGAGTTTGGCGGCCATCGGGTTTGTGCGCTTCACGAACGGCTTGCCGCAATAATTCAGGTGCACGTTGGCCGGCAGCGAGCCATTTTCCCTCGCCCGCTCAAGCGGTGCGCGATTGCGTTCGGCGGTCAATAGCCAGACGTCGTGGCGGGCGGCCACGGCAAGCAGGCACCGCCAGCCGACGATGCTTTCGGATGTGGATTCCGGATCACACGCATGAGCACTAAGCAGAATTTTCATAAGTTTTGAGAAATCAGGAGCCTACAAGAGCGGGGAGATCAAGACATTTCAGGATGCCTTGGGTGAAGCGCTCCACCATAGCTTCATTGGTGAGGTGGGACACCGTCTCGAGCCCAGCCTGCGCCAAGGCGGCGCGGCGGGTCGCGTCCCCCATCAGTGCGATGGCACTGGCCGCAAAAAGATCCGGATCATCGGTGTCATCGACGATCACTCCATTGATTCCGGGCTGCAGGTAAATAATTTCGGGGCTATGGTAGGGCACGTCGCAAGTGATCATCGGAACCCCCAGGGCCAAGGCGTCTAAAATTCCGAGGCCCACCAGACCGGGATTCAAACAAACCTTCGCCAACGCCCAAAACGGCACGGCATGCACCCCCGTCTGGATACCGACATAATGCATCCAGGGGTGCTCGGCTGCAGCCGCTTCAATCACATGCTGCTCGGGCCCGCCACCCACAAAAATCATCTCAAAATCGGCAACCCGCTTGCGGATCTCGATGCAACTCGCCACCAGAAAGGGCAAGCGTTTGGTATGATTTTCATTGTGATACATGCCGCCCACGAAAATTCCGACGTTGGACGACACCACGCCCAGGCGGTTGCGGCATTCATCGAGTTGGTCGGGCGTCAAATCCTGGCGTGCTTGCGTGAGGGCCACCGTGTCCACGGTATTGTTGACGACGGTAGTGCGCTCTGCCGGGTAGCCGATCTCCTCCCTCACCGCGCGCGCACTGCGGTCGGTATAGGCAAACCACCAGTGGCAATGCCGCGACACGAGTTGCTTGATTTTGAGCAGCATGGGATGCATGGGTTTGAAGCTAAACAGTTTGCCATGCCCCCAGAATGCGACTTTCTGTTGATTGCGTATTCCTCTCCATAGATAGGGGTAAATATGCAGATGTCGCATCACCTGGGGCACAATGACCAGATCCGCGCCTCGGGTGTGATGCTGCGACGAAAGCCAGACAAAGGATCCGAGTGTTTTCAATGCGGCTGTGTGCGCCCAAGGAATCTCGCCTGCAATGTTATGGCGTCGCTGACTCACTCCATGCACGAGAGTCAGCCCCAGCTTTTCCGCCGCCAGACGCTTCTGAAGGAGATGGAAAAATGTTTCACGATAATGCGACATGGCATCGACTACAAACGCGACCTCGGCGCGGCAATCCAGCGCACGTGATATCGGTGAAACCTCCGCCGACTCCTGGCCCCACTCGGCCCGTAAAGCCTGAATGATTCCATCGGAGAAGTTTCGCACCATCAACTCGGTGGTGTATTTGGAGGCATCCTGAAGACACTCGTCGGCCAAACGCAGTCGCGTTGGTTCGTCGCGCAACAGCGAGATCACGAGCTCGGCATAGGCCTGGGGGTTCTGCCAATCCTCCAGAACGATTGCGTTTTGATTGGGTCGAAGATATTCGACTTCGGGTCCGTGACACGGGTCGAGCGTGGTCACCACGGGCGTCCCGGTGGCGAAGGCGTCCAGGACAACCAGCCCCAAAGCGCCTGGCACCAGCAGGTATTTCGACATGGCCCAATAGGGGATGGTGTCCACACCCTTCACGATGCCCAGAAAGTGAACCCACGGGTACAGCCCGGCGGCCTGGGCTACGATATGCTCTTCCGGCCCGCCACCGATGCAGATCAGCTCAAAATCAGGGATCTGGCGGCGAATCTCAACACAGGCCTCGATCAGAAAGGGCAAGCGCTTGTCATGATGCCGGGTTTTATACATGCCGCCGATGAACAGGCAGACATTTTCCGAGCGGATGCCTAGGGCTTCGCGCGCGCTGCGCTGCGCATCCGGCGGGCACTTCTGTATGGCCTCCTTTAAGACACGGGTATCGATCGTATTGTTGACGGTGGTGATCCTGTCCTGGGCGAAGTGCATCTCGTCGCGCACGACCCTGGCGCTTTTCTGGGTGTAGGCAAACCACCAGTGCGCTTGGCTAGACACCCAATACCGGAATGCGAGACTCAGCGGGGTTGAACCTTGCCTAGAAAACACCTTGCCGTGCCCCCACAACGCGATTTTCTGTTGGCGGTTGAGCTGACGCCACAGCAGCCCATACAAGTGGAGTTGTCTCAGCACCTGCGGCATCACCACGAGATCCGCCCCCTTGGTCGCTTTTAAAACCGGCAACCAGGAGAATGTCTTGAACTCTTTGAGAGGCAGCTTCTGAGCCCAGGGAAGATCGCCCGCGATGTTGTGATGCGTTTGACCCAAGCCGTAAATCACCTGGAAATCTATGCCTTTGGCAGCCAAGTCATCCCGCAGCATCTCCAAAAAGACCAGGCGATAATGAGACATGCTGTCCTGAACTAAAAATACCTTTGGGGGAGCATTCATGTGAATTGTGTGTGACGACCGGTGGAAAAATTAGACAATCGGCAGGCCATTGGTTACGCTGGCCGGCAGCCAATGATTGATTCCCACTCCGCTTCTCGTGGTCAAAGCTGGCGGCAGACGTTGGCTCATCATGCGCCCTTCAGTCTGCTGCGCCATCTGGCCAAGCCGGCCATGCTCTGTTCGTGCTATCATATCGTCGCAGATAGCGCCCCTGCCCACATCCGCCACTTGTTTGCTCCGCGCGGCATTCAAGAATTCGAGCGGGACCTCGAATTTTTTGCCCGGCATTTTCGCGCCATCCACCCGCAGGCGGCCTCGGGGCTCTTCGAGCGTCCGGCGCTCACACGGCCTGGCGGTTTTCTGGTGACCTTTGACGATGGTCTGCGTGAGGCGTTTGAGATTGCCGCGCCGATCTTGAAGCGCCGGGGCATTCGAGCCGTATTTTTCATCAACTCAGCGTTTGTGGACAACCGCACGTTGTTTTACCGCCATAAGGCCAGTCTTCTCATCGAGGCCTTGAGCGCGGCGAATTCACCCTCCCAGCGCTCCAGGGTGAGCCAATATCTGACCGATGGCGGCATCCAGGCCGCGACACCTGAAGCGGGGGTGTTAGCCATCGGCTATGACAACCGCCATCATCTCGATGCCTTGGCCGCACTGCTGGAGGTGGATTTCGCGGATTATCTTCTGCGCCAGCGGCCGTACATGACCACGGCGCAAATCCGCCAACTGGCCGCTGACGGCCACCGGATCGGCGCGCACAGCGTGGATCATCCGCCCTTTGAGGCGTTATCGGCGGCGGAACAACTGCGGCAGTTCGAGGAAAGCCTGGACTTTGTGCGGGAGCAGTTTGCCAGCCCGCAGCCATGGTTTGCGTTTCCGTTCCACGCCAAGGGGCTCGCACCCCAGCTGCTGGAGCGCAGCCTGAGTCGTGGAACAACCTTATTCACCACCGCCGGCTGTGGCGCGCATGCCGCTACGCGCGCGGTGGACCGCATCACCATGGAGCGCCCGGGCTGCGCCCAAACTTTGGTCAATCTGGCGTTACTCAAAAGCCTGCTCCAGTGAATTCAGGCCAGGGCGTGGGCCATGGGCGTCAATTTAGCGGCGCAATCGACTAATTATAAAAGATATGGGTTGCCGATCCGGTCAATAGGTATTCTCAATTTGGATTGAGGAACCGCAACCGAGCGAAGCGAGATGGACGAACACTTCAATTCTGATAACGAGTCAAATGGACTCAGATATACGCAGAGGGGAGGCAGAGATGATTTGGTTACTAGATGGCGAAAACACACTGAATGCTAACTCTGATCCCTCTTCATCTGCGTCCATTTGCCTCATTATTTGAAATCTTACGGTTCGGCCATCTCGCTGCGCGCGGTTGCGGTTTGCTTTCTGAATTCTTTGCTTAAGTTGACGCGAATGGTGGTGGGCCATCTCATTCAAGCCATTCGCGCTCTGCCACTGTCCTGGAATCATGCTGATTGGCAGGCTTGAGGATGACATAAACGACAAACATAACCCCAAACGTCAGGATGATGAGCGGCACCACGAACAGCACCAAAGTAGGCACAAACGACAAGCCAAACACGAGCTTTCTGCTGCTTTCAGTTTGCTGGGTCAAATCTTGGTTTATGGCGCTGGCGGTCTCTTGATAATGTTCGCCAAAGCGCTCCAAACTCAACAAATAATCAAGGAGGGACGGATACACCCGCTCACTCAGCACGCTGCCGCACTCGGTCCGATTTCCCCGCTGAATGAGATCCATGTAAGTCGCCAGATGAGATCTCCACAGCCTGCGCTTAGCACGGAGCCCGTTGAATTCCTGCTGCAGCGCGGCGGAAGGAAACACTTCGTTTTGCATCAATTCAAAGATCCCTTCGGAAACCGCACCGCTCTGCTGAATCAACTGCGCCTGATCAGCCTGTGGGCTGGGGTTATTGGCATACAGCATGGTACAGACCAGGGTGCGACTGGCCTGGAGGGAGACTATCCGCAATCGGTCCTCAAACGGGATGATACGATCAATGACCAACGAATACTCCCTATCGAGCCTGCCAAGCTTCCGATAAGCGATGAGTCCCACGGCTAGGTTGATTACAATCAACACCCCCACCAGGACGAGCCACAGTTTGTTTTTGAAAGTGAGAATCATAATAAAGCTTTTAGATATTTTTGTTTTTCACCCGACTAAAGCGGCTTGATGCCCTTGCGGGCAAGTTCCTCGTAGATGGCTTCCACCCCGGGGATTTTCTCCTTCCAATAATCCCAGTGGTATCGGTCCCAGGCGTGCACGCCCAGCGGCAGCTCGCCGTCGTTCATGGCCAGGCATTTCGCCGGCTGGGTTTCCACGGCGAAGCGCGCGGCGATTCGGGCCGACGGGCGGCGGATGCGCACCCCGAGTTTCGAGGCGATTTGGCTCCAGAAGATGTCATGGGAGAGCCAGCGAATCCTGCGGATCAGCGGCTGAAGCCGACGGCTGGCCTCGCGGAACACCTCGACGCGCCATAGCGACAGGCCGCCATTGCCGACCGGCTCGCGGAAGATCCAATGGAGTGGCAGCCGCGCATACCAGTGGTTGGAAAGCCTTAACCATTCGCGGTCCAGCCACGGCGCGCCTATATAATCATAATCGCCTTGAATGAACGGCTCGACACGGTCGTGGAAGATATAGGCATCGAGCTCGCACAGCAAAATATACTCGTAATCCTTGAAGCGATCGAAGAAATCCGGCGACATGTAGAGCAATTGGGCGCTGCGCTTCGAGACGAACAGGTCGTCGGGAAACGGCAGGATGGTCGGCTGCGGCGTGATCGCCAATATCGGTGCCGGATCGCACTGCGATGGCATCACCATGAACCAGTCATACTTGAGGCCCAGGGTGGCGGCGAGGCGGCGCAAGCCGAACTCCGCCACCGGCGTCAACTCACTGGTATGATGCGGGGTAACGATGCATAGCTTTTTCATGGGATTTGGATGTCGGAGTGGATTGCTTGGCACAACGGCCGGATTCTTAACAAGGACTCGCCCCGCTGAGCCCGGTTTAGCGCTTCTCGAGAATCACAAATTGAAACAGGCCAAACCATGGCATCGAACCCTGCGCCATGACTTCCAAGGAATGCAGCGCTTTCAATAGCCCGAGCGGTACAAGCGCGCGTGTCGTGACCCCGCCTGATAGAATGTGAACCAATGAATCCATCCGGCGGCGTTCCACAAACCGCAGTTCGGGAAACTCCTGGCCAAAAGTCGCCTGATCCCGGAAATGGATGATCCACGGCAGCGCGTCGTTGCCCCCACTCAAGCGCCCTGCTGGTGGCAGTTCCCAAGTCGTGGCCCGCGGGTCGAACGGCTCGTGATGGAGATACTTGTAAACGAAACGAGACAGCGGGGTGACCGTGGGCTCGATCATGGCAATCCTGCCGCCCGGTTGAAGACACCGAATGGATTCCCGGAAAAACGCCCGCGGGTCAGCGATGTGATGCAGCACGTTGATCATCAGGAACGCCGAGATTTCATTGGCGGCATACGGCATATGCTCCGCATGGCAGACGCCATCCAGAAAGGGCAACTCAACGACATCCGTGCGATGCAATCCCGGGATGAACTCATCAAGGAACCCCCCTCCCGCGCCGATCTCAACCTTGATTCCTTCAGGAACATTCCGCACCGACGCGGCTAGCAGTGCATACCAAAGTTCAAAAGCGTATCGCTTGGTCCGGTCATTTTTAACCAGATGGCGACGTCGCGTGGAGGTTTCCGTGGAGTCCAGATCGATTCCCCTGAGTTCCGGGACATTGAGGGCTCGGCGGAGCCTGGTCCAGATCGGAGAACTCATGCAAGAACCGGGTGTTATGGATTGCGGGTGGAATCCATGATTCCGTCGCGTTTGAGTTCGCGCCGCAGTGATAAAATTCCAAGAAACTGTTTCAAACAAATCCCGAATAGGCTCGAGATGAAGAAGATCGAGGTGCTGCCGATTTTGCGTTCATAGTGCGGCACGGGAACCTCAACCACCTTGTATCCCGCATGGTGGGCTCGCACCACGAATTCTGCGGTGAAAAACGACATGTGACTCACTTTGGCCGCCAACTCCACCAACGCTTCGCGCTTGATGAGGCGGAAGCCCGTGTCCATGTCCTGATACGGCACTTTGAGGAAAACGCGCATGAGGAAATTGTATCCCGCAGACAGCCAGATTCGATAGAACGGGTCGCGACGCGGCGATTTCTTTCCCAGGATGATGTCGTAATCGGAGCGCAATGGCTCCAGTCTCCAGAAGTCAATGGCCGCAAACTGATAGTCCGAATCCACTAGAAAGACCCACTCCTTGGTGGCATGGGACACCGCATCGATGAGCGCTCGCTGGTAACCTTTGCGTTCATTGCTCATGAAGAGTTTGATCGGAAGTTCCTGTTCAATCCTCTCCAAAATGGCCTTGGTGTCATCCGTGCTTCCGTCTTCGGCGACCACGATTTCCAACTCGCAAACGCGCGAATTCAATTCCGCGTGGTAATTCTTGATCGTCTGCTCGATGATGAACGACTCGTTGCGCACGGGCAACACCAGTGAAATCCCGCCTAATGCCTGATCCGCAGGTCCACGGTAGAAATTATATGCTACGTTTTTTGATATGCTCATATGATGGAGGTGGGTTGAATGATGGATTGAAGAGGATACGCCGGGTGGCGAAAAACCGGGTTCGGCAGGCGCTTACAATCTGCGGTAGACGGCCAGGTCGATGGTGGGATTGTCCCGATACCAACTGGACCAGGGCTGGGCATATAAATTGCGATTGGGAACCGACAGGACGTCACCCTGCCGCAGCCACTCCCCGCCGATGACCTCCTTGATTCGGCTGAATTCGTCAGGAGACATCACCATAATCGTCAGCGATTGTTTCTCATCGGGATCCATTCGCCATGGCGAGTGGTCGAGATAGTATAACGTGTCACATTGGGGCCGGATTGCATAAAACGCCTGGCGATTGACCAGCGCGACCTCATGACTGCCAAGATATGGCGTCAGATATTTCAGGGTCATGCCGTTGACGTCGTCAGCCCGCCAGCGCCAGGCATTGGCCCAGACCCGCGGATAGCCAATCAGACCGGCCAGCGTGATGATGGCGATCATGCCCCCCTTGAACATGCGCTCACGGACAGGCAGGTGGTGGAGGATGTGAAAGATGATCACGGCACCGGGCACCACCGCCATCCAGCTGTAATATTTCGGATACATGCCCGCAAAATGGGTCAGCACGGGGATGGCCAGCATGAACCACCACAAGCTGATGAGCGTCTTGCGGCGGGCGGGAGCGGGCCCACGCAGCAACCGGAGGGTCACGGCGAGCGAGGCCGCCAGCACCAGCAGATAGGAATGATCGAATAGCCCCCCCCATTTGTGAGTGGCCGACTGACCGGCAAGATAGAGGTTTTTCTTGCCGGAGATGACCGGCAGGACCGTGGCCGCAAAATCCGCCAAGACTCCATGGTGCCAATACATACCCACCAACAGGCAGGTCCCGATGATGCCGCCGACAGCCACGGCGGCCATTTCCTTGAGATACTGTAGCCGGAAAAGATAAAGCAGCAGGATCGAGGAAAAAGCCAGGAACAAGTCAAGCTGCAAGGCGGTCAGAGCGGAGAGCATGCCGAGTGCCGCCAGGGTCAACCAACGGATCCCGGGATTGCGCCATGTGGAGGCCAGCCACACCAGGCCGGCCAGGCAGGTGGTCAGCGCGTCCGGGCGGCCGTAAACGAGCAGGTAAACCGCTCCGGAACAGGTGAAGAGCAGGGCCACCAGCCCGAGACGCCACTTGGCATTGGCGAGGAGTCCGCGGCGGACCAAGCCACCCCAGAGCGCGAGCACGCCCACGATATTCAACCCGAGACAAAAGGACCGCACGCTGGTTGGGGTGAAGCCGAAAATGGCCAGCCATTTGGCAAGCAGGAATGGAAACAACGGCAGATTGCTCGCCCAGAACAGATCGTGGCGTTGCGCATACCAAGTGCCCGTGGTGAATCCACGCCCCAAAAATAGACTGGCCGCGGGATCCACGTAATTGATCTCATCCACATGCACCGGAAAGGTGTTGAGACAGGCAAGGGACACCAGTGTATAGACCAGTATGAGCAGTGCCAGCCACCATTTTTCGGGCGGGTTCGCCTTGGAAATCAGGTGGGGAGCACGTTGGGGTTGAGTCATGAGGGTGCGGAGGTTGGGGTTGGAAATTGGGGCGGGTTCATTGACCGGTATCTACTGGCTGAAAAATATCCGGCAGGTCAAGCGCAGGAGTCGCCAGAAATAGGCCGGCCAGCGCAACCAGGCGTGCCAACCGAAGCGCTCGTGCAGTAAATTCCAATAGGTGCGAAAATACAACGGCGAGGCCACGCGACCCATTTCTCGCCAGAGCCTCACGACACTGCCGCTCTGGAATACTTTCTGCAGCGGATCGTCGCGCCGGTTCAAGGCGGTGGCCAGCGGATGGATCTCCACGGGCAGCCCCGCGCGATGGGCGCGCAGGCTGTAGATGATGTCGCCGCCAAAATGCGGGTAGCGCGGGGATGGCATCGGCCCGAGGCGCTCGACGACCTCGCGGTGGATGGCCACCAGGTTGCCATTGAGCGATTCCGCGGCCCGCGGATCGGTGCCACCCTGGGTTAGAACGTGGGTGGCCTGGCCGACTAGGGTGCCCGCATAGGTGAGTTTCTGTGGGTCATCAGGGTCAAAGCACACGCCACCGCATACGCCGCGGGTTTGCCGCACCCGCGCTACCAGATGTTCCAGGCTGCCCACTCCCGGCAGACAGTCGTCGTTCAACCACAGGTGAATTTCCGCGCCGGCCGCGCGCGCCGCCTCCATGCCCAGCGCGATGCCCCCGCCCCAATAGAGATTGCCGTTGCCGGTGACCACATGGACTGCGGGATGGTCCGCGGCGATCATGGCCGCCGTGCCATCCGTGCTGCCGTCGTCCACCACGCAGATCCGAAAATCCGCCGGCAAGCCCAGCGTGGCCAAGTGCTTCAAACAGGCGCGCGTCGTTTCGTGACGGTTGTGAACCGGGATCACAACCCATATGTTAGAACCGGGGCTCATCGGGCGGATGGGGGCAAGGCCGAGACCCACAGGTCGAAGTAGGCGCGGGCTCGCGGTGCCACGGCAAAGGCCTCGCGGATGATGGCGGAGTTGTGGTGCAATTCGGCTTCGGCTAGACGGTTGGCGAGTCCATGGTCAATGGCCTCGGCGACGGCCGCCGCCGTGGGCTGAGCCCAAATCGCCTCAACCCCGAATGCCTGGAAATCGACCAAGCCCGGAGACGAAGCAAACAGGCAATGGCAGCCCGCGGCGAGGGCTTCCGCCGCCGCCAGGCTCAAGCCCTCATAGAGGGATGGCATCACGTAGAGATCGCAGGCCCACAGCCAGTCGATCACATGGGCCTGCGGGCCACAGAACCGGACGCGCTCGCCGAGTTGATGCTGCGTGGCGAGCGCCTGGTCACGACCGTCGGGGTGAGCCAGGCCGACCTGATAATAGAGCCGCGAGCGATGCCGGGGATCCGCCAGGGCTTCGATGATGGCCGCATAGTTTTTTATCTGCGAACCATTGCCGACGCTCACCAGAATTTGCCGATCTGCGGGCAAGCCCAGCCGCTGCCGCGCGGCGATCTTTTCTTCGCCGGTGGGTGGCCAGAACCGGCTGGCATCAAACCAGTTCCAGCAGACCCGCGAGGGATTGGCAAAGCGCTTGAGTTCGTTGCTGTGGACCGAGGCGCTGATGGCGACCTGGCGCAGCCCGAGGCGGCGGCAGATCAGGCGTTCGAGTTTCTTCTGCAAGCGCAGCCACCCGCCAAACAAGAAATTGTTATGAAGGGTGCGAAACATCGGAATGCCACAGCGCCAAACTGCGAGGCAGTTGGGCAGGATCCTCCGTTCCGAATGAATGTGCACCACATCGGGGCCGATCTGGCGAATGGCTTGGGCCAGCACACCGATGATTCCCAGCCGCCCGGCGCGGCAATCAAACAAATGAATCGTCCAGCCCGCTTGTTCCAAGCACTCGGCATAGGGGCCGCGGGAATTTGCCACCGAGAGGATATGCAGGTCGCAGCCCAGTTCGCGCCACCCATGTGCGGCCAGCTCCAGCATGACTTCCGCGCCCGAGGGTTTGAGCTCATTGAGGATGTGGAGCACTTTCATCGCGCAGGGGAACTCAGTGGAGTGGCGAGAATTTCCCGACCGATGTCGAGAGGCTCGCAGGCTCAGCGTGGCAAGGTGCTCCAGTCAGGCGCGGGTGGTTTCCCGCCGGTGGTGCACTGGAATCAGAATCCAAATGTTAGAAAAACCGTTCATCGGGCGGTATGCGCCACGGCTGAGAGCCACAGGTCGTAGTAGGGGCGGGCTCGCGGTGCCACGGCAAAAGCCTCGCGGATGATGGCGGCATTACTGAGCAATTGGGACGGCTCGGAGGGGGTGAGCAGCGCGGCTTGGATCCCGGTGAGGAAGGATGCCGTGTGGGGTGGCACCCAGGCGGCGTGGATCGCCATTTCCTTGAAGTCCGCCAGTCCGGGGCAATCCGCAAACACACACTCACAGCCCGCGGCAATCGCCTCAACCGCGGCCAAGCCATAACCCTCGAAAATCGATGGCATGAGATACGCGTCACAGGCCCAGAGCCAGTCGAGGATGTCTTTGCGCGGGCCCATCAAGTGCACTTGGGATGCCACTCCCAAGTCATTGGCCAGTTGCTCATCCACGCCGTGCGGGTGCGGGTGGCCCACCTGATAATAATGGACGTTGGGATGGCCCATAGCGGCGAGGGCTTCGACCACCACCCGGTAATTTTTGGTATCCGAGCCGTTGCCGATCGAAACCAGGACTTTTTGTTGCGCGCCGAGGCCCAGGCGTTCGCGCGCTGTGCTGCGCTCGCCCTCAGAAGGTGGACGAAAACTCCCGGCATCAAACCAATTCCAGCATAGTTCGGTGGGGTTGTGGAACCGCGCGCGTTCGTTGGCCTGAACCGACGGACTGATCGCAATATGTTTGGAGCCCATTCGCCGGCAGAGCCAGCGCTCGAATGCTTTCCTGAGGCGCAGGCGGCCCGTGAACGGGAAATTGTTATGGACGGTGCGGACCATCGGAACACCCGCCCGCCGAGCTGCATAACACAAGGGCAACGATCGACCTTCCTGATGCAAATGAACCACGTCGGGTTGGATCTGACGAATCATCGCGGTCACGCGCGAGATGAGTTGGCGCACACCACCCTCACGACTGGCTCTGTCAATGATCCATCCTGCCGCCCTCATGCGCTCCTCATGCGCAGCGGCCAATGCGCTGATCGAAAGAATATGCAATTCGCAGCCCATCTTCAGCCACACCGGGGCGGCCAGCTCCAGCATGACTTCCGCGCCCGAGGGTTTGAGCTCATTGAGGATGTGAAGCACTCTCATGGCGTGGTCGCGGTCCGGTGGCGGGCTAGCACCTCCCGATAGATATCGAGATGTTTGCGGGCCACCGCGGCGGGCAGGTAGCGCTCCAGCGCCCGTTGCTTGCCTGCCTCGCCCAGGGCCGCGGCGTGGGCCGGGTCGCTCAGAATCCGGTGCAGGCCATCGCGGATGGACGCGGGATCGGCCGGATCGCAGAGATGACCGTTGACGCCGTCATCGACCAAATCGGGGATGCCGCCGACGCGCGAGGCGAGTACCGGAATGCCGGCGGACATCGCCTCGAGGATCACCATCGGGCAGTTGTCCTCATGCGAAACCAGCGCCAACACGGCGGCCGCGGCCAGTTCGCCGGTCAGTGCGTCACGGGTGACTTTGCCGGCGCTCTCCGCCCACGGGTAGCACTCCAGACGCTCTAGCAATTGGCTGGCATAGGGGTCGGCGGGATCGATGAAACCACAGATCCGCACGCGAAACTCAAACTCCGCGGCCAGCGGGGCGATCGCATCCAGGAAGCCCACCTGGTTTTTGCGGTCCTGGATGACGCCCACATAGAGGATCACCGGCGGGCGGGCGGGTTGGCGTTCGATGGCGAAATACCGTTGGTCGGTTGCGTTGGGCACCACCCACGACTGCTGGGCGATGTCGGCGACGTTGTCCTGGGTGTAAGTGGTGATGGCCACCACGCCGTCGAAGCGGGGGATCGCCCATTTTTCGAGCAGGGTTTGGGTTTTCCAATACCACCGCGGCTGCATTTTCATCAGCGGGTCGATCATGCGCAGGAACCCGTGGATGGTCAGCACTTTCGGATAGGCCAGCTTGGAAACAGTGATGGCGCACCAGCGTTCGGTGCCCTGGGCATGCACGATGTCCGGCTGGATCTGCTCGATCATGCGCCGCACCGCGCGGTGGCAACCCCAGTGCAGCGAGCGGATGAAGCCCCACTTGGACACCGCCTCGGCGTGAAACCAGATGTTCTTGCCGAGTTTTTCCGGCTGCGGGTGCTTGCCCATCGTGCAGCAGACGATATGGATCTCGACCTCGCCCGCGAGGGCCTCGAACCCTTGCAACAGCGCCGTGGGTGCCGCACCGAAAAATGGCAGCGCGGCCGGTTTGGTGAAGCGGTCATCGACGACCACCAGGGCAACTTTCAATGGGCGGGACATGGCGATGGAAAATACTGAAACACTGAAACACTGAAATTTCGAAACACTGAAACACCGAACCCTCCCGGCACGGTCTATTTCACTGCGGTGATGACCACGTCCAGCAACGCAATATCGTCAGACGTCAGGTGGCGGGCGGCGTGGCGCAAGCGCGGGCGGATCTTGGCGACATAGTCGGCGTCGGCCTTGCGGATCGGCGAGATCTGGATGTCATGAAACCCCTGGCGCGCCATTTCTCCAGTGAAGGCATCGATGAAGTTGCGCACCGCCCGGCTGTATTTGGGGTGCATCAGCTGATACAACCAGTTCGGATAGGTTTGGAAATCCAGAGGCGGGACCGGATCTTCCAGCAAGCCATGGCCCGAGAGGTCGAACTTGTGGATCATCGCGCCGCCCTCGCGCAGCGCGCGGTGGCAGTTGCGGAAAAACGCCGGCAGATCCTCGACGTGTTCCAGCACATCGAACGATACAATCAGGTCCACCGGCTCGGGAAGTTCCGTGTCTTCAAAATATTTTTCCACGAGGATGACGCGCTGCGCGTTCAAGCGGTCGGGCGCCTCGGCCGCCAGCACGTCGAGGTGATTGGGCAGGTCGGCCTGGCTGGCGATGTCGCGGAGCAGATCGACCTGTTGGCCATCGAGCGGGGGGGCCGGTTTTTCAACGATATAGACCTTCTGGTAGCCCGAACCCAATAACAGGTCGGCGCTGGCCAGGCAGTCGCCCGCGCCAATCTCGCAAGCGACCCCTTCCCGCACGCCGGCAACCGCCTGGATCTCGTGGTGCAAGATCCGGCAGATCCGCAGGTGGCGGTCGCGCACCGACTCGGCATTGACGACTTTCTCGCCGCTGAACTGGGTGCCTTTGGAGGCGCCCACACGGCGCAGCAGCGTCCGCAGCGGGGAATGGTGCAGCGCAGCCTTGAGCTGGCCGCGGTATCTCCTGCAAATGCTTTGGAAGACCAACGAAGGATGGAGGATCATAAGGAGTGGGTCAGGATGTGGTGATATAAATTCGCGTGTTTTTCCAGCATGGCCGCCTTGGTCATGCCGCGCTCCAGTACTGCGGCCTGCGCCTGCCGACCCAGCTTGTCCCGCAAGTCGGCATCGCGCAGCAGGCCATCCAATTTGGCGGCGAGATCGGCGGCATCACCCTGCCGGAACAGCACCCCGCTGCCGGCGGAATCAAACAGTTCCTTATGGGCCGGAATGTCCGAAGCAATGATCGGGCAGCCGTAATGCATGGCCTCCTGCGGTGCCAGCGGCAAGCCCTCGAAATCCGAGGCGGTCACGTAGATCCCGCAGGTCTGCATGAAGGAACCCACATCGTTGCGCGACCCGTGAAAGTGAATCCGGCCTTTCGCCGGCGAAGTCTCAATCAACCGATCAATCCATTCCCGGCAGCCGTCTCCTGCGTTGTGGCCGACGTAATGCAGTTCCCAGTCCGGGTGGTCGGCAGAGATCGTTAGAAACGCCTGCGCGAGCAAATCCTGGCGCTTGTTGAAGGAAACATATCCCACGTTGAGAATGACCTTGGTCCGTGTTCCGACTCCGAAATCCTCCACGTCCAACTTGGAGTGATACATCTGGATGCACTTGCCGCGCAGCGGAAACCACACCCGCCGCATCGTCTGCAAATCAAAGCGCGAGACCTGGATTTCACGCTTCGTATGGAGCAGTTGGTTGAATTTGCCCAGCCAGGCGGACGGAAACAGCAGCAGCTTGGCCAGCAGCGATTGCTTGGGGCCGCAGTAGCCTTTGAGCAGCGAAAAGATGCCATGGGTCGTCCACACGCTCGGAATCCCCCGCTTGTGCAGCTGCCTGGCAAGTGAAAACCCACAGAATCGATTGCCGAAATTGTAAAACCCGGTGTGGAAGTGTACCAGCTCGATTCCCTGCCGGGCGATGTGCCCGGCCACCTCACTGACGTAGCGCAGAGACTCCAAGCGTGGTGGCCCTTTGCCCGGCTTCCATTCCAAGTGGCCGCTCAGGGACGTCCCGATCTCGTTCGCGGCCAGCCACTCGGGGGGATCCGACGATAACAAATAGACCTGGTGGGTCTGCGCGAACCCCTTGATCAACTCCTGGACCAGGACGCTCACGCCTCCGGTGATGGACAGCGGGGGATCCACTGCATACAGCAGCTTGGGCTTGTGGGAATGGTCGGTCATGGCGATGCTAAAGAGGAAAATAGAACCGCAACCGAGCGAAGCGAGATGGCCGAACAATTGAGTTCAAATAATGAGGCAAATGGACGCAGATGGACGCTGATAATAATGGGTTTGTGACTATATCTGGCCTCATCCGTTGGGTTAGTTCCCGGATTGGTATAACCTCTTAATAATCTGTGCTTATCTGCGTCCATCTGCGGTTTCAATTCTCTTTCTAGGATGAATAGTTACGCTTACGACTTGACGGCAAAGGCCAGCGCGGTGTCGGTGACGTGCTGGGGCTGCCAGCCGCACTCGCGCACGAAGCGCACCACATCCGGGTGGCTCGGCACGAAGTCGTGCCAGGCGAGGATCCCGCCCTGACGCAGCATCGCCCACCCCTTGAGCGAATCGCTCTTGACGTATTCATAGCTGTGGGCCCCGTCGACAAACACGAAGTCCATCGAGTTCGCGTAAGGGCTTTCGTCAAAGGTCGCGGAATCGTGGCGCAGGAAAGTCACGCGGCTGCGCAGGTCGGCGGGAATCAGGATGCCTTTGCCGGTTTCAGCGGCGATTTGCCGTTCGCTTTCCTTCGGGATGGGCAGCGAATAGGCGGGATGGTCCTCGGGCAAATCCAGCGTGAAGACCATGCCGTCCTCGCCGACGTTGAGAGCAAGTTGGGTGGTTGAGACTCCCTTGTAGGTGCCAAACTCAAACGCGCGCCTGGCACCGACGCGGTGCAGCAGGGCCGCCAGCGCCATGCATTCCATCGGCGAGACAGACGCCCCGACCCCGGGAAAGGTTTGCAGGACCCAGCGCGCCGATTGCGGGCTGATGTCCAGGACGTCAACCAGCGACGCAAAGCGGACGTCGGCCTGGGGGTTTTCGATCAAACCGGCGGCATAGTTGGCCATGCCAAGCACGTGCTGGACATCCTTGGGGTTGTGTGCGGCAATCTTCGCCAGCCGGGCGGCGAATTGGGTGAGTTTGGCGAGCATGTTAGGTATAGGGTAGGATGGTGAAGGCAAACAGGGAACGGACGGTTAGCCTGGAAAGGAAAATGAAAACCACGGATTTAACGGATTATGAATGAGTTATGGATATCATCGCGCTCACTTGCTGGGTGAGCGTCCAGTCTGCTAGAAAACAGGAGCATGCTCCGTAGAATCCGTTAAAATCCGTATAATCCGTGGTAAAATCAGGCGGCACGTCGTTTTTCATTTTCCCATTTAGGGTTAGGCGCGCAGCTGGCGCAGCAGGCCCCAGGCTCGCCACAACAGGGGCGCGCTGATGGCCGCCGCACAGGCGCCGGCGATCAACAGCCAGACGAAGTGGGAGGCGATGGCCGAGTGTTCGAGGAAGAGTGAAAGGGCGACCGCCGCGCAGGCCGCCGGCAGGATGTAGGCCAGGTCGGCCATGACCACCTTGGGGCCGTTCACTCCAATGCAGCGGCCGCCGCGCCGAATGTAGAACCACATCGGATAGACCAGATCCGCGACGATCAAGCCGAGCGGAATGCCGGGCAATCCGATGAACCGGGTGAAGCCCATCATGCACCCAATGGCCATGCCCACCCCGGCGAGGTTCACCCAGGTGTAGGTGCGCACCTGCAGGCTGAGGACAAACGGCGTGATGAAGCAACGGTTGATGCCCTGGATGACCATGAACACGCACAGCAGCAGCGAAAACGTCAAGCCGCCGAAGTATCCCGGTTTGGTCCACCACAGGACAAAGGGTTGGTTGATCAAGGCCACCGCCACCGCCGCGGCCGCCGCCACCAGAATCGTGAAGCGCGCCATCAGGTAAAACTCACTGGCCACCCGCGGAACATCCCCGCCGCAAAACGCCACCTGCCAACGCGGCGAAAAGGCATCCAGCGGCTTCCAGATCGACCCCATGGCGATCGAGGCACCGCGCCCGGTCACCGCCAGCACGGCCGCCGCCTCCAGGCCGAGCATCTTGGTGGCCACCAGCCCCTGGCTGGCGAAGTACACCTGCGACGCCAGCCCTAACACAAAGAGCGAGGTCGCGAAGCTGAACAAGCGCCGCACTTCGGTGCCGGTCACCCCGACGAGCGACAGCTTGAAGGCCAGGCCGCCGCCGCGCACCGCCAGCACCCCGCCCAGCGACGTCACCAACACCGCCATGCCCGAGGACCAGGCATAAGACAGCACGCCCCAGCCATGGGTGAGCATCAGGAAAAACGCCCCCAAGCCGACCCATTGGCCGACGACTTGCAGGTTGCTGGTCCAATAGACCCGGTTCTGGGCGTGCAGGATGGCAAACGACAAGCGGAACACCAACCCGATGGCCTGGATCACCAGAAATGCCAGCCACAGCTGCGAGGCTTGGCCGATGAGGTGGGACGGAATGTTGAACCAATGCAACACATAGGGCCGCATCACCAATCCGGCCGTCAGGATCAGCAATGCCTGACAGGCCAGGGTCACCAGTGACAAGGTAAACCACGAGTTGATCCGTTCATCGTTGCGCGAGGCCAGCGGGTCTCCCAACAGCCGGGCGATCGAATTGGCCACCCCCAGATCCAACAGCATGAAGTAACCCACCGTCTGCATCGTGAAACTCCACAGCCCGAACTCCTCCTGGGCCAGATAATGCGTGGCCAAGCGAATGCTCAGCAACCCGGTGGCGGCCGCGCTGGCCGCGCCCAGATAGGACGAGGTGGCGGCGCGGATGGTGGCTTTGAAATGCATGAATTGCGATGTGTCGGAACCATGGAGCGGGATTACACTCCCCTGATCCCGATCTGGCGTGCAGGCACGCCGCCAAATATCGTCTCAGCGGGCACGAGGCCGCGAACGACGGCTCCCGCGGCGATCACGGCCCCCCGTTCGATGTGGGTGCCGGGCAGAATGATCGATCCCGCGCCGACCCATACACCCTCCTCAATAATGATGCCCAGGCGATCCTTGGCGCTGGGCTGCAGGCGCATGGGAGTGTCGAGCGCCATGGAATGATTGGATCCAATGAGAATACAGCCAGTGGCAATCATCGTGTGAGTGCCAACCGAAATAATGCATCCGCTGGCGCGGAGATTGCAGTTCTCTCCGATATAAACCACATCTCCAAACTCGTATCCCCAATTATCCATGCCGCCTTCCTCTTCGCACGCTAGTAAAACCGTGCCATCCGCCACAACCAAACGGCCATTCAGGCGCAACCTTAAGGGTTCAGGGCGCTCAATCCGTGCCCCGCGGCCCAGTGAAACCTGCCGCCGGGCCAAATCGGCCCGCACCCGCAGCTGGGTCAGATAGTGGCGTAGGTCCCGATAGATGATTTTGGCGATCCGCATGGCTTGAAGGAATCGTATCGGAAGCACCTCAACTCATGTCTCGCCCGTCCAGGTATTCCGTGCGGTGAAAGACGGTTTTGGCGAGGTGTTCGAGTGAAAAATAGGCGCGGGTGAGCGACTGGATGGCGAGACGAGGGATGGCTGGGCCTTTGGGGGCACCCAGGCGCTTCATCCATTCATCGACCGACTTCTCGTTGAAACCGGTCGGTGGTTCTGGGCCGCATTCGAGGGGATGAAGGTTGTCCCTCCACGACAAGAGGGTCAGCAAGGATTGGTCCCATCGGTGCTCGACGAATCCCGGCACTTCGCCGGCATGGCCATGATCAAGATCGCCACTCACCAGCGCGCGCTGGGCGCAGTGGCGGCACCACTCCTGCACGAAGCGCAGTGATTTTTCGGATTTTCTCCAGACCGACCAGGACGCCTGCACTTGCGGGCAGTCATGATAGCGCGGCTCGTCAAGCATGAGCGCCTGCAGCGCGGCCCGCTTCGTCCATTGCCGATTCGGCCCCCACCAGGGAATCATGACCCCAGGCATGCAATCGACTTGGAGATTCGCGAGGTAGGCGGCCCAGAAGTCGAGTCGGTGGCGGATGAGGATCGGTTGCCTGCGGCCCACATCCTGGTAGATCACGGTGTCGCCGTCGTCGGCATGCTCCAACGCCTTTAAAATCACATAGGGCTTCCAAGCATACCAACCAAACCCCTTGGAGCCGGGAAACAAATCCGCATGGCGGTCCAGAAATCCGTCGGCCGCGAGGCGTTGCGGGGACCATGCCTCAATCACCTCCGCATGACCCACCCGCCTGGCGCTCATCCCAAGCAGCCACTGCCGTGCACGAAACGCCGGTGTGGCGAAGGTGACGAAGTGAACGCGCATGGAAAGTTAAGCTGAAAACTGAGGGCGTTTCGGTGCTTCGGTGCTTCGATAAGAGAGAAAGGACCAGTCGCTACGTACCGAGCTTTCTCTCTTCTCTTACTGAAGCACCGAGCGGCGAAGCCGCGACCGAAGTACTGAAGCACCGGTCAGCTTTTCTTCCACCTCGAGGCATTCCTGGGCAGTCAGCGGGGAAGCGGCCCATTGGGCGGCTTCCTGGAGGTGGGCGGCGTTGCGGGTTCCCACGAGGATGGTTCCATGGCGGAAGTAACTGCTGATATAGCGCATCAGGCACTGGTGAAGTGATAGATTCAGGGGTAAAGCGGCAGGGGTCACGTTGCCCGAGAAGAACACATGATTGGCCATCAGGTGGATTCCCTTCGCGGTGGCCCGGTGCCAGAGCGGGGCCAACTCAGCGACGGTGCGCGGGTTGGCCGGGGACTGGATCACCGTGAAGCAGCCGGCATCGAGGGCGGCGGTGAGCACCTGCGGCTCGCCGCTCGAAACCCCGAGATGGCGGGTCTTGCCGGCTTGCTGGAGTGCCCGCAGGCTCGTGAGGACTGCCGGATCAAGCAACGCGGCCAGCGGCGGGTCATGCAGCAAAAAGCAATCCACCTGCTCAATCTGCAGGCGTTGCAGGCTGCGGTTAAGGCTATCAGTTAGGTAGGGCGGCGCGTGGCATTGGCCGCCCGAGAGTTTTTGGTGGGCCTTTTTGATGAACGGGTTGAGCGGTTGGAATGGCCATGGCAGATCGCCATAGCGATAGCCGGCCTTGGTCACCACCACGAAAGACTCGCGGCGGCCCCTCATGGCCTGGCCGAGCCGTCGTTCGCACTGCCCCGAGCTGTAGGAATCGGCGGTGTCGATGACCGTGACGCCGAGGTCCTGCATTGAAGAGAGCAGCTGGTTGACCTGTTCTGGCGTGGTGCCGCGCCCGACCGAGGCGAGACGACCGGTGCCGAGGCCGACGTGGGACCAGTGGGAGAAGGGCATGGGAGGTAAAATTGAAAGCGGAAAGTTGAAATGAAGGCGGAAAGTGAAGAAAAGGTGAAAGCTGAACGCGGTGTGAGCGCCAGCGAACTTGACAAATCATGACGAAGTCGCAACTGGCATGGCCAAAGGCAAATGAAAGAGTATCGGAGAATGAGCTAGTTTAGTCCGCCAAGCAGATTGCACATGATCGAAAATCTTTGGAGAACACTAAAGCTAACAGATTTGATTGATGATTGCTGAATTCCGATTGTTGAGGTGCGCTTGATGGCGCAGTAGCTCAATTTCAAGCTCACTTCAACAATCAACAATAACGGATAAAACGCAGTCTGTAAGACGGACTGCACGAGCGCGAAGCTTGTGAATTTCAGCTTTCAACTTTCAGCTTTTCTTCATAGATGGCAAGCTGCCTGCGGGCGATGGTTTGGGGCAAATGGTCGCGCAGAATCCGCTCGCGGGCGCGGGCGGCGAGTTGTTGGCTACCGGCGGGGTCCGCGAGCATGGATTGCACGGCGTGGCGAATCGCGGTTGGGTCAGCGGGATCAAACAGGCGGCCGGTTTCTCCGTCGGTGATGAGGTCGGGAATGCCGCCCACGTGGGATGCCGCGACGGGCAGTCCGGCGGCCATGGCTTCCAGGATGACCATCGGCAGATTTTCTTCCAGCGATGGCAGCACCAGCAGGGTGGCGCGCGTCATCTCCCGCAGGAGGTCCGGGTGGCTGAGAAATCGCGGGGCGCGGCACCAAGGGTGGTGGGCAATGAACCGGAGCAGATCCTGCGCGTAGGGCTGCGCGGGGTCGCATTTCCCGCAGAGGGCCACCTCGAACAGAAATTCCGGCTGGAGGCCGGCGATGGCTTGCAGGAAGGCGAGCGGGTTCTTGTTAGGCACCACATCGCCCACCAGCAGAATGAGCGGCGTGGCAGTCCGGGCCGGCTCCGGGTTCTGGCTGGCGGCGGGATTGACCGCGTTGGGCAGGACCCAGGTCCGGCGGGCGCGGCCGACCACCATGCGTTCGGTGTGGCGCGAGAGGCACACCACGCCGCCGGCGAGGCGCAGGGCCAGGGACTCCAACAGGGCGGTCAGACCGGCGAAACTCCAGGGCTGAGCTCCGGCGAGGCGGGCCAGGCGCCGCATGTTGCCGTGAATGGTAATGAGGTTGCGATAGCCGGAGAACACCGCGCTCAGCGCGCAGTCGCGCTCGGTGCCCTGGCCGTGGACCAGATCGGGTTTTATGGTTTTCAAGCAACGCCTTACGGCGAGGATGTTGCCCAGATACCCGAGCTTGAGCCAAGCCCACGACGGCACGTACACCGAGTGAAAAACAATGTTGGATGCGAGCTGGAGCGGCGATGGCAAGTGCACCCGGCTACAGGATACGACGTGGACTTCAATCTCCCCCGGCAGTTCCGAAAACCCATCGAGCAATGCCTGGGGCGAGGTGCCGAACCACGGCCGCGCCGGCCCGTAGTCGCGCCGGTCTTCCCGGTTGTCGGTGGTGAGCAGCGCAAGGCGCATGGAAGAAAAGCTGAAAGTTGAAAGCTGAAATGAAGAGGGGGACGAAGAGAAATGATTCCAACCACAGATGAACAGGATTTACGCAGATAAAAGAAAGGATAAGAGATGGAATTATGATTTTGTTCTCCGGCACATCAACACCCTCTTCATCTCTTCCCATCTGCGTAAATCCTGTTCATCTGCGGTTTAATTTCTGAATTCATCAATGAATGGCACCTGACTAGTAACCTTAATTTCTAATTTCAGTTTTCAGCTTTCTACTTTTCTTCCACCGGTTCCATCAGCGCGATGACGGACAACGAGGCGTAGGGGAACAGGCGCTTGAGCAAACCGGTCTCCAGGGCAATGGCGGCGCGCGCGCCCAAGAGGTTTTCGAGCCAATGGGTGAAGGGAGGGACCATCACGGTGTCAAAGCCCCAGGCGAGGATGCGCAGGCCGCAATGGCGTTCAGCGAGGTTGCGCAAGTGCGCATGATCCCACGACTGCAGGTGCCCTTGGTTGACCGGGATGTCCCAGCGCGATCGCGGGCGCAACAAATCATGAAATGCGGAGAGGTTGGGCACGGCGACCAGCACCCGCTGGCGGGCGATGGTGGCCAGGGCGGCGAGCGTTTCCTGCGGGCGCGCGACGTGCTCGAGCACGTGAAAACAAGTGACCAGGTCGAAGGATTTGGCACCGAACTGCGCCACCAGGGATTCACCGTTGAGCGCGCGGGTGGCACCATAGGCCGCCGACAACCGCAGGCATTCGGGATCAATGTCGGTGCCATGGGGGGTCATCCCGAGGTTGCCGGCCATCTCCATCGTCTCGCCGCGCCCACAGCCGAAATCCAGATGGCTCCAGCCCGCCAGTGCCGGTTGTTCGCGCGTGAGGAGCTCGAAGGCGGTTTCCTTCCACAACTGCTCGTAGCGATGAAACCGGCAGGTTGCCGGATCTATCTGGTAGGGCAAGTGCTCGATTTGCATGGAGGAAGAGTGGAAATCAGACGGTGTTTCGGCGCAGCCGCCACCGAAGCACTGAAGCACCGGTTCGCTTTCCACTTGTCTTGAGTAACCGCAGACCGAAATATCACCTTGCGGTTGATGTGCCTCGGGATGCGGTGGGTTCGAGGCCGATATAGCGATAGCCCAGGAGACGGAATCGATGCGTATGTTTTTCAGTCACCCGGGCGAAGCCTTTCGCAATGATCAAAGTGCCGAGCAACACGGCAAACACCGCGGTCCACTGCCAAAAGGAAGTCGCAACGCTCTTCCATCCGAACCCCGTCCAATAATGCAGCCCGGCACACACAAACGTCAGCAGCGAGGCGTGGATCGCATAGAGCGAATAGGAAAAATCCGCCAGGGCCTTGTGAGCCGGACTCGCGAGCAAGCGGCTCGGCTTCCCGGGCGAATGCATGCAGGCCAGGATGACATTCACTAACAAAAACGCCACCGCCAGGCTGGAGAAAAACCGGGTCAGGTCATTCATGTCGTGCGTCCGAAAAGCCATTCGGGTTCCGACCAGATACGCCAAGAATATTCCACCGGCGATCATGGGATTGCGGACCAGGAGGGGGCCTTTGGCGACCCGAGCGAACGCGCCGACACACCAATAAACAAAACCCAGGCCAAACCACGGGCAATACACCGACCAGACCCCCAAGATCAAAAGGCCGAGAACCGGGAATCCGAAACGCATGCCGGGAGGACGCCCGACCATCCACGGCGCGACGAGCAATGGGAATGTCACATAATACCAGAACTCGTTGGCCAAAGTCGTGAGCGGACCGTTCGATCCAAAGAAGGGCGTCAGGATCCCTTGCACGCAGGCCAAGGTGCCCCATATCACTCCGGCCGTTTGATGCCGGGGCAGATCGTAGTGATGGTAGATTCCTGTCGATTGGAAAAAGCGCTCGCCGAAGTGGTCGAGGAGTGCAACCCATAGAAGGGTCGGAATCAGCACCACGTAAATCCTCACCACGCGGTCCACCGCAAATTTCCTCAGCCCAACGGGCTGCTGCCCACTGATTTGTTGGAGTATTTTCCCACCCACCAGAAACCCGCTCAGCACAAAAAAAATCACCACCGCCTGGATGCCGAAACCCGTTAGAAAACCCCAGCCGTAAGTCAGCAACCCGCGATCCTTGACCGGAACCTCGGCGAGGTTGGTCAGCATCCGGTTGTTCAAATGCGTCACCACGACCACCACCGCGGAGGCCCAGCGGGCAAAATCCAGAAATTGTGAGGTCAGTTTGTTCATGAACGGCTTGATGCGACCGTGTGTGGCTTGAGAAATTGGCTTTGGTAGCCCGTGCAGATTTCAAAAAACCAACCGGCATTGAGGAGACCGGCGCCGCCATCGCCGCGCGCGGCATGCGGCTTTCAGCTTTCAGCTTTGGTTGCCCGCAGGGCAACCAGGTCTAGCCAGGTGCGGCGGCAGGAAAGGCCCCCGCAGGCCAAGGCTGCCAGAGTGATCAGTATCCCCAGTGTGCGGGCGAGATGAAAATCAAGCGGGTGGCAGATCAGGAATGCGCCGGCGACGACCAGCAGCGATGCGCTAAGAATCAGGGCGGCAGTCCCATACAAAGCACCCAAGCCGAACGAACAGGTGCGCGGTCCGACCAGGGCATAGTAAGGGATGCGCACCAGCAGCGGAGTCATGGCGATGGCGGCGGCCACGCCTGCCATGCCATAACGCGGGCACAGAAACGTCGAGAAAACAAACATCAGGACGACTTCGACCAGCAGGACGATGGAAACCCATTTTGCTTTGCCGGCGATGATGAACAGGGTGCCCAGATGTTCGCTCCAGGCGAGGAGGATGAACCCCAGAACAAACCACAAGGTCGTCCAATCCCCGGCATAATAATCCGGCCTTGAAAGCACTCCGACGGCAAAACGGTTGACCCCCAGCGCCGCAACCAAACCCAGTCCCGTCATCCACAACGACAGCGCGGTGGCCAGGCGGTAAAACCTCAGGAATCGTTCGCGTTGTTGCGTGACGAAGAGATTTTGCAGTTTGGGATAAAAGGCGTGATAACTCCGCAGCGCGAGCATGGCCACCACCTGCGGGACCCGGTAGCTCACCAGATACAAGCTGACCGACTCGAGTCCGAGATGGCGGCCCAGCACGATCGAGGGGATACTGCCGACGATGGCCGGGGCGATCGACCACAACATGATCGAGCTGCTGTAACCCAGCATCGGCTTGGCGATCTGCCAACTGGCGCGCGATGGGCGGTAATGCACGCGGTGAGGCCCCCGCCGCAACAAATGGCGCAGCCAGACGAACTGGGCAATGTTGACGGCCAGCGTGGCGAAGACATAGGAGCGCAGGCCGCAGCCAACAGCCAACATGACGGCAAACCCCGCCAGATTGATCCACGGCGTACAGCCGCTGATGAGCAACGTCCAATGAAAACGCTCTTGGCAAAGTAAAACACCGGTATAGGCCCGCAACGGGAAAGTCACGGCATGCATCAGGGTCATGCCAACCCAAACGAAGCGCGCGTCGCCTGCGAGCGCCGGCGATATTCTGAAATAATCAACCAGCCAGAAATTCAGGGAACAACCGACCACCGTGATCAGCACTCCCTGCACCGCCAGGATGCTCAGGAGGGTGGACCAGGCGCGGTCAATTCCCTCTTGTTGATTGGACGCAAGCGGATCCGCCAACATCCGTCCCGCCGCCGCTCCCACCCCCAACTCCAAAAAAATCAGGTAACCCGCCATCTGCGAAATCAAGCTCCACAGCCCGATGCGTTCCTTGTCGAGAAAATGAACGGCCACCGGCAACGAAACCAATCCACAGGCGGCCATCGAGGCAAAGCAGAAATAGCCGCTGAGCAGATTGAGAGCGGGGCCACTCGTGAAAGCACGTTGCAGTTGGGCGCGGAGCAAGGGTTTGGGGGGTAGGGCGGCACGGCCCGTGCCGCCGACTTGGATCACCAGGTGGCGCGGCCTCGATGAGGCCGCAGAGGAGCCTGGCACGTGCCGATGCGGTTCTTGGGCTGTTCTCCCTCGTGCGCTATCATCGAGAGCGGCCACCTTTGAGAATCATCAATCCAAAATCGAACATTCACCCACCCCTCACCGGCTGCCGCGGCATAGGCACCCAGCCTCCCGGTCGCGCGGCGGGTTGCTCCACCAGCGCAGTCGCCCGCGTCTCCGCCAATTCGGCGACGCGGATGTTGTCGAGCATTTTCAAGAGGCCGGCTCCGAGAAGATAGGGCATGAAATTCCCCTTGTAGGATCCGAACAACCACCAATATTGAATCGGTTCGATCAGATAGGGCACACACAGAAAGAGCAGTGCGACCCAGCCCGGACGACCCTCGAAATAGCGGATCAATTGCCAGGCCCTGACCGAGCAGGCAATCAAGATGCAGGTGCTAATCAACAGGCCTACGGCCCCCACAAAGCGGATGCATTCCACATGAAAGCCATGGTAGCTGCCCTTGCTCATGAAAAACTCCTGCTGGGCCAGCCCGGTAAGATTCACGGCTTTGTCTTCGGAGATTCTCAATTCCGCCGCCGTGAAGCCGAAACCATCGCCCCAGAACTTGTTCTGGATGTAGCGGTCGGTGGTGAGCGCCAGTCTCCACATCTCGAACCGCCATTCCGAGCTGCTGTCCGCCTGCGCTTTGACGTCCTCCGACACCCCGATGGGCAGAAAGGACAAGGCCCGCTGGGCGGCAAACGGGAGATCTCGCGCGAAGCTGCCAGCCACAATGACGCACAACAAAACCACGACCAGGGCGGAAGCGAGGATCAGGTCCGTCGGCTTGCGCCTGACAAAGGTGCCGGCAATAAACAGCAGGAAAAGGCGGATCAACTGGCTGCGGAAACCGCCCATCAGCAGGGTGCCGAGCGACAACATCAGAAGCAGCAGGCGGTGCGGACGCAAGACGTTCAAGAAAGAGATCGGACGCCAGAAGGTGCAACAGATCAAACCCGAGACCAAGCCAATCTGCACCAAATTGGCAAAGCGGGTATTCATATCAAAGCCATATACCTGCGTATTCCCGCCTTCCAGACCAGCCGATGCAGCATCAAAATCGACATTGCCATAGACATGCGACACCGCCGCCGATAAAGAGCCGGAAAAGCTCGTGGCGGCACCGAGCAAGCCATCGCATATCTGGAGGCCCACCATGAGATAGAGCACTCGCCGGACGACCGTCCACTCCGTCTTGACCGCGCCCAACAGATAGAAACCGCCGGTCACGAGGCAATAGTCAATATACGTTTTCCCGCCGATATTGCCCGAGGATCCGCCGAAAATCGACAGCCCGGTGGGGTTGCGTATATACGCCTGGAGCAGCATCACCACATTGAGCAGCACCAGGGTGTCCAGCCGCGTCCAACGCCAGACGAAGTTAGGCGAGCGCGCGAGAAAGCGCAGCATCAGGAAAAGCCCGGCCAGCGGCGTGGCGATATACCATGCGGCTGGAGCCCCCGGCAGGAAGTTCAGTCCGCCCGACAGGCACAGGGCCAATGGAATCAAAGCCCAGACGTTGCGGCCCAAAGAGAGCAGCATCACCACAGACGCGACGCCTCCCACCCAGGCAATCACCTCAACCTGCGCGGTGGCGGTGGCCATTCCGAGGTAAAGCGCCGCCAACGTCGCCAACGCGATGATGATGAGCACCTTGAGTTTTTGCGAGTCCATGTAGTGAAAAGCTGAAAACGGAAAGTTGAAATTCTGAAAGCAGAAAGCGGAAAGGAAGACGAAGAGCGGCCTGAGGTGTTTGGGCGGGTAGCGCGCTACCGCCGGGAGCGCAGGTCCAAGTGTGGAGAAAGGGGTTTCCAGGAGGAGAGCCGGAACATTTTCACGTGGGCTTGGCTTTCGCAATCCTTTGGCTTGGGCCGGCTACTTCTTGCGTTTGATCGTGTGTTTGAACTTGAGCACAGCGAAGTTGAGTTCGATGGACGTCTCTGAATCGCTGATCCTGAGATCATTGTCATGAGAGTTTTGCGGTCGAAAATCTTGCAATGCCTCCCCCGAGAGCCGGACGATGTAGTCCACAGGAAATTTCTCCGGGTTGTTTTTGACGGCTTCGTTGATTCGTTTTGTGTCGACGCCATAGATGCGTGCGACATCACTGTCGAGCAGGACGCGCTCGCCGCGGATGTCGATAATCAACGATTGGATGATTTCTGTGGAGATTGGGTTTGGCGTGGGGGGGCTTGGTAAAGCTGAAATCGGAAAGCGGGGGAGAGTTAGATGTTTTCTGTTAGACGTTATGAGAGAAAGGTCGAAGGTCAGAAAGTCAAAGAGCAGAAGAGCGGCGCGCGGCTCATTCACTTCTTCGACTTTTGACTTTCAGAGCTTTAGACGATTGTTCGCAATTTTCTAACGTATAACTTTTAACTTCTAACGTTTAACCAAGCCCATAAAACTTTTGGCTTCGAGACCGGCAGTCGCGCTTCGACCTCCTGGAAATTAGGGCGCGGCGGGCCGCCGCGCCCTACCGGGAAATCACGCCTTGACCACTTGGCCAGGCCGGGTGGCGACATCCACCATGGCGTTGCGGGTGTCGATGATCAAATCGGTGTGGGCGGCGAGCTCGGCGAGGTTGAAGGCGGCGTGGTGGGTGGCGATGACAACGGCGTCCTGGTCGGTTAGGTTTTGGGCGCTCCATCCGAGCGATTGCTGGCCGGCCCAGGCCATGTGTTCGCGGGTGGGGCCGACCACCGGGACGTGGGGGTCGTGGAAGTTGACGGTTGCGCCAAGTTCCTGAAACCGGTCCATCAACGCGAAGGTGGGCGATTCGCGCATGTCGTCAACGTTGGCCTTGTAGGCCAGGCCTAACAACAGGATGCGGCTCCCCTTGACTGACTTGCCGCGCGAGTTCAGGGCCTCCATGGTGCGCCGGACAACGTATTCGGGCATGGCGCGGTTGATTTCGCCGGCGAGTTCGATGAAGCGGGTGTGGACGCCGTATTCGCGGGCTTTCCAGGTGAGGTAGAACGGATCGATGGGGATGCAGTGGCCGCCGAGT
>Ga0114958_10000496_pt1 | contig 33594 bp, 34 predicted proteins | sample C_130208_EF_Meta_FD_89577 | JGI IMG/M metagenome (GOLD analysis project Ga0114958, IMG submission 89577) | Freshwater microbial communities from Lake Croche, Canada to study carbon cycling - C_130208_EF_MetaG | ecosystem: Environmental > Aquatic > Freshwater > Lake | place: Lake Croche, Canada... | reverse complement strand
TTCAGGTTTTGGCGGCGGAACGAAATCTGGCAGCGCATTGATCATTCTTTCAACTTCTGCCATTTTCTTACTGAAAAGAGCGATAGCATTGGCATCGTCAATTTTCTGACGGGCGTTAGCAATCTTCAAGAACTCTCGTTTCAACTCTGGAGTTGGAAAGAATTCATCAATTGCGTTTTTTGGAAAAATAGTTTCAACTGAACGTTCAGAACTCGGATGCAATTCTTTGAACGCTGCGATAATGGTTTCCAGTAGTGCGGCTGTTTGATTTTGATTACTTTCCTTGAGTTTGGGAATAGTTTTTTCAAAAACTTCTGGGGAGGCAGTCGAACCATCGGCACTATGCTGAAGTTTATCAAATTGGTCGATAGTTCTATTGATGATCTGCATAGGCACTTCTCGCACTATAGAAGTTGGAATTGATACAGTTTCATCCCCGTAGTCAATATCCAACTTACTAGAATTGATTGATGAATCAGTTGAACCAGTTATTTTTTCACGTTCAGCTTTGTTGTAATATGAACGAAGCCCAACTTGCATAACCGACAATGCAGCCAACGCAAAACCAACAAAACCAATTGAAAGATCGGTATCAGCAGTAAATGTTTGTCCAGCACCTCCCCGCACAGTTGACATATTATGTCTTGCAACTTTATCTTTCAGTTGCTTAAATCTGTTTAATACATCTTCAGATGCTGTCCAATCTTCATTTTCAAGACCTGTAATTTCAGTTTTTCTTGCGTTTGTAACGTTGAGCGATGTAGCAACGCCACTTTCTTCAACAGAAACAATGTAGTCATACACATCTTGAGCGGAAAGACTGTCAACAGCCATCTTACCTTCTGCGCTAGATGCTAAGTTTTTGAAATTCTCATTATCCATAGCGACTGTAATCGCTTTGTTGTTGTGTTTATCAGCAGTTCCACCACTAATATATCTGAGAAACTTAATATTGCTATTTCCAGATAAGAATTTAACCAACGCTAAATTACCCAATACGTGTCTGTGTGTATCGGTTCCTGCTAATTCGTCCAAAAGATCCATAGCATAACGAAGCATCGGAGTATTCGAACGAATTAAATGTCCCTGATCATCTTCAATTTCTTTAACGTCCTCGAAATCAACCCCTGTATCAGATTCTTCATAATCAGTTACTAAATCTTGATAGGTTTCAACACTTCCATCTCTTGGAATTTCATAATTCGCACCGTTTTTCTGCAAAATATAGTCAATACCATTGTAAATATCATTTTTGGATATAAAAAAGTAATTGAATTCGTCATTCAATACTGAAAGCAGTCTACGTTTTACAAATTTAGCGATGTTTTGCTTGCTTTTTCTAGTAGCAAACATTTTATAAAGTTCATTTGTTAATTCAACTTGCCTTTTGGATGCCGGGGTGCCGACTCCAAAAAGAGAAGCTTCTCTAGCTTCTTCTAAAAGTTCAGCGCATTCTAGGAAATAATCAAATCCGAAATTGGTCATGTCAGTATTTAATCATTTGACAAATTAAATGGCTGGTGTAGAACGGGTTTGTGAATATTTCCAACCCGCTAATCGCATTCGCAAGTCAAAAAACAAGTCCTGCTGAAACGACAACATTTAAGTCAGCGCCAGTGAGTATCGAAACAATGCCATTTATGAATAATAAAAATTCATTGGCATCAGTTTACAATGTGGTGATCAATCAAGCCAAGGCAAACAACCACGATGCTCTTATTTTGGTTCATGATGATATTATTTTCGAACACGATCCAATACCAAAGCTGATCCGACTGTTTGACCAATTTGATGTGGTTGGAGTTGCAGGAGCATCAAATGTAAACATGCAATCGCCTGCACTCTGGCATATTATGGGACAGGGACATCTACACGGTGCAGTTGCTCATGGTGACGAAAATGCTAAATGGATGACATCGTTTGGAAAATATCCAAATCGAGCGGTTATGATTGATGGTGTTTTTATGGCTTTGAATCGTGCTGCCATTGAAAAAGCATCGTTTGACGAAAGCAATCCTGCTGGATTCCACTGTTACGACCTTGACTTTTCTTTGAATTGCCATAAGATGGGCCTCCGAGTTGGCGTAGGAGACATTCTAATCACACACAGTTCTCCCGGATTGCGAGAATTTACAGAAGATTGGAAGGCTGGAGAACGTTGGTTTTTAAACAAATATGAATCTTGATCTTGATTATTTTGAAAAAATATTGGTCCGTCAATCGCTGATTGACTCATCCTATTTGACTGCTATTGCAGATTATGTTAAACCTGATTATTTCACAGACAAACGTATTGCGAAATATTTCGAAATCGTCCAAACATATTACGATAAGCATCAATCATTGCCATCCTTAACCGAAGTCAAGGCATATTTGACTGATGACAATCTTCGAAACGGATTTAAAAATCTAGTGTCGTCATTCAAGGAATTGGACAGCAATCTCAATAAGGATGAACTGTATTCAAATACTGAATCGTTTCTCAAGGAGAAGAGTGTTTATCACACTCTGTTGAAAGTTGCTCAAGAAGTGTCAGAAGGTAATATCGACACCCCTACCATCTTAGATCAATTCGAACGGTCATGTAACATCAACCTTGTTACTGATAAAGGTCTTGAAATCTTTTCGGGAATTGATCTGATTGCGGATGATATTTTGAATGTTGATGCATACATTTCTTCTGGTTGGCCATGGCTTGACGATCTTATCAATGCTGGATTTAGACGCGATGGCAAGGCGTTGTATATTTTCGCAGGGCAATCAAATATTGGTAAGAGTATCTTCTTGGGTAATATCGCGGCGAATATTGCAAGACAAGGAAAAACTGTCTTGGTCATTTCTCTTGAAATGAGCGAACTGCTTTATGCAAAACGAATTTGTTCAAACATTACCAAAATTCCGATGAGGGAATTTGAAACTGCTGCTGAATCATTGCGATTCTCAGTCAAAGAAGAGCATAAGCGTTTGCCCGATAGCAAAATTTTCATCAAGGAGTTTCCACCGAGCACGATCACGCCTAAACAACTCACTTCATTCATCCAACGTTTCAAAGACTCAGGGGAGAACGTAGATGCCATTGTAATCGATTACGTCAATCTGTTGCACTCGACTGTAGGAAGCAACTCCTACGAGCGTGTGAAATACATTTGTGAGCAAGTGAGGGCCATGAGCTATATTTTCAAATGTCCAATCATTTCAGCGACTCAGTTGAACCGTTCTGCATACAATACAAACAATCCCGGTATGGAAGGTTTGTCTGAGTGTATTGAAGTTAACCAATTGATTGAATTAAGAAGTGGTGAAATGATTAAGATCGGTGATTTGAAATTTGGTCAACAGATAAAAACAAATGACGGTTATAAAACAGTTACACAAACCCATCATAAGAAAATTAAAAAGTGTTTTAGGATAAAATTGAAGTCTGGTAAAGAGATAATCGTAAGTGAAAAACATAAATTTCCAACAAACAGAGGCCGAATATCTATAAATGATGGATTGAATGTTGGTGATAAATTAAATAGTTTAACATCATCGGTTGCCGCTACTTTAACCACTGAAGTGGTCTGACAACTTGACAAACACAGAAGATGCAATAGAATTTATTTATGGATGCTAAACTTGAAAAATATATTAGAGAAAAAGTTAATGCTATGCGATTGCTTGGGCTAACTGATAGCAGAACCGAAACAGATGAATATATTAAAATGATGAAACTTGTTTTACAAGAACAAGATGATAAAAATATATTAACCGATTCAACTATCGATTATAATGATGAAATAGTTGAAATTGAAGAGATTGGCGACATGGAAACCGTCGATATCTCAGTCACAGGCGATCAGTTATTTTATTGCAACGGTATTTTAACTAAAAATTCGATCGGATTGGCCGCGACTTCGGATGTTATTCTTTCCATCTTCCAAAATGAAGAAGATCAAGAGCTTAATTTGATTCGATTGGGTATGATGAAGAATCGATTTGGACCTAGAGGAGGTATTCAGCCTATGAATATCGATTACACCACATTGACAATCACACAATCCAGTGAAGAAGAGGAATTTATGAACGAAGAAGAGATTTCTTTACTTGAAAAATTTGCAAAATAATGTAGTTATGTAAATGAAAGTATTTTTATGGACGAACAACGATCTCGATGGAGTCGGTGCTGCTATTTTGCTCGGCAACATTTTCCAAAACTTTGAATATCAATCGATATTCTTTGGAGATTTTATGCAAAAGTTTCCAGATTGGTATGATGAAAATAGAAACAACTATGATAAAATCTTTGTGGTCGGCATTCCGTTAGAACAAAGTTTGATCAATAAGACCGATGATAAAAAATTGATCTTCATTTCAGATAAGAAAGAAGAATTGACTACTGTTGAGTCCAAATTGATAAGTGAAGATTCAACATCCTGTTCCAAAATGCTTTATAAACTGTTCAAGTCTAAATTTGATTTTCCTGATGGTGTTAAAAAGTTCATCGCTTATATCAACGACTACAACAGTTACGAACTCAAAACAAAAGAAGCTAAAATTTTAAATGGATTGTTTAGAAAAAGTGGAAGTCGTAAGTTTTATAATTTTGTAAATCGTTTTTGGAGCGGTATTGGTGAATTCACAGAGTCTGAAATTCGATTGGCCGGATCGTTCTACAAAGAACTGAATGCTGAGATGGAAAACTTGGAATTGTTCTTTGGAAGCTACAAAGATTCAAAGGTTGTAGCAACCTTTTCAAATTTCAGCGTCAATGAAATCGCTGCAACGATCATAGAACATTATGATTCCGACGTTGCGATTGTCGTCAATACATCCAGTCGATATGTTTCTTTTAGAAAGAAGAAAGGTTCAACAGCTGATATTAAATTTATGGCTGAAAATCTTTGTAATGGAGGAGGCAGCGATCAAGCTGCGGGTGGTAAACTCACTCAAAAGTTCCTTGAATTCACTCAAACCCTATCTGCTCAATAATATGCACCCATCCAACAACATCGAAGAAACAGAACAATCTCATTTATTCATGTGCTATTGCACTTTTGTAATGAATTTACAAGGTAAGAAGATGTCAATTCAGAATGTTTTTGTTTACACATTGCAAAATGAAAAGATGAAAAATTTTCTTAAGAGTGTTTTATGTATTGACACCGATTTTGAGATTGTTAGAGTGTTTTTGGACTTCGATCCAAGCATCGCCAAGAGCAAGTATGTTACAAAATTTATTAATAAAACGACTAAATTGATCAAAAATAAAAATGGAAACCATAAATGATATCCGAATTACAAAAATATATTTACAACATCCATCTAGCAGTTACAAGAAGGTCTCAAAATCTTCCATACAAACTAAAGAAGGACTTTAGTAATATATCAGAAGATGTAGAAGTTGAATTGACCAAACTTGCTACATTTTTCGAGAAACACAAACATATTGATATCGAAGATTTTTTCAAAGCCCCTTTCAAGATTCATAGCGACGAGACATACTTGGAATTGAATTTTTTCAATTCGCTTAAAGCTGTCAAGTGCTATTCCACTTACATGAAACTTCTGGAAACAGAAGATCCAGATTCCAGCGAATCTTTGATACGACTTCAAAAGAGTTTGAAATTTGTGATGGACTTTTGCAAAGAGCATGGTATCTCTTTAGAAGAGTATGTGAGTTTCTTAAACGAAGGCGATACACTACCAGCATACATCAACCATTTGAAAATACACAACATCAACTTTTACACATTGCACACGTTGACATTTCCAAAACCTGATGTAGAGTCGGACATATTAAATTTTATTTTCGGTGATTTTTGGAAGACATTCCAAACAACTCGAAATAAATACCAATGTTCAAAAAGGATGAAAATCTTTGGAGAACAAGCAAAAACTAAACTAACAACTAAACTAACTAAACTAAACTAAAAAATAAAACTATGAGCAAACCTAAATTCAACGCAAGCATGTTTGAGAAGATTAAAGATGCACTCAACAAGTCATCAGAAGGAAACAAGAGCAATACATATGCAAATGTTATGAAGTTCCCAGCAGGGAAGACGTATACCCTCCGATTGATTCCAAATTTGGACAATCCCGGTGATAAAACCTTTTTCCATCACTATACACACGGATGGAAGAGTAAGACAACTGGAAGTTATACTTCAACTCTGTCCCTGCAAACCTTTGGTGAGCGTGACCCGATTACAGAAACGTTTTGGAAACTCATCAAAAGTGCTGATCCAACAGAAAAAGCTCTCGGAAAGGTGCTTAGTCGTAAAGAAAACTGGTTCGTGAACGTTTATGTGATTGATGATCCATCAACACCTGAAAATAACGGAACTGTTAAGATACTTCGAGTTGGACCACAAATCAAAAAGATCATCGATGATGCTCTTACTGGTGATGGGGCCGATGAATTCGGTATCCGTATTTTCGATCTTGGTCCAGAAGGGGCGAACCTTAAGATAAAGGCAGAAACCAGCGGAGACTATACTACGTTCGCGTCATCTGGCTTTTATAATAAGCCGACTCTGAATCTTAGCGATGATGAAATCGAGAAAGTTTATGAAAGCGTTCACGATTTGGAACAAATCCATCCGGTTAAGACATTTGATGAACTTCAAGAAATTCTTGATATTCATTTTTATGGAAAGACCCAAGAAGCTGTTGCAAACAAGCCATCTGCAACCCCCACGAACTCTAATGTGTTTGATGATGTGAATGATGATATCCCCTTTGATTTTGATAAGAAGTCAAATAAGAAGGAAATTGCAACATCAGATGATGAAATTGACAAATTGCTTGGCGAACTAAACGAAGACTAAATTATGCTATCACCAGAAGACAAAAAAATACTATTAGACTTTGCTGGACCGATATTTCAGGAAAGTAAAGAAATCGATGGAATGTATTATAATGATGCAAGACCAAAGGTTAATGGTTATGTTGATGGTGGAATAGCTGAAGGAATTAAGGATGCTCTTGAGAGAGGCTTACGCCAATCTCAGGGGCATCCCGCTTCTGCCCCCCAGCAGGATTATTCTTATCTTCAACCACCTGCATTACCTGAACCACCTGCAATACAGCAGTATCAACCACATCATAGTGCGATGGCCCAGCCAGCGTATCCAAAAGATGATTCACAGTTGGAATTCAATTTCAACATAACAGAACAGAAAAAAACAAATGAGTTGCTTGAAAAGCAAACCAGATTGTTAACTGAATTGAATTATACAATATCAAAATTGGTTGATATCTTTGAAAAACTAAAAAACGATGAGTAAACTTACATTCAATAAATCTAACCTTTTATATTTGTTGGATTCATTGTCTAAGATCAACGACACTTGCATTTTACACATTAAAGATGATGAAGCATATGCAGTTTCGATTAGCGAAGATGCAAGTTTTATTTTGTGGGGAAGTATTTCGGGGGAGTTCGGGATTGAAACTACTTTGAATCTACCTTCTCTTAAAAAGCTTATCAATGCATTGAAAGTTTCAGGCGATGAAACTGATGTTACTTTGATCTTGAACAAGAACAATCTTGAATATAGAGGTGATAAAATCAAATTTAAGTATCATTTGTATGATGATGGTATTTTGACAAAACCTAAGACAAGTCTTGAGAAAATCCAAAGTCTTTCATACAATATTGATGTTGATTTCACAAAATCATTTTTGAAAAATCTATTGAAAACGAGTTCGATGTTTTCAGATGTCAATAAACTATATATCAACACAATCAACGGTATTGTAACTTGGGCATTACAAGACAAGACTTTGACAAATAGTGACACGTATTCATTCAGCGGAAACGCTGTAGATTTTGAATTGGATGATTTCATTCTCAATTTGGACAATCTCAGAATGATTACGTTATCAGCGGAGGAAAATCTTCAATTAAAAATCAATACAACTTACGGAATTGGTAATTTAAGCTTGATTAATGGAGACGTTTCTCTTAATTATATATTATCAAGTCTGGTAAAGTAAACGACATTTTAAAATATGAATACTAATCAAAAAAATAAAATCACAACATGTGGGTATTTCTTAAAGCGTCTAAGAGATAGCGGGTTTATAGCCATTCGTTTGTTTAAGGATTATGGCGACCATGATCCTCGTAAATGGACGATTATGGTAGACCCAGCAAACAGTAGCTTGTTAGTTACTTGCTATGAAAACAAAGAAAGTCAAGGAGAATACATGTTTGAGTTTAATGATGGAGGTAATCTCTTTCCGAAGAACTTTAATTTGAAAACAAGTTCAATGGAAGTCATCGTAACAGTTTTGATTGAGAGACACGTTTCTCAAAAATCACCTGACGATCAGTTTATTAAGAAATAAATTACCATAACATTATGAATGATTTCATCCTTGCTCAAATCTAATTCATTGGTTGGTATAATTTATGAAATCTTTCCATATTTTTTGTAGAAGAATTGGGAGAATGTTTTCGTTTCGTGCAAGTCCAACATACCCTGATCGGGGCTTTCTTTTCTATTTTTGAGTTGAATCAACGGTAATTTAATATCTTCTGGTATTCCGTAGCTATCTCTCCCGTTTTCCATATTTTTCATATATGGGAATACATACTTTTCCATGAATTTCTTGATTTGTTCAATATAGAAATCAAAATGGGTATCAAAATCTTTGATTGCTTTTAATCCACGGATGTATTGTTTACCAGTCTTATCTTCCTTATATTTTGGTGCATATTGGAAATTTAAATCAACTCTATGGCGTATATCAACTTCAAGTCCTCTCTGAACAAAGGGAGCAAGAAATTCCGCCAACAGTAAAAATGGGTGATCGCTTCTCTTATATTTTTTGCGAAGAAAATCAATGTCAACGATTTTGAAGTTTGATGAATAACCAAAAAAACGCTCGTCACCCATGGAAATATATCCCGTTTGATAGACATTCTTGGAATGGTCTTTTTTAAAATTTTCTAAAGGTAAGTTGCTTATAGAAACCTTGGTGGTGAAATCTCCGAAGCCGGATTTTATATATCCAGCATCCAACATTTTTTCTTTAAATGTTTCGTCAAATTCAGCAGGATCAAATTTATTCTCCGCATATTCCAATTCGTTTACAAAGGACTTCAACTTATCCGTGGCTGATTCGTTACGATAATTATCATCCCTATATTGCATGTCAAGATCAATATAATCCATATCATCGGAAAAAGGTTGCCCATAATCCCAATTACTAGGATATATATCAAATTTACCAAGAACATCCAGAACCACGCTCATGAATTTCTTGTCTCCTAGATAATCTTCATAGGGAGTTAAATCATAGGGAATACTACCACTTGCTTCCGGTTGATAGTATTGCAATTCTTCGGAATATGGTTCCGATATGTCAAACATTTTCAGAGAGGAATTTGCGCTTGATATAATATCATCAAGCCTTTCCCAGAAAATAGCGGATATCTTGCCATCAAATCCTTCTCCAACCTTGTCAGAGTAGAACGACAAAGCGGAATTTGAATTATCGTTGGCTATCACATAATCCGTTATCTCTTCCGTTTCCATCAATGATTTCTCATTGTAGTTTAAATCGGTGGGGCTATCTCTAACATCATTACACTGGTTGGAATTTAGATGAAGAAGTGTCTTGGGTTGTCCATCTTTAGTAAAGAAATAATATGGCGCACCATACTCGTTGAAATATTGAGGGTCTTTCACACACCATTCCGTTTCTCGGAAATATTTAGCACCCGCCTCTTCAGTAGTTACAATGTAAAGGCTTATACCTGATCCTTCGTTGCCAGTTGAGGAATCAATGAATTGAATACCTTGTTCCTTGGCAATACGTTTCAGTTCCCCTTTGGTCTTCACACCCAAAAATTCATCAAGGGTTTCCGCCAAATCTCCGTAGGTTTTGTAGGAATTGATATCCCGCTTGTCCTTTGGGAATTGGGGTTTCTTTTTAAGTTCTTCCAATTGTGCTAGACGATCCTTTACCTTTTGACCATCTTCTTCTCCTGCTAGAACACCCTTCTTGAGCATTCTAAGAATCCATGTGATATAGGAAGCATTCTTCGACGGATCGAATGTCTCTGCGGCCCACCGGATATAAGTTTCCTTGTCTTCCACGCTGTCATCCACCATCTTCAAAAGATTTGGTATTTTTTCCTCAATCCCTTCAATTAGAAGGGATTCGTAAATTTCTTGCAGTTCCCATAACATATTCATATATTTAGCGTAATTGAAGATTTTTCATCTATATAATAAGTATGGCGGGTATCGGCAGTTTAACAACATCATCTTCAAATAAACATTATAAAGTTAGAGATGGAAAAGGCTCTATTTTTGATAGGAATATACAATCATATTTGAAAAATCGTAGAAATTTTATTCGACAACTCCTGATAATAAGTTTATTAAGAAATAAAATTGATTATCAGGCATGCTATCTTAAATATTTATATGGACGACGAGCCACCGGGAGATGATTACATCGATGATGAGGTTAAGAAAATTTTAATCGATTCATTCAAGGTAAAAATTAGAGACAACCGATCAAAACCATCAAAAATTAAGATCAACCAAGCTATAATTGCATCTCTTAGTGAGTTTCTGGTATGTTTTAAGTTAATCGGTTATGATATTGATGGAAATCCCGTTAATATGACAATTACAAACACTAAAATGGATAAATCAGCATTGGATAATGCATTTGTTGAAGAGATTACTACTTTTATGTCAGATAAATTGATAGATCAATGAAACTTCCTAAATTAATAACAAAGTTTATAAGCAAAAAGAAAACATCACCTAAGTATGGTGATGTTTTTGCTGTTGGTATGGGAGATTATGCAGGTCAATTGCTTATATTTATTAAGCAAACAAAGGACAATTTGTTCTTTTTGTCAATACCCAATATGGAAAATCGTCAAATGCCGATTGAGAAGTTTGACTTCGGAATGGATCATGGTATAATCGAGTATGTTGAACGCCTCCCTAAATCTATCCGCGATATTACAAGGGCTCAATTCTCGCAAAACGCGACAGAGAATTGAGTTGCCGACCGATTATGTTGTGGCAAAGTTCTATGAGTTTGGATTTCAACCACAAACCAACAAATACAATGGCACCTACCAATGTGGGTGCCCTATTTGTAGAGAAGGTAAGAGTTTAGGACGCAAAAAAAGGTGCTTTTATATTCCAGATCAAGACTTGATTTATTGTCATAACTGCGGATGGAGTAGCCAACCCCTGCGATGGGTGATGCAAGTATCTGGAATGGAAGAAATGGATATTTTAAACGAACTAGAAGATGATTCATACGACCTTATGGATGCATCTGCTCTAAATGAGCCGCCAAAAGCACCTCAGAAGCTTCCTTGCCTTCCTGATGACTGTATCAACCTAACTGATGACGCCCAACTTGCATACCATTCAAAAAATTTTATGGTTAAATCAGCATTGGATTATGCAATCAGACGGCAGTTGTTTAGTGCAATCAACAAATGTGATGTATTATATTTCTCTTTGACGGATAAAGTTCATAAACATAGGCTAATACTACCATTTAAAGATGAATACAATAAAATTCTGTTCTATCAAAGCCGAAAAATCTTTGATTGGGACGAAAGACCAACATATTTGTCTAAATTGAATGCTGATAAGACTCTGTTTGGCATAGATAGAGTTGATGGAAGCCTAAATGACAGCATTTTTATCTTTGAGGGGCCAATTGATGCATGTTTTGTTCAAAACGGGGTGGCAGTAGGCGGTATTACAAAGGGAGATACGCTGTTTAGCCCTCTGCAACAGGAACAAATGGTTGGATTGAAGCTTTTTGATAGGATTTGGTGCTTGGATAGTCAATATTTGGACCAAACCAGTTTGGAAAAGAGCATGAATCTACTTGAAAGAGGAGAAAAAATCTTTATATGGCCCGAAAACATCGGAACATTGTATAAAGATTTCAATCAATTGTGTGTAGAGCAGAATATTGATAAAATACCATATTCATTTATCAAAAAACACACGTATCATGGACATCAGGGTATAATTAAACTTAAATTGATAACAGGGAAAGTAAAAAAATGAGTAAACTTAAAGTATTGAGCCTTTTTAGTGGAATTGGAGCCTTTGAGAAGGCTTTAACCAACAAAGATGTAGAGTTTGAGGTCGTTGCATTCAGCGATATCGACAAATACACTGTGCAAAGCTACTGTGCCATCCATAATGTTGATGAATCTCTTAATTTAGGCGATATATCAGCAATTAAAACTAATTCATTGCCCGATTTTGACCTTTTGGTAGGTGGAAGTCCTTGTCAAAACATCAGTAAATGTGGAAATGTTAAAGGTTTGAAGGGTGATGAATCTAAATTGTTCTATGATTACGCTAGAATACTCAATGATAAGCTTCCAAAGTATTTTATCTTCGAAAATGTTGATAATTTGCTCCAAGTCAATGATGGGGAAGACTGGAAGATTGTTTCAGTTGAATTATCTAAGAATTATAAGATAAAATCACAAGTTTTAGACTCCAAATACTACAATATACCTCAAAGTCGTAAAAGATTGTTTGTCGTGGGCGTTAGAAACGATATAGATGAAGAATTCAACTTTACACCGAGTTTAATTCCCACTTCTTTGACCATGAATGACATAATGGACCAAGATGCAGCTGATAGTTTGTTTATAACAAACTTTAATGGCCAATATGATGAAATTATTGAGAATAACAAGGTTGTATCTCTTAATAAAGGCAATAAAATCAAAAAGGTTGGCAACATATACCCAAAGAACGGTCAAAATGGCAATATTTACTCTCCTCACGGTTTATCACCTACCCTTAGAAGCGGTCAGGGTGTTGTAGGTAATGGTATTGGTAGTAATAATGCTCCAAAGGTGCTATTGGATGATGGAACTGTAAGAAAGCTTAGTTCTAAAGAGTGTTGGCGGCTTATGGGGTTCTCAGATGCTGATTATGAAAATTGCGTTGCGAAAAATGTATCCGCAACGCAATTATACAAGCAATCAGGTAATGCTATAGTCGTTAATGTAATCGAATCTATAGTGGATAATTTATTCGGTTGATATTGCCCAAATTATACATATCGATATTTGGCATTCTTGGTCTGAGCCATAAATCCAAGGAAGTTTTGGTGCAATGCAGCCAAGTCAGACGCAACACGGGCGATTTTACTCTGTTGTGATTGCTTCATTTTATCGAGAACGGTATCAGCTTCAGCATTCGCCAAGCGAGATTGAATGCTATTTGGGTCTTCACTGTTTAAAACAGTAAGGAAGTTTTCAATTTGATCAATCCAACTTTGCAATTCGTTGACAATTTGGACATTTCTCTTAGAAATAGCATCGGCCAACTCCCCGTGGGCGTTTCCAACTTCATCGGGTTGCATTGCATTGATATCATAATCAGTTGGATCGATACCATCATCAACGGACTGTTCCATAGCATCGCGTTCCAACATACTGTCTTCAGCAGCTTCGTTTAAGAAATACATGAATCTTTCAGCAAATAGTCTATTCATACTCATATTTAGTCACGGAATGATAAATAATGTTATGGCTAAAGGAGATTCTCCATATTCAACAGGTTTTTTATCATCTAATATTGATTTTGATATAAACACAAAGGATGCATTTGATAAAATCAAAGAAGATGAGAAGATAACTTCTGAGGGTCCGTTGACTTTACCATTTGAGTTGACATTAGTTCCTCAATACCTTGGAAATATCGTTTTGAATGCTGTGGAAGCATCCAAAACAATTTCAAAGATTGAAGAATCTGAGAATTTTGGAAATATGGGTGAATTATTGAAGCTTCGTAATGGAATTGACAAAATAATCCACTATTTGATTAGAAACACCGACAAAACCCTTGCAAAATATGCAGTTGGTGCTAGACTTAGGGATGATGAAGAAGATGAATGATTCGTTTTGGATTAAAATCGCATTGAGAATAGCAGCTATTGTATTATTTTCGTTCGGTTTAACTTTTTTAAAGCTTCCTTTTTGGAATACCGTCAGTATATTGTCAGGTGTTCTAATAATTGTAGAAGGATTTTTTCCAACTAAGGTGGAAACTCCTCCAATTCAGGAGTTGCAAGTATCAGATTTGCAAAAATTTGAAGAATTGCTTCAAGAAAAAGATGAAGTGATCAATTCTTATGAGGTTATGTTGGATGAACAAGTCGTTTCTATTGATTGCAATTGTGGATCTACTCTTTTTAAAGGTATTTTGATTCCAAATGCTGAAAATATATGTAAATGCTCCAAATGTTCGGAAACATATAAGGTTTTCGTTAGCTATGACAGCATTTTAATCGCTGACCCGCTCACATCCGACGCTGTTTTCGACAAATTGCGTTCTATTGAGCCTGAATCTATCAATTAAACACTGCGGCATAGTAATGTTGTATGAAAACTATTACTATACATAGAAAACAAGGAATCGTAGAACAAATGAGCTTGACATCTTTCGCAAGATGGGCTTGTTTGGTAGAGGCATTTGAATTTATTGATGAAAAAGCAGAAGAATTGGGACTTGATCTGAAAGATGTTGTAAAACCACTAGCAATCGAGCATTATATCAATGAAAGATTTCCCGCAATGCTTCACGATGTTACTGTAGAAGCAAGATCAGGTAATATTTGACTTGATTTCATCCTCAATAATTTGAATGTAATTATTATCGACCACTTCTTTGAAGTGGTCTTTTAATTCATCAGTAGGTAGACCCAATTCTGCAAACCCAATCATATAATTACGAAAGCGATCCTTTAAATTATTGGGGTATGACACTCCATTCGGGCGTTGGAATCGATGCATCCATCTTAAGAACGGTAAACATAATGTTTTTTTACCGTTTTTTTTGTATTTGGTATGAATATACCCTTCTTCGCCGCCAAAACCTCTGAAATTCTTATTAAAACCAAGCCAACTGTCTTTTCTACAAGCAAAAAGACCCAATCCTTGTGCAGGTATTTCAAAAGGCTTATTAGCAGGTGAAATACCCCTGTCATCGGTGCCCCAAGTGCCCCACATATAAGATCTCCATTCCAAATCAAAGTGTGTTGAAATGTTTTTCATATCATCATACACCAATGGACCTTGTAAAAGATTACCACGATCCTTTCCAGAATCAAAAAACGCAATTAATTGATTAATCGATCCCGGTTCCAATAAAACATGGCTATCAATACACAACACATAAGGTGTATCTGCCAATTCAAATATTTTATTTCGAACAATAGTGGAATTATACTTTGTAAATGGCAAATATTGAACAGGTTCTTGAATCCATTCAATATATTCACGTAAAGATTTGCCGTGTTTGCTAGTTGGATTGTTATCAATGATGATAAATTCAACATCATTCAATATTTCAGTATGAAACATTCGAATGGCTTGTAAAGTAAAGTAAATACCATCAAAATCATCATGGACCGCCATGCCTATTGTTAATTTTTTCATTTCTATAATTATCAGAATCCTAATCTATTGCAACTACCAATTTGAGAAGAACATTGCAATACCAATGGAGATATTGTAGTGACTTTAGAAGTTGTGGTGCTAGTAGATACATAAACAACAGGCTGTAATGTTGTTGATATGTTTGAGGGGCTTCCAAATCCCGGTGGCATCGTTAATGGATTAGATGTAGTGGTTGGATTTAACGTAACTGTGAACACAGGAGGGAATGTAAATGTTCCCGGATCAAGAGTTGTCTCCGTAGTTGTCTCTGTAGTGGTCTCCGTAGTAGTATACGGGGGAATCGTAGTGCTGGTAGATGTGCTGGTGGATGTAGATGTAGATGTGCTGGTGGATGTGGACGTAGAGGTGCTAGTGCTAGTGGTCTCCGTAGTAGTATACGGGGGAATCGTAGTGCTGGTAGATGTGCTGGTGGATGTAGATGTAGATGTGCTGGTGGATGTGGACGTAGAGGTGCTAGTGCTAGTGGAAGTGCTAGTGCTAGTTGATGTGTCTGTTGTAAATGTAGTTTCATCAACCATTTATTATGGATATATCCCAGATAAAGTGTTATATGTTAATTCTCCAGATGTTTTGATTTTATCAAATGGTATTATCTCCGTAATTGCATCTTGCGTTGCTCCTTGAACGTGAAAATTTTTGAAAAATAACGTAGATGGAGTATTTAATGATGATATTGGCGAGCAAAATGTGAATCCAGCTTTCAATCCGTTTTTGTATGTCAAATAGTTTCCAATATATACAGAAGTTAACGTTCGATACGATGAATCTGTATTATATTTAAAATCGATAGATATGGTATCTGTATTTGCGTATCTAAATCGCAAAGTTTTGTAAGATTTTGCTGATGATAGTATTGAGAATGATGAATTTAAACTAGATAATGTTTCATAAAAAATGATATTATCAGAACCTTCTCGTATTATTATGCTATTGCGTTTAATTTGATTCAAATTAACGCCCCCTCTAGTCGAAGAAGACAACGCAAACAATCCTGTTGTATCAAATGCAATACAAATGTCGCCAACTGTATCAGTTCCAACGTTTCCTTCTAATACAATACGATTGTAATCTTCTGTTAAGATAAACTCATCACTTTCAGTTGCTAAAAATGCTGATGCAGGAAGACTACAACTATATCCTAGATATTGCCCCGGTAAAGCTGATGTTGATTGAGTTTGGGATGTTAAAAACGTGCAAAAACCAGCTTCTGTTCCAGTCAATGCATATTGAAAACTCCAAGTTATATCATAGCTTGGATTATATTGATTATTATTATCAACAAATGCAAAATACTTTGCATTTGCTGGTAATGTTATGTCCGCTGGAAAACTCATACTTTATCTTTAATCAATACACTAACAGGTAAATCATATCGAGCAAATAAATTAGCTAGTGATACAACCTTAACAATGCAATAAGTATTGGTGGATTCAGTAACTTTAGCAAACCAGCCCAAATTATCTGAAATCACGTTCGCTAAAACAAACGGTTTTGATAAATTAGTGGTAGGATACGAGAATTTATATTCTCCTCTCGCCATTCTAGTAGCCGACAATAAAGAAGAATTTGCATCGAATGATGACAGTAGAGAACCATCTGCGATGGTAAGAATTCCCCATTTTTCAGTCCAATAAATACTGTTTAGTGTGAATGCATTAACAGCTGACAAAATACTACTATCAACTCCGATAACAACGGTGCTTGTCAATGGATTTGTCGCAACTCCAGTTATTGGAAGTCCATTACCAGTAGCCGTCAATCCATTTGTTACAGTTATTGTATTTGTAGATATATCAACAGCTGATAATTTTGTCCAGCTGAGAGTTCCATCGGCTTGTATTCTAGCAAATGTATTATTTAATAATACATTTGATGGAAAGTGATAAATGTTATTATTTATCTTTAGATCACTTGGAAGTGTCAATTCAGAAGCCGTTGCTTTTACAATAATATCAGCTGGAATAGTTGCAGACAGTGCGATCTTATTAGATCCATTAATGTAAATCGGCGCTGTAGTTGCATTTGAATCAATATTACCCGCTGATATTTTACCTACAATTACAGAAGTGTCTGAAATTACAATAGTTCCATTACCTGCATTATAAATTCCACCGATTTTAGTCCAATTTGAAACAGTTGTTCCCGGTAACGATGTTAATTTGTATAGATAATTAAGATTAGTAGCAAATGCCAAATCTCCAACTTCTGAATTATCTCCATATGAAGTTGCTATGTTGGAAACTGTAGTCTGCTCACCTTTGAATTTGTTACCAGCCGGAACTCCCCCAGCAGTTGAACCATCTCCAATATATAATCTTTTTGTATCTGTTGAATATCCAAGTTCACCAGCATCCAAAATGATTTGTTTTCGTTGAGAGTCTGGACCCTGCCGAACAATCAATTTCAGGAGAGTGTTTTCGTATATTTCAATAGATTTTGCCATATAATTAATTAGTAAGCGTAGACTGGAATTGCAAAACGACTGATTATCTTATCGCCTAATCTTGTTGATGTGTTACCTTCAAACAACATGAACCCAGCAGATGACAATACAAGAACACTTGACGTAGAGCCATTTGAAGACATTGTATAGTAAGTAGTCAATGCTCCAGATGCGGACGGCCATGATGTCAAACCTTTTGTAATAGCACCATTATGACCAGTTCCAGTTCCGTCTGGGTTAAACGCGGATACAACATCATAAATGGATGATCTGATATAAGTAATTCTACCATAACTATCTGATGACATAGCAGCCATTTCACTATAGTTAGTTCCAATTGTTTTTAAATCTAATGTGCCATTTGCGTTTAAATCAAATGCCGCAACATTAACACCTGTTATAGCGGTTCGAATAGTGGAATTTGCACTATTCAGTTGCAACCCATTACCAATCCACGAACCGGACAATGCAGAGTAACTGAGAGCAGCTACATCCAAATTACCATCTGATGTAATTTTCAAATTAGATGCCAATTTAAGACCAACTTTGGTTCCATTACCACCACTCAAACCATTTGTGAATGTGGCGGATGCCAATTCAAATTCTGTAACGCCTTGATTGTTAATTTGCAGAGCACTTAATCCACTCAATTTGAATTGAGTTGCATCATAGTTGACTTTGAGAATACCAGAATCAATTTTAAGACCGCCAGTTACATAAGATGGATTAATTTTGATTGGAAGAATTGCATTGTCTTTTAATGTTATGTAATTGTTTGATAATAATTCAAAAAACGCAGCATCAATTTTTGGACCGACTGGATACCAAGATGAAATATTATTGTAAGCTGCCGCAGTTAATTGATAAAATTGATTATTTGCATACACCAAATCGCCAACCTGTGCATTTGTGTCAGTAAGAGAGCTATAGCTGTTTGAAACTGGATGCACTTTTGATCCAACTACAACACCACCCGATAGAGTGCCTGTCCCCACAAAAACTCTACGAGTGTCAATGGTGTAACCCAACTCACCTTCATCCAAGATGACGGTTTTACGTTGAGAATCCAGTCCTCTACGGACTTTAAATTTTGTAATTTGAATACTTGCCATATATTAAGCGGTTCTTTGCCAAATGTAAAGACCAAATGAGGGGGGAGTGGTCATTATCGGTACTCCCAATCCAGTGTTGTCTGCTGTATTTCCAACAAGCGATGTTTTACCAAGAGTTGCTTGAGTTGGAGTTCCTCTTAATGTGTAAGCTCTACTAGCTACTGCATAAGCATCGGCTATGACTGTGGTTTCGGCTGATACAGTAGGTGCAGTTTGAGCGTATGCACTATCAGAGTTAGCAACATAGTGGGAGTGAGCAGGTAAATTATTCTTATCGAGGGCTACTTCATATTTTCCAGTATTGTTACCACCAACGCTAAAGGTTCTTGAAATACCAGTTGAATCTGATCCAGTTCCAACCCCAACAATAAAGCGTCCTTGTGCAATTTGTCCCCAAGTTCCACCCATAAAAGTAGATGGACTTGAATTGGTAGCTGTAAAATAAACACTTCCAACAGGGAATAACACATCGATCAATGGTTTAGGAGAGGCGGATGTCGGGTATGACACATTACCAGCAATAAGTGGACCGCTAACAACAGCCCCATTGTTTTTAGCGCCAAGTGATAATGCGGTTTGCTTACCACCGCCATCATAGATATCATCTATACTAGATGAGGGTACTCCGTCATTGTTAACTGTGTGTAACAAGGAGGTGTAAGTATCAGAAATAAACTGGTTTTCCAAAGATTTCATTAGTTGTATTTAATTTGAAGATTTGATTATGTCAAACTAAATTTAATATTTTAGTTTGAATTGCTACCATAGCAAGAAATACTCGTTGAATGGAGACGATATTAATTGTCTCGTTACCATTTATCAGCATATTTTCTAATTCAAATACCAAATCTTCAATTGGGATATTGCGGAATTTAGAATCCGTTGATTTGAATATTTTTTTAGAATCTCTAGTTGTCCATAACAACTCATTGGTAGAGATGTTTAATTTTGTAATGTTCCAAATATAATTTTCAAATGTTGCATTTTTTATGCTTTTGAAATCTTTAATTTGGGAAGCTCTTGAATAGATTGAAAGCAAGTCTTTGAGCAAATTCAATATGGCAATATTGAAAGAAATACCTATGCTATTTCCTGTGCAGTTAAAGTTCTTGTATTTTTTAACCAAATCAAGATCGATGGTTGCAGAATACATAGTAGGTCGTCCTTTACAAGCATACAATCTTCCTATGTTATGCACTAATGAATATGTATAACCATTTTGGTTAACGTTATTGAAGGTGCGATTATTAAACCTATTCGAACGCATCGCATTTGAATTATATTTTATCTGTATTGTATCCCAAGTGTTGTAAGTGTTTTTCCACAGATAATCTCTTAGATAAGAATAAGTAACGTCGCCTGATACACCAACGCTTGATGTAGGATTCGATAGGATTCGAGATTCAATACGCTTCGCAGTATCAATTGTGTGTGTGATTAAGAATACATCAGAGTCGTCGTTAGAAAACATCAAACTATCAACAGTATCAATCACATCAATCTCAGTTTTTTGCAAACTTGAAATGACATTCTCAACATCAAAGAAGATAAAGTAATCAGAAGTTCCATTACTTCCAATCAATATGATTGCATCGTCATTTTTTCTGATATCCAATCCTTTCAGGGATGTTATGCCCAAATCTGCAAAAGTTACAGTTTGATAAATTTCATTTGAGTATCTATTTTTGATGTAAATAACATCATTCATAACTTCACTTCTCTTATCAGAACCCATCTTAAAGAAATTTTTGGTTTGTTCTGTTATTGTAGTTGAGAGTGCATCTTTAAGAGTTAATGAACCACAAATTGAGAACTTTGAGAAATCATAAATTGAAATTTTATTTGTTGAATAGTAATAAAGTTCATTTTTGGAGTAATCGCCATCTATTCGCAATACATTCTGGTTTGGAGACTGTGATAAAACTTGAATTTCATTAGTATTAATGAAACTGCCACCTATTGAATAGGTGTTGGTATCGTCCATACAATAATATACAAAGTCTTCATTTGTTCCGATAACAAAAAATCCATATTTGATAGAGTCTAAGAATGCCCATGTAGGATTTCCAGAGAATGGATCGCTATGAGTGTATGTATTTTTACCAGTCGCGATATCATCCGGTGTTCTTATATCCAATTCTGTTGATGATAGAGTATAAAAATGACTATTTTTGTAATCATATTTGATAAAATCAGGATTCAAATACACATGAGTCTTGTATATCTTTAGATTGTTATCATTAATATTACCAAATAGATAACTCAAGTTGGTGTCATCAAGAATATCAAATGCATTTGGAGTAAAAATAGTTAATTCTTCGAATTTTCCATCAAATGCAGTCTCTCTCAGAAATAAATCAGTTAAAAACGTCGATTTCGGAGTCAACTGCGCCGATTTATTATTAGGTCGTTTTTCAGAGTATGCGACTCCGCTCAATACATGGAAGTATCCTGAATAATCATTACCGTTTAAGGTGAATGCATTTCCATTGTCGTGTTTGAAGTAATAAATCATATGTAGTTGGTGAACTCAATTTTATTTATGGTTGTTGTAGCTGGAATATGGTTTTTTACCTTATCTTCAATTGCGTTTTTGAGCGAATTTAAGATGTTTGGATTGGAAATGCCTAAATTATCAATAGATATGTTAATGTAGTTGCTCTTGTTTGTATTCTTTTTACAGAATGATTGCAGATAGGATACATCATCAATAGAATTTCTCATACCACAGGGCAGAGTCAGAACCAAATCATTAATTTTTTGTTTTCCTTGAATAATTGGAAGGGCAAACATCAAATCTTTATCAATAACATCATCCAATAGTATGATATTGGATATATTGCGTGTAGGCAGTAATATATCCTGATCATTGTAATCAAAACGACCATAAAGAATGGTTTTATTTGCAAATTGGCCAATTGGTGTGTTGAACTCATATATAACTTCATTGTTCATGAAGAAAAATCCTTTACCTGTAAGTGCATCATATGATATACAAATAAAGTTATCTTTTAAATATTTAAATTCTAGTGTTTTTGAGAATTTCAATACATTATTGGTCGAGTTATCAAATAACTTAAGTTCAAATGTGACTGTGGTTGATGTTTTTGTTACGGTAATGCCACCATCAACACTATTTCTCAAACTTTTAACAATCCACGAATCCTTATTTCCACTAAAGTAAAATGAAAATGTCATTTTTGCAGTAGCATTTATATTATCTTGATAATTATATGATAGATTATTACAAGTGATTAGATTATTGTAAGTTAATGTATTTTCAAAACGACTATAAATATATTTTGTATTTGGAACAAATGTCAAATCACTCTTTTTATCAAATATCTTGTTTGCAACAATACTACCACTTAATACAGAGTTTGTAGCTATTAAGTTTTCCAAAATTTGATCATATGTAACATCAAACACCCCCTTTGTTCGTAAAGCTTCGTGCTTTGAAATAAAATCAGGGTAATAATATCTATCAATCCACATTTTGTTATTTCCTGATGGCGAACCTGATAACCATGTGCATAAAAACACCTTGCCATCATCGGAATAGTCATTTCTTTCAATTTCAAATATTTTATCAGCGTATTCAGGTATTGGGAATGAAAATGATCCACTTTTTATGAATTTAGTGTCGTTTACATTCAACGCCGTGAATGGATACATGCTGGACGGTGATGTAAATGTATTCGAACCTGTTGTAATATTGTATGGCTTGTTGTAAAATACATAACTCAATGCCAATTCGGATGAATTTTCAGAATCGATAGGATTTGAAATAGCCGAGTAATCTCTAAATTCCTGAACTGCGTTAGTGCCCCGAGACGATATCATATTTTGACCAGTTGTAAATACATCGTCAACAGTTAATTGGTTTTTCAAAACTAAAAATTCTTTGTATTGTGATGTATATGGAGAATGAAATAGATAATTATTTGTCAAATTGAAATCACTCTTATCATAATTTATAGCATTTGTGTTGTTCTGATAAGTTATGAATGATGTATTCAAGTTTAAGTCTAAATTATATGTCTTAGATCTTACAGTAGTGAATTTGTTATTTATCAATACCGATTTATTGGTATCTTTGATAGACTTCAATACCAAAGTATTGTTATTTTTTGTAAGACTCTCATTGCCATCAATTGTTGGCTTTATAAAAATGACATAGTTATTGGAATTGTCAAATACAAAGGTGAATGTTTGAGGCTGTATGTCCGCATTATTATCATTCAAAAAGATATCCCATATAAAGAATAAGTTTTTATTAATATCTGATACTAGATAATATTTTCTACCATTATAATCAAAAGATATTGTGCAAGTTTGATTATCTGCAAACTCCAAAAGAAAATAACAGTTGTCGTCGAGAGTATCTGTGAAATTCTGCGTTACATAAGTGATGGTTTTTGAAAAAATATCTGATCTTCTAAGATATGAATCTCCAAATTTCAAATATGTCAACATTTTACGGTTTTCGAATGTGTCGAAGTTAATATCTAAAAAATTGTCAAGCGTTTGATCAACAGACAAGTAGAAATTACTATATTCTTTCGTTTTAAAGTCGGTAAATCCTGACAATGCGAAGGGGAAATTGAAAGAATACCCTCCTTGATATGTTCTAAATACTTGCTTGTATGCAATATCATCCGAGCTTGATTTCCAAGCTTTAGAAGATAAATCAGACAATGACTTTACAATAGTTTCCATTTGAAATATTTAGGATTCTGATTCTATTAAGAAGCCGCCACGATCCACAGAAAACACAAATTGTTTTTCATTCGAATCAGTTGGTAGAATATTAGTTTTCAAATGCTTCATATCTCCAATTGTTTCAAAATAATCACCTGTTGTAATTCTAAATGGTTGAATTATCGAACATATCGAACTGTCTGTATACTCAATGAATATTTCAGCTGATAATTGTTTGAATCTAGCCGACGCAGAGGGATAATATGTATGGGAATGAATGTCTAATAGAACAGAACTGCGAACATTATATAACACTTCATTCAAAATGCTTTCTTTTCTGTAATTTCTGTATAATCTATTATTAAAATATTCAACTCGACCATCACCCCAATTGATTGACATGTAAAGAGGTATGGAACTTTCTGATATCCTACACAAATTGAAATTGACTGTAGTTAAATCATATAAATTTTGTTCAGCCTTTAATACTGTAGTTGCAGGTATGCTTGTTGAATAAGATAAATCTAAAGTGTTCATATGATAATTTCTTCGTTAATTGAAGTTACGGGGGTTGCTGAAAGATACACACCAACAGTTGAACTGTAACTTGAATTCATTATATTGGAATAGCTTTCAAATGTTGCGAAATACACATTATGCTTTAAGAACTCTACATTTGGGCTGAGTCTAAAGTCATATTCATGTAGAGCGATCATATCATTCTGGTCTTTTAACAAGAATGATATGTTGAACATATCGTTTTTCTTAGCATATGTGAATGTAGGAGGTTCCGTTCTTGTGAATCGAATATCACCACCCGATACGCTGAAGAAATCGGTATGATTTAGATAATCAGCAGATGTTAGAGGGAACAATTTACTATTCTTGTGTGTTAATGTATCAAATTTGTATATTTCAGGATACAACACATAATCGTTTGAAGATATTGCAGATGTTGTTGTTTGTAACACACAGTAATAAACATCAGTTCCAACTTTGAAACGATTTGAAATCTTATTAAGCGACGATTTATTATGTTGTATCTCATATACCAAAGCAACAGGGGGATTGAATTGAGAATTTTCATATGTAATCTTTTCAAACACTAGATAGTTATCAGTTTCAATAAACAATGTATCGAAACTGATTTCAAATTTCGAAATGGCCGATAACTGACGGTATGCAGATGGAGTGTATCTTGATGATAGATAGTAAAATGCAGTTGTCAAGTCTTTTACTTCTTGTGTGTTGATATTCTTGATAAAGATATTACCATTTAGATCAAATCTATCATTGTATGTAGTGGATTGTGGAGTATCTACAACGTAGTCACTATTCACCAAGACTGTATCGTCATAATAATACGATATGGTAGGCAATTCATAAATAAAATTGAATGGATCATTGAAATATCCACCATCATCACTTACGATGCCATTTGTCCTTGTGTGTTGAGCGTTTTGAGTAAAGTTAGAAGTATTCAAACCAATTGGTCTTATCAATGGGCTAAAGCTTGATAAACCACACTCCATCAAAAGACTGTAATAATAATTAAATGCTCCCGGATATGATGGATCGTCGGATGATATCGGATCTAAGAATGGAGCACCTGTAGATTTTGTGAAGAATCCTCCGTCTCTGAGAACCGTTTCCTTGGCGATTATGTCCTCTGTAGGCTCTTTGAGTTCTTGGTATGGATCGAAGTATCGGAAGAACAACGTATCAACGCCTGAGAGGGCACTAGCGCCACTAAACGTGCTTGTGTAAGCACTCAGACCAGAACGTTTCAATTCGTCAAATGATGATAAATTCTGAGTTTTGAAGTTGAACGCATATCCTTCTTCAAAAATATCATCGTAGAAACGATAACCATCCAATTGAAGACTTTTAATTGTTGTAGGTTCAACAACTTTGATACCTTTTGTGAAGTTAGGATCATTTTTAAACAATCCATAAATGTTTCCATAAACATCTTCCTTTTGATCTTGAACAAATCCAGAATCAAAGATGCTTTCCAAATTACAATCAAACTTATTGATCTTTTCAGTTACGTAACCGTAATATTTGGTGTCATTTTTGTTTGAAGTTGGTTGGTTAACAGCATTTGACGATGTTAAATTTCTTTTAAGACCTTCATCATTGACATAAAACGTAACAATATCAGCATTTCCTCCGAATACATTAGGATCAGGGAAATAATAAATTGAATTTGGTTGAATTTTATCAAAATTGAATTCAAATGATTTATTCTTACCATCAACCAAGACGATAGCAGTTTTGGAAGTCTTGAAGAAACCTATTTCATAAGTGTCAATCAAACTTCCTTGTAATGTAGTTGGAATAGTTGGGTAATTACGATTTAGTAAGCTTTTAGCTTTGTTGGTTGCTTCAAACAACAACCCAGATACAAAATTGGATGTAGTTGGACCAGTTGAAAGGTAATAAAAGTCAACTCCCATGCTTTGTTTGGTCAATTGACGCTTATTATCAAATAATTGATCTACTTCTTTGAGATTTTTAATATCTTCGCTAACTCCTGCGAAAATTGTATTGATCAAGGTAGCGTTATCCTTTAAAAAGATATCAGCGCCATAATCCAAGTCTTTATTGTCGTAGATTCGCTCATTCGGAACTTGATTGTAATAATTGCTGTATACATTGTATAGTTCACTGATATCAATCTTGAGTTTATTCTTGATTACATCAATATCATAGTCGATCAATGCCGTTTCTCTATTTTTCAAGAAAGAAATTGTCTTTTCCAATATGGTTTTTTCTAAACCTATAACACTACCTACTGATTTCTTGCGAGTAAGTTCATATTTCAGATCATCTCGTTGTGAATTGTAATAGTTTGCAATTTCAACAAGCTTTTTGCTGTATAAACCAAGCACAGTATCCAAATCATATGGATCTGTGAAATCAATTTTGCTCAAATAGTCACGTTCTTCGATAGTGGTGTATTTGAGAGTGATATCTTTGATAAATTCGCGATATTTTTCAATAATCAATGCGTTATCGTCAATTGATTGATTGTTTTTCTTCAAATTCCAACGTTTCAGATATTCATTATAATACGTTTGAAGAATTTCAGGATCAAAACTTACGGTAATCGTCTTTATGAATACAAGAAACGATATTGGACTATTCAAATCCAACGCATCTTTTGCGTATATATTAGCATTTGTTATGCTTTTTGGGACTGGAGGATATCCATATTGCAAAGTTGAAGACATTAACTCTATTTATTTTCCAGATCGCTAAATGTAATCATAAAGATAACGATTGGTAAAGAACGTCAAGAAACATTGTTTCAAATACACCATTATCGCCTACCAAATAGTCGGTAGTAGGGTTTGCTGATATTATAGTTGTGTGTGAATTGTTAAAATCAATCACGTTATCAAATACAGTGCCATCAATTTGATTATTGTATTCAAAGAAGATATAATATTTCTCAAAATCTGAAGTTTTGAATGGGGATGGTAATACCAATGGCCAGCCCCAACTGGAAGTGTATGCCGACAATTTATAAAAGTTACCAGTTCCAGCGCAAAGAGGTTGATAAGTATTCAATTTAACATATTCATTGCCAAACTTTTCCAAAGCCACGATAGGAACACCTGCTGTGATGGTGTATGTCGATGTATTGATTTGGTTGCCTAAGTTGATACCGAATTTAGTCTTTTGGACTTGTCCTTTGGTGTTGAAATTTGTATCAAACTTATTGGTTATCCCTGTAAGTTTGTTTTTTTTGATAGACGCTAAACTTGCGATTCTTTTTATTTTTTCTGGATAACTGAAGAATCCTTTATCAAATTGATAGTCCTCAACATTTAGAAATACTGTATCGGAAATAATCGCTTTGATATTTTCAGTATCGATATCCTTATTGTTTATTATAAAGTTCTCAATACCTTCGTATGTCTTAATGCCCAATGAATCATGGTCATATGTAGTCGATCCCATGATCGTTCCTATAAAATCTTCAAAGAATACTGGATTGTTTTTGATATTTTCTTGGAATGCGAGGTCATTTAGAGTTTCGGATGCGTTGAAATTCTCATTGATTTTGAAAATGTCATAAAAATCCTTTGGTAATACATCAAAACGTCCGGTTGTTCCAGATAATGCAAAAGATGACAGATTTTCATTGACCAGCACAGCATTTGCGGAAAGTTGAACTCCTATTATGGCAGAAGTCGTCTCGTTGAACTTGATATAAGCTCTCGCAGAACCATTATGATCAATATCACCCATCGTATCGTTAATGGAAGACAGGGTGTAATAAGAGGATGGGACTATACCAGTTGATAATATTGTTCTTTGCTTGTTGGCAGCAGATAACACATAATATCCGTTTGAATCTTTCAAATAAGATGCTGATAGAACTTTAACAGAAAAATTAGTTATTGATAATTCATTGAAATTCTTTAAAGTAAAGTTATCAACATCTTTTATCTTTATGATGAATGGGATTTTGATGTTATTGAATTTAACAGGTGATATATTGAATGTATCAATAAACACACCTTCACCATCAAGTCCATTTGATGTAATCGTTAGATTATTTGCCGAGTTATTTGGAGTTACAACAACACTTAGAGATACATTTGTGTTGTTTAGGTATGGTTGAACAGCGCCGTTGATGTAATTGTTCCTAGAATCAAACTTGAATCTCAAAACTCCATTGGAAACAGAGTCATCTTTGAAATATGTCTGATTTACTGCGGATAGACCGACGTAAAATGCACTACTGTCATCTTTTGAACAGTTGACAATTGAATTGCCATTTATCTTAGCGTAAAGAGCAACTGGATTGGATATGGTAATGAATGGAACCTCTTTGTATTGGGTTGCAGACAAGTGATAATTCCTTACCGGATCAAAAATGGCATATGTTTTTTGAAGTTGAACAAACTTGCTGCTTGCAACAGAAAAGTAATCGACGCTGTTGCTGCCCCCATACACATAATTGATGTTTGTAACTGGTTGATACAATGGAAAATATGATGCAATGTTCCAAGGACCGTGGATTTTGCATTGCTTCAATGTTAAAAATTTATTGGTCGATGATAAGTTTGTAAAATTGAATGTATATGGTATGTAATCATGGATTATGATATCTTGTGAATACACAGAAACGCTTGCATTATTAGCGCAATCATAAACAACCAAGTTTACCGTGTATGTACCCGGAAAACTGTAGTATTTTGAAGCGCATAGCATTTTTGACGTAGTACCATCACCAAAACTCCACACAACATCATGATTTGAGTTTGGAGGAAGATCGGGAACGAACAATAATGGCGTAGCTGACAAGGCATAAGAACTCAATACGTTCTCACTTTTGTAGTCAAATACGTCAAAATTGCAAAAGGTTGTTTTAAGATTAGCCATCTACGATATCTATTTTATTTATCAATGATTGGGGAGAATAAAAATAAGGGAATTTATAGAATGGTAATGTTATTGTTTGGTTGACGATTTCATTATCTAAATCTGGATAAATTGGGTTCCATGCTATGAAAGATACACCGTTGAAGAAGATTCCTTCAACTGTGTTTTCTGTTCTTATGGAAGCTACACCTTCAACACTCAATATAGTAGATGTTAAATCGGAAAGATTCAATGTCTGCCCAAGTTGGTTTTTTGATGATTTGAAAAAGTCCAAAATAACACCTACAACACGCGATTTGATTGTGTTGTTGCTTATCTTGTTGTTTCTTTCTTTAACAACAACCAATTTAGTTTGGTTTGTAATGTTCAGCGAGGTGTTGCTGTTGCTAAATCCAATGTCGAATGCATTGTAGATTGGATCTCTTGGAATAACTTCGGTTGTCACCATCTTTTGGTCCTTGGTGATATCGATAATCATATTCTTGAATGTTTCGCTGATGTAGGTTGGATATTGAGCATCCAACTGGATATCAAACTTCGGAACGCAAAACACATTGATATTGTTAAAGTCGCAAGTATCAGCAAAGTTTACTTGGTTGATCAATACTCGGTTAGCTTTGTTTGGATCGACACAGATTCGGTAGAAGTAGTTGATGTATTCAGAGATGAATGCATTGTTATCAACCACCTTAACTGAGTTTACTATGTTTGGCAGACTTTTGCTAATATACTTCTCATAGTCTTGTGTTGTCACAAGACGATTTTGAGCAGTTATGAAGAACGGCACGTTAGCTCTGATCTGATCAACTGTTTCAGCGTCATAAATTGCAGTAGAATTTAAAGAATTTGAGAAAGTTAAGCTGTTTCCAATTGTAGTTGTTACAATTTGAGAAGATGACGATATTGTATCTGCGTAGATTTGATCAAATTCGGATGATGTGTAGTTATACAACTTGTTACCGTTGATTGCATTTTTGCTGATGACACCTTTCAAGCCATCGCTGAGAAGATACATCACTTTAACTACATCATTAACATCAAGTTTTTTACCAAAAACATTGTTTCCAAACTTAACTTCATAGTGCCCGTTTTCGTTCAATCTAAGTTCATACGACTTGGCTGTTGATGTGGTCAGATATAAATTATCAACTTCGGTGTATTTTACCCATGTGTTTGTGTTGGATTCTTTTACATACACTGAAATAGCGCCATCTGCGATGAATTTAGAATCAGTTGCTACTAAATTCTCCACAACAATAGGAAAGCTTTCAAACTCAACACCTTCTGCGGTGTAGTTTGGATATTCATTTACTGTCCCTTGATATAAAATCAAGTTCTTGTTGATCGAATTGATAATCTCGGATGTTGTTGTGGTTTTTTCAAATGGAAAATCTTCCAATACTGTGAATTGGATGTTGTCCACCAAGAAATAGCTGTATTTCTTTAGAAGATAATCACCGATTGCCAAATCTGCACTGGCTGTGCAGTTGATAGGAAGAATGGATGTTTGTTTTCCAGTTGGTTTGTAGCCAATCAACTTCACAATACGATTCATGTTTTCATAAATCGTAGCTTGATCAAACAAACTTTCAGAACTGTTTTGGTTTAAGTAAAACAACAATACGTGAGTGTAGTAAGCAAGTATCTCTATTAAAAATGAAAGATTGCTACCTTCGTAGTTTTGATCTGTAAAGGTTGAATTTTCATTTAATCTATTGATTATGAAGCTTTTCAATGAAACAGCGTCGAAATTTACGTAAGCATCTTGCGGTAGGTCGTATGCTAATGTTTTATTATCACTCATTTTGAGAATATTTAATGGTCCGACTTACAAAATAACGTATCCTGTATTCGATAGTTGTGATTTTAACTGCAATCCATAAACATTCAGAGAAGGAACGTCGATTTGAAACTCAATATCAATTTGATTTTCATCTGGAATTCCATTTACTTGTATGTTTGATACAGTAACTCTAGGTTCCATTATGGGAAGCTTGCTTGAAATCTCAGATCGAATAATATCTGTTGTGAACACGGTGATAGGCTGGAACAGAAAGCGTCTAAGATCAATTCCGTATGTTGGATTGAGTAATTTTTCTCCCGGTGATGTTAAAAACGCATTTTTTATGCTATTCTTTACAGATTTTATGTCAAACAGCGCCTGAATATCTTTAACATATTCTTTTTTATGCAGTTGTTTGTTGTAACTGTATTGAGGAGAGATATCAAGAAACAAATCTTTATACAAGAATCCATTTTTAAGGGACTCTTTTGAAAGTTTATCAACTTCTAAGGATTTAATTTTGATAGCCATTGATAATATTTATCAAATGGATATTATTCTGATTTCTTTTTTGGAGTTTTCCAAGATACTCGTTCAGAACTTTTCTTTTTATACATTTTACCTTTAATCTTCTTACACTGTGCTTTTGTAGGGCGACAGGCAGGATAAGATCCTTTTGAAGTGTTGTTTCTTCCACATGGACCACCTGTTTTGCAATTGATCCATCCTTTGAATTTCTTGCCTTTTTTATCAACATGCGGAGCAAACCAATCTCTTAGGTTTTCCAATAATTGCAGTTGGGTGTATTTATGAGATTCTGTTATTTGGGTATCTAACATAGAAGCTTTAATTTGATTTTGTAATTCGTCTCTGAATTTATACCCCCATGATTGCATTTCTTCGCTATATTTGATAGTTGATGATTTCAAAAGTTTGGCTGGTGTCTCATAATAACTAAATTCTCCTCCAACTTGCTCTGGTGCTCCTTGTAATGATTTGATTGGAGTGTCGTTGCAATAAAAGTCTCTTCCAACTTTTTCTGGTGCTCCTTGTAAAGATTTGATTGGAGTGTGGGAGCAATAAAAGTCTCTTCCAACTTTTTCTGGTGCTCCTTGTAAAGATTTGATTGGAGTGTGGGAGCAATAAAAGCTTCCTCCAACTTTTTCTGGTGCTCCTTGTAATGATTTGATTTGAGTGTAGCTGCAATTAAAACTTCCTCCAACTTTTTCTGGTGCTCCTTGTAAAGATTTGATTGGAGTGTCGTGGCAATAAAAGTCTCTTCCAACTTTTTCTGGTGCTCCTTGTAAAGATTTGATTGGAGTGCGGGAGCAATAAAAGTCTCCTCCAACTCGTTTTGGTGCTCCTTGTAATGATGTGATTGGAGTGTCGTCGCAATAAAAGCTTCCTCCAACTTGTTTTGGTGCTCCTTGTAAAGATGTGATTGGAGTGCGGGAGCAACCAAAGTCTCCTCCAACTTGTTCTGGTGCTCCTTGTAAGGAGGTGATTTTAGTGTTGGAGCAATAAAAGTTTCCTTTGACGACAGTTGGTATATTAGATGGTAGTTTTAATAAAAAAAATCCAGTTAAAATAATGTTATCTGTTTTATTATTATTATAAGATGAAATTATATCATTTGCTTTATTAATACCTTCATCTATTTTATCTTTAATAACTGGAACATTTTCATCATGTTTATTAAATTTATATACATTATTTTTGAGTAGTTGTTCCGCTTGGATATTTCTATTCTTCAAATACCATTTCAACTGATTTTCCCTTAGAGAATCCGCTTGTTGAGGTGTTAAATTAGGACCAACTGAAAGAAATTCATTTATTAATGTTGAATCTAATGTTTGATAAACATCATCAGGTATATTGACGCCTGATTTCAAGGCTTTTATTTTTGTAGAGTAGTCGAATGTTTGAAACTTCTCCAGAGTTGGTTTTTGGATAAACTCTTTAATATTTTGAAGTTCCAATCGTTCAGCATCGTCTAATTTTTTATTAGATAACAAATTTTCGTATTTTGCTAGTTCAGGATATTTTTTTATTATTTCATTCCAACCACCATTTACGTTCTGAGTGTTGTTATTTGCAAAGGTCCATTCATATCCTTGATTTGTGTGATCTAAGACCATGATATGATCATTTGCTGTTTTTGGTTTCTTCTTGAAATAAATGAAATAAAAGGTCGAGTCCTTACCCATTCTGTAATTTGAATACATATTACCCCCAGCTGATCTGGATATACAAAACGTGTAATTGTTACCATACAAAATACATTTGTCTTGGGAATCACCTCGATATATGACAACATTTTCATCGTCTGCTACAATATCATCTTGATTTGCAGTTATTTCAGAAGTGTTTTTATTACCTTTTTTGAAGTTAGCAGCGCCTTCAGCGGCATCCACAGCTTGTTCCAATTCTTCGAATGATTTGTATTGAAATGGATCTTTCTTTTGAATGCCGTTTTTGTATTTTTCAAACTTATCCAAATACAAACGAACAGTTTGCTCATCAACATCGGGAAACTTAGCTATTATTTTTCTAATAGCGCCTTCGCTGAATTCCAATACCAACGAGTTGTATAATTTATCGAATGTATTCATTATTTCATTTTACCTTTTCGTTTTACACACTTCTGAACGTAACCCGAGTTGCCAGTTATTGATATAAT
>Ga0114958_10000495_pt1 | contig 33632 bp, 18 predicted proteins | sample C_130208_EF_Meta_FD_89577 | JGI IMG/M metagenome (GOLD analysis project Ga0114958, IMG submission 89577) | Freshwater microbial communities from Lake Croche, Canada to study carbon cycling - C_130208_EF_MetaG | ecosystem: Environmental > Aquatic > Freshwater > Lake | place: Lake Croche, Canada... | reverse complement strand
GGGGCAGAGCACCCATCAGGACCATCCACACACAGCATCCAAGTGCCAGGAGGGTTGGGTTTGATCGCCGTTTTTTTGAAATCTGGGTGGTCACCCACTTCGGACGATTCATAATCTTTTTCTATTCGACAATTTCCATCCGGAACGGTCAATAAAGCTGCTCCGGCGGATTGCTTGAGCCGCTGTTTTGCCCGGAATTCCCCCTGCCGGCGTTGCAAAATCCATGTTTGAGAGCTCACTTGGAGCCGGGCTCCGCCAAGTTCGTGAGCAGGTAGGTCATCAGATCGCGAAGCTCCGCCGGAGTGAGGGCCCTGTCCAAGCCGGCTGGCATGAGCGAGACGGCCATTGGCGTGGTTTTGATGATGGAGGATGTCGGGATTTTGGCGACGTGGCCGCCGGGTTGAGCGATCTGAAGTTCTGTTGCTGTCTGGCCGAAGCGGGTGCCGGTGATTTCCTCGCCGTCCTTGAGCTGCACAACATAGCCCACGGCATCCGGATTGATGGCGGCGTTGGGATCCACAATATCCCTGAGCACACTCGCATAGTCGCGATGGATCAGGTTGCCCAGGTCAGGGCCCACCGGTGCGCCTTCTCCGCGGAGTTTATGGCAGGTGATGCAGGCCGCTTTGCCGCGGAATAGAGCCTGTCCAGACCTCCAATTTCCTCCGACAATTTCAGGGATGATTCGGGCGGTGTCACCATGTGCCGAAGGGATGGCAAAGGGCAGGAGAAAACGACGGGTCCCGATGGCTCGCGGCCGGGGATCCCGTGAGGTGAAATAAGAGACATCCAGCCGCCGGGCTGGAGTGGATAAAAACAAAGTGAAGGGCAACCAACGATCCTCCTGGGGGCCGGTAACGGTGAAATGTAACTCCTCTTTGGTAAGACGCTTCACATCGATGCCAATGCAGGTTAAATCCAGTGGGGCGTCACTCTTGAAGACGACCGTCACAGTTTCGGGTTCAGGGGTGTAGTCGAGTTTGGAGCCAGGCTGGGTGGCTGGAATGAGCATTTGCCAAAGATCAAGCTGGCCACGAAGGGAAAGTTGTCCCGGTCTCTTTAGGTCGCGCCACAGCTCGTCGTGCGGAGCACTCGATTTTGTGAATTCCCGGGCGGCGATGAAATCCGGATGGGGCAGCCATCCTTTCCACCCTGCGCCCTTGCGGCCGTGCCAGAGGGCTTCCACCCCGGACAAATCATGCGCCAGATCAAGGGTGCCGTCCCTGTGTCCGATGGTCAGGGCGTAGTGGACAGCTTCTTTGCGTTGCGGTGTGGTCAGCAGGATGCTCCGGCCATCGGTGCCGATCCGGGTCTGGGTTACTTCAACGACCGAGGTCTTCTCCTGCTGCTGCATTTTAACCACTTCGTAGCCCGGTCGGATTTTCTCCATCCGGTCGGCTGCCTCCACATAACGTCCGGCGGAGACGCGGGTGCGTGCCGGGAGTGGATTCCACGCGGCAGTGTCCAGGGGGCGGTCAAAGGCGACGACGGTTTCCGTTTCGCTGGCAGGCCAAATGAGCACGGGCTGCGGGGCGGTTTTTTCGGTGAGGCTGATCTTGAAAATCCGGCCTTCGCCCTTGGGGCCGTTGCCCCAGTCGGGGCTGCCGCTGTGGCAGCAAACCACCAGATCCCCTTGGGGCGAGACTGCACAATCCACAGCCAGCATTCCGAGTCGGGCGAAAAGTTCAGTGCGTGCCACGTAGCCGGCGGCCGTTTTAGCAAGAGCGGTGCGCCAGAGTTTTCCGCGGGACTCTCCGGTGATCAGCGCGTTGTCAGCCCAAAATGCGGGGCCGAACCGTTTGCGGCCCGGCAGAGGGCCGTTGAAACGGAAGCCGCAGGTGCTCTCGTGCTGCGGTGCGTAGTCCCAGACGCTGGGTTCATCGACAACATTGGTGAGCCAGCGCGGATGGCTTGGTGGAAATCCATAGTGTCGCCCCGCCTGGAGGTGTAGCAATTCGTCGAATGGATTGCCATTGGGGACCCAAGTCGCCCCCTCCTGATCGGTGGCGAAGATGTCGCCGTAGCGATTGCACTGGAGGGACATGATATAGCGCAAGCCGGTGGCAAGCTGCTCGAACTTTCCGTCCTTGCCTAAGCGAAGCAGGCATCCCCGGCGCTGGTTGGTTGAGTAATGCCGGAGGTGCTCTCCATCTTCCCAATAGGCGCTGGTAGGCGCACCGTTGCCCATCGTCACATAGAGTGCGCCATCCGGTCCGAATGTGATCGCCATGGAGCTGTCGACGCGGCGATGCATGAGATAGGGGGCTTTGACCAGAGCCGGATCATCAACCCCCCGAACCACGGTCTCCCGCACGTCCGGCACGCCATCGTGGTTTGTGTCCCGAAACCGAACGACCTCGTCGGTCAAGACGGCATAGGGCTCTCCGTCCTTGACGACCATGCCGAGCGGGTAGTTTTCACTAACTTCAGGCCAGAATGTATCCACCTTGTCCTCAAGGCCGTCGCCGTTGGTATCGCGCAGCAGGTGAAATCTCCCGTCGTAGCCGCCGGCGAACAAGCGTCCATCCGGCGCATACTCGATGTTGTTGAGGTTGCTCAGCTTGACTGGCAGCTCGCGCACGGTGAAGCCGGGCACCAGCATTTGAATGCCCGCATCGGTGGGGGTTGCGGGGAAAGGCGGCGAGGGCTGCTTGTCCGGCACCGAGGGGATGAATGGTTCGACGGCCCAAAGGCAACTTGCCGAGAGCAGCAGCAACAGCGACGAACCGCTTGGGAAGTTGAATCTCAAGGTTTTTCAGTTTTGTGCGGCAGATCATCTGCCACGGTCATAAAACCCATGAACATTTCGTCCCAGCTCTGGAGTCCGAATTTGATGACCTTGGCGGGATCGGGATTGTTGGGATTTTTGGCGGAATTGTCGTGGGCGCCGGTGCAAAGCACCCAGGTGCCCGCCGGAACATGCTTGGGTTCGGTGAGCCGATAGCTGGTCTGCCAGTTGAAATCATATTGAGGGACGGAGAGAATCGTTTCGCGTTGGCCGTCGGGATAGAGCAACTGAAACCGGAACCAGGAGCCGCGCAAATGCATATGCGGACTCAAATCGTAGATGACCGCGTCGTGCTTGAAGCAGTAGTGGCTAAAGTGCTTTGAATCAGGATCTCCGGGGGCGATTTCAAAGTCACGATCGTCGCTGGCCCGGACTTCGAGCCGGCGTTGGGGTTGTTCCTTGGCGAGATAAAGTCCGACTTCGGTTTCATCGGTGGTTGCTTCTCCGGAGGTGGTGTAATGCAGTTCGAAATTGAAGCGGGAACCCTTGGGCAGAAATACGCCGGTGCCGGAGGGAAATTCGCTGGAAGCCAGCCCGGGAACCCAGGTGGTAAACAAATAGGCCTCTGTCGGCGCATCCGCGTAGTCCTTGGGATAACGGATCCTCACAATGATATGATGGACCACCTTTGGATTGCCGGGGCGGCAGATGGCAGCGCGCAGCCAAGCGTTGGTCGGCATCTCAAAATCGGTGTCCACATAGACGTATTTGAGCGTGCCGGTGGCCGGGATGTTTTGCGGTTTGGGCAGAGGAACAATGTAGTCGGGTTGTCCCAAGCTCCAGGTTGGCGCCGCCGGCACGGCGTTGGTCAGGGGGTCGGGGCCGTCTCCGCGAGGGCAACCTTGGCTGATCCAATTGAGCAAGGTGTGCTTCTCGGTGGAGCCGAGGGAGCGATCGTTGGTAAACTTGCCGTAATGGGGGTCTGCGTGCCACGGAGGCATGCGTTGGTCCAAAACCACTTCCTCGATCATGGCCGACCAGCCTTTGACCTTTTTGTAGCTGGACATGGCGAAGGGACCTACCTGGCCGAGGCTGTGGCAGTGGACGCAGTTTTTCTGCAGCAGCGGTGCCACCTCATTACTGTAGGAAATCGGTTGCTTCGGAAATTCGGTGTCAAAGGCGATCCGGCAGCCGTGGACCTTGGTTTTAGGAGTGGATACCGGTTTGGCGGCGAAAAACTCATCCAGGGCATCGGTGAGATAATTCTGTGTGGGCTTGGGCTTCTGCGCCCCTTCGGAGAGTTGGTCGTCAATTGCGCCCCGATAGAGGATCGTGGAGGTCTTTGTATCAATGGCAATGGCTTCGCAGGTTCGGGTGACGCCAAGTCGCTGCGCCACCACCTGCATTTCGTCGCGCAGGACCGGCAGACCTCCGGCGGCATATTTCAACACTTCCAGCCGCGCGGTTTCGGGGTCATTCAAGGTCGGTTCCGGCACCAGCCCGTTCTTTCGGGAATGCAGCAGCATTTGAATCATCGTGTCATCCGGATCCTCTTGGGGGCAGGAATTGACCATCCATACGGCAACGCCTTTGGATGCATAGTGACTGCGCAACGATCGCAGCTTGGGCAGGCTCTGGCGGGCGATGGGGCAGCCGAAACTGGTGAAGAACAGAACCACCACCTTCGACTCACTGCGTCGCAGTTCGTAGTGTTTACCCTTGTAATCAAGGAGACTAAAATTGATCACTTCGTTGGCCTGAGCCTCCAGCCGGCGCGGGGCACGCTCGGCGCCGGAGTCGGCGGCAAACAAGGCTCTGCTTGAGAGGATCGTTAGCAGAAGTCCGGCGGCGAGGCGAAGCGGGTTTGTTCTCATAGAGGGGGGAGTATGCCAAGTTGAAACGATTTTTGGTGTTTTGTTAATCAGGAATTCCTGGCCCCGGAGATCCTCCATGCAGCCTCTAAAATTGAGTGGGAGAAAACTATTGGATTTGGGCTGGGCTGTCACCTATCTTTCTCCCTTCAAAAACATCATGCGCTTCATCAATCGTCAGTTCCTTGTTTTCGTTGTCAGCATCCTTCAGGTTTGCGGCGGCGCACGCGCCGCCGACCGGCAGGTTGCCTTTGAATTGAGGGAAGGCGACCGCGTGGTTTTTGTCGGCGACACTCTGATGGAGCGGGAACAGCAGTTTGGCTGGATTGAGGTGATGCTCACCGCCCGGTCAGCCGATCGCAACGTGACGTTTCGCAATATTGGATGGAGCGCCGACACGCCCGCCGGGGACTCGCGCTTCGGACTCTCCCTGCTGCAGGCTGGACATGAGCCGGCGGATGAGGGGTGGAACCAGTTGACCAAGCAGTTGGAGGAGGCCAAGCCCACGGTGGCTTTCGTCGGTTATGGCATGGCGGCATCCTTCGAGGGCGAGGCCGGACTGGCCGGATTTAAAGCCGACTATACCCGGCTGCTGGACACCCTTGAAAAAGTTTCGCCCGGAGTCAGGTTGGTCCTTCTGAGTCCGGTGCCGCATCAGCGGCTGGCCGGTCCTTTTCCCAATCCGGCGGCGCACAATCTGCAGATCAATGCCTATGCCGATGCGGTGGCGGGCATTGCCGCGAACCGTTCGGCAACCTATGTCTCGCTGCTCCACGCCTTGGCGAAGCAGCCTGGTTCGACGGAGGATGGAATTCATCTGAACAGTGCCGGTTACAAACTGGCGGCCCGCGGGATAGAAGACGCCCTCTTTGGTTCGACCGGCGGCTGGGTGAAAAACACGCAGACTGAAGCGCTGCGCTCGGCCATCGTCCGGAAAAACGAATGGTTTTTCCACCGCTCGCGCCCCGAAAACATGGCTTATATCTTCGGCTTCCGCAAAGGCGAGCAGGGCCGTAACTCCGTTGAGATTCCCAGGTTCGATCCTTTGATTGCTGCCGAGGAAAGCCGCATTGCGCAACTGCGTTCGCTCAAGCCCGGAGCCGCCGCTCCGCAAATACCCCGTCGCATCGGCAATCTGACTGCCAAGCACACCGAGCAGCCCCTTCCAAGTTTTACGGTGGGGGAAGGATTGGAAGTGACCCTGTGGGCTGACAACCCCTTTCTCAACAAACCCATCCAGATGAATTTCGATCCGCGCGGACGTCTCTGGGTGGCCAGCTCGGAGGTCTATCCCCAGATCGAGCCCGGCCAGGCGGCGACCGATAAAATCATTGTGCTCGAAGACACCAAAGGAGCGGGGCGTGCCGACAAGGCGACGGTTTTTGCCGAGGGGTTGTTGATTCCCACCGGTGTTGAACCGGGCGACGGCGGATGCTACGTGGCCCAGAGCACAGAGTTGTTGTATTTCAAGGACACGGATGGAGACGGGCGGGCCGATGTAAAACGAACCGTGCTCAGCGGCTTTGGAACCGAAGACGCCCATCATAATGTCCACACCCTTCGGTGGGGGGTGGACGGCCGCCTCTATCTGAACCAGTCGATCTACACCCGAACCGACACGGAGACGCCCAACGGCGTGGTGCGATTGAAGGGCGGCGGCGTCTTCCGCTTCGATCCGCGCAACCAGGAGATGGGGATTCTCTTTAAGGGCTGGGTGAATGCTTGGGGGCATCAGTTCGACGATTTCGGCCAGTCTTTCGTCACCGATGGCGCTGGAGGGGAAGGAATCAACTACGGATTGCCGGGGGCCAGTTATGTCACCGCGCCCAAGGCCCGCCGCATTCTTGGCAGCGTGAGCCCGGGCAGCTATCCGAAATTCTGTAGTCTGGAAATCCTCCGCAGTCAGCAGTTCCCCGCCGATTGGCAGGGCGACATGATCACCTGCGATTTCCGGGCGCATCGGATTGTGCGTTTTAAAATTGCGGAACAGGGTTCCGGCTACATCACCAAGGAAATGCCCGACCTGCTGCGCAGCACCGCCGACACATTCCGCCCGATTGATCTGAAAATGGGCCCCGACGGCGCGCTCTATGTTGCCGACTGGAGCAATCCAATCATCCAGCACGGCGAGGTGGATTTCCGCGATCCGCGGCGCGACAAGGAACACGGCCGGATCTGGCGCATTACCTCCAAGGGTCGTCCGCTTCTGGTGAAAACGGATTTCACGCAGCTGAAGAATCCGGCCTTGTTGGATGCGCTGCTTTCTCCCAACAGCTACGAACGTGAAAAGGCAAAACGCGTTCTGGTCGAGCGCGGCGCGGCCAAGGTGCGGAAGGATCTTGCCGGCTGGACCAAGCGTCATCAGGACGAGCCCGCACGCTTGCAGGCGCTTTGGATGAGCGAGGCGCTCAATGCCGGACCGATGGATGAGGCGACCCGGGGGCTGGCCGCTGAGTTGCTTGGGGCCAAGGATGGCCGCATCCGGGCCGCCGCGGTGCGGGCCATGGCGAATGGAATTGAAACCTGGCCGGATGCCGCGGGGCAGTTGGAGAAGCTCATCGCCGACGAGCATCCCCGGGTCCGGCTGGAAACCGTGCGCGCTCTGGGCCGCATTCCTTCAGCCCGTGCGGCGGCCATTGCTCTGAACGCGCTCAACAAACCGATGGACGGATTTCTCGACTACGCGCTGTGGTTGACGATTAACGAGCTGGCTGAGCCTTGGCTGGCTTCTGTGAAATCCGGCGGTTGGAAACCAAACGGCCGGGAAAAACAATTCGAGTTCGCCCTGAAGTCCATCGACCCGGCACGTGCCAGCGAGGTGCTGGGGCAGCTGATCGGCGCCCAAGGCATCCCCCGCGACGGTTCCGGACCTTGGATTGAAATCGTGGGTGCCGCCGGGGATGCGAAGGCATTGCAACAGATGTTCGGCCAGCTGGTCCGGGGCGGATTCGAGGATGCCGCCGCGCTGCGGGTAATGGGTGCTTTGGGGGATGCTGCACGGCTCCGCACGGTTTTGCCGGGGGGCGACCTGACTGCCTTGGGCGCATTGCTTAAATCGGAAAATGAAAAGATCCGCGTTGCGGGTCTCCGATTGGCGGGTTATTGGAGGCTTGCCGGAGTAAGCCCTCAGTTGGTTCAGGTTGCCGGCGGCGTTAATTCCACCCCTGACGAGCGCGGTGCAGCTCTTACGGCGCTGCGCGCCTTGGGCGGCGACGAGACGGTCAAGCAATTGCAGAAACTCGTGCGCGAAACCCAATCAACCCAAGTGCGCTGTGCGGCGGTGGTCACGCTGGCCAATCTCGATTTTGCGGCGGCTCTGCCGGAGTTTGCCGGGGCTTTCAAATCCGCCACCCTCGATGCGGATGCCGCCGGGCTCTGGCGGGATCTTCTGGCCATCAAGGGCGCAAGCGCAAAGCTTGCAGTTCAGCTGGCTGTTCTGGACTTGTCGCCGCAAGCCGCCAAGGTGGGTGCCCGGATTGCCCGCGAAGGAACACGCAGTCCCGGCCTGGTTCAAGGTCTGATGAAAATTGCCGGGCTGACTCTCTCCGACAAACAGCTCTCCGCGGCCGATCTTCTGGCTCTGGCGCAGGAAGCGGTCGCCAAGGGCGATCCGGCGCGCGGCGAGCGGGTTTATCGCCGGGCCGAGCTGGCCTGCATGAGCTGCCATGGCATCGGCGGCACCGGCGGCAAGGTGGGCCCCGATCTGACCAGCATCGGCGCCAGCGCGCAGCCGGATTATCTCGTGGAATCCCTGATTTATCCAAACGCAAAGATCAAGGAGGGCTATCATTCCACCACCATCACCACGAAGGATGATCAGGAATACAACGGCATTGTGATTAAGGAAACCGACAACGAGGTCGTTGTGCGCAATGCCGCCAATCAGGAAGTGTCCGTGGCTAAAAACAATATCACCCAGCGCGTCAACGGCGGTTCCCTCATGCCCAACGGATTGGTGGACGCCCTGCTGCCCGAGGAGCGTCTTGATCTCATCAAGTTCCTTTCAACTTTGGGCAAGCCCGGTGATTATGATGCGGCCAAGGGCGGGGTGGCGCGGTTGTGGCGTTTCTATCATGCCACCAGTCAGAACGCCCACCTCGGCATGGAAGGCGTGATCAGCGGAGACTTCAATCGCGGGGAATGGACCGTGATTCCGGCGCTGGTCAGCGGTTCCCTGTCAAAAGACATCTGCGAGGTTTCGATGCCGGCCCGTGGAGGTTCGCGGGGTTTGTTTGCCGCCACGCAGTTTCAGTCCGTTAAAGGAGGTGCGGCCAGCTTTATTCTGGTTGGCAGCTCCAAAGACGTGTGGCTCAACGGTGTTCCAATCAAGGCGGGCGGACAATTCAGCGCCGAATTGAAGCCTGGTGTGAACACGCTGGTGATTCAGCTCGACGGAGCCAACCTGCCGGATGCGGTGAGGTTAAGCTCGGGCGATGTTATTTTTATGACTCGCTGAACGGGGGCGGCGCGCGGCTGATCTTGGGAGGCAGCCGCGCTTCGGTCGGCGGTGCTAATCCGCTCCCAGCCGGCCTACTTCTTCGTCTCCACGACTTTTTCCCACTTAAGGAGCACTGGTTTGTCGGTGTCGTCGGATCGAAACCCGCCGACGGTGGTGAAGGAGTCGGTATCCAGCCGGTAGATCGACGACTTGGTTTTGCCGTTGGTGATTTGTGCGGGTTGATCCTGTCCGGGGGCGAGGTTTTTTAAGTTTGAATAGGTGTAAGCCCTGAAGGCGCCGTGCTGCTCGAGTTTGAAATCGGTTTCGCCTTTGAATAATTCATCACCGGCCAGGCTGGCGATGACGATTATGGATTTGTTCCCCTTGATCTCAAGGGTCCAGACAGAGCTGCCCTGCCCGGTGGTGAGCGAGGTTTTCCATTTGCCTTGCAGCTTTGCCAAATCCTCCTTGAGGCTGGTGTCCTCAGCGGACAGGGGCAGGGTGATCAGGTTGAGCAGGAGGCAGGCGGTGAGGATGGAGGGTGCAAAAGGCAGATGTTTCATGAAGGGATATGGACGGTGTTCGATGTGTGAATGGAATTGGGTTTTATGGATAAGGAACTCTAACCTGGAGGGTGTCTATGATCCGGGTTGTGACCGCCGCGTTCGGCAATGTATTTGGCCGTGGCTTCGGCGCGGGAGCGGACGTGAAGCTTTTCGTAGATGTGTTTGAGATGGACCCGGACGGTGTGGTAACTGATGGAAAGCTGGTCGGCGATTTCCTTGCTGCCTTTGCCTTGGGAGAGGAGTTCGAGGATTTCCAGTTCCCGGGAGGAGAGGGGGGCTGCGCCGGAGGCCGCCGGAGGTGGCGACTGGAAGGTCATCACGATTTTGCGGGCGATTTCGCTGGTCATGGGCGCTCCGCCGGCGCACACGGTCGTCACGGCATCGAGGATTTCGGCCGGCGCGGCGCGTTTGAGCAGGTAGCCGCAGGCACCGGCCTTGAGGGCGCTGAAAATACTGGTGCTGTCCTCGTAAACCGTGAGCATGATGACTTGCATCGCGGGCAGTAGCAGCTTGAGCCGCGCGGTGCATTCAATCCCCGAGAGCCCGGGAAGATTGATGTCCATCAGCACCACATCCGGTTTGATGAGGGGTATTTGCAGCAGGGCTTGTTCGCCGGAGTCGCAGGCGCAGGCGCAGCGGACACCCGGCGAGCGCTCCAGCAGTCGTTCCAGATTGCGCCGCATCGCCGCGCTGTCTTCCACCACGGCAACGGAGGTGGATCCCACCGGTCCGGACGGCGAAAAGGATTCCTGCAGGGTCTGGGTGTCGGCGGTCATTGGAATGATAAAACGCTCAAGCCACTGTGCGGAATTTCACGGTGAATATTCTGGACCGGGCTTGGATGGATCACAATACCTCATTTGAGTTATTACCCTTGGCGGCTGGCGGGCAGGGGCAGTGTGAAAGTCACGCTGGTACCCTGCCCGGGATGACTGGTCCATTTGCAATGTCCGCCCAGTTCGTGAAGGCGGTGCCGCATGTTGTTCAGCCCGTCCGCGCCGACTTGTTCCGGTGTCGCGGCGAGATCAAGTCCTCGGCCGTTGTCGGCCAGTGTCACGCTGAGCACTGCGTCGGGGGCGTCAATGGAGAGGCGCAACTCTGTGGCACCGGAATGCTGCACCGCGTTGCTCAAAGCCTGCTTGAAGGCGAGGAAGAGGTTGTGACGCTGCTCGGTGGTTAAAGCGACCGAGGGCAGTTCACGGGCCACTTCAAGATGGCAACGGACGGCGGTGGTTTTCAGGAAATGCTGCGTGAACTGACAGAAATAAGTGGCCAGAGAAGACACGGTATCATGCTTGGGATTGACCGCCCAGACGATCTCGTCCAAGGCCGTGACCATTTCCCGCGCCCGGGCCCCGATTTCCAGAATGTGCTCACGCATCTCGTGCGCGGCCAGAGTCGGGTCCTGGGCCAGTTCGCTGCCCAGATTGATCTCCACCAGACCGGACCCCAGATCGTCATGGAGGTCCTGGGCAATGCGGGTGCGTTCCCGTTCCACAGCCTGCCTGAGCTCCAGCCTCTGAATCCGGCGCCGATAGCGGCGCCGCATGCCCAGCCAAAGCCCGCCTCCTAAAAGGCTCAGGACAGCGATGGACATGGCGACCCGAAACCACCCCGCCTCCCAGAGATAAGGTTTAATCGAGAAACTCAAAGTGTCTCCGTTCTCATTCCACACCCCGTCATGATTGCAGGCAATCACCCGGAAACGATAGTTGCCCGGCGAGAGGCGCGGATAGGAGGCTGTCCGGGTGGACCGCGCCTCCAGCCAGTCGTTGTCCACGCCCTGGAGCTTATAGCGGAAGGTGACATTCTCCGGGGATGACAGGCTCAGGGCGGTGAATTCGAACTCGATCTGGTTGACCCCCGGACCCAGCCGTAACAGCGGAGGAAGGGCCCGCAAATTCAAAGGAGCGGACTGTTCTTGTTCTTTTTCAACCGGGGGAGTTGCCAGCGCGTAACCGGCGACGGTGTGGCCATTAACCCGCAGCAGCTCGATGTTCACGGGGGGCGGGAGTGCGTTTCTGCGGAGCATATTAGGTTGGATCACTGCCAAGCCCGTCTGCATGGGCATCAACAGGCGGCCATCCTGACAGCGGGCGCTGACCGGAGAGACACCAAAGGATGCCTGCAGGGCGGGCAATCCGTCTCCCCGGCCTAGAACCACGGAGCGGGCCCGCAAAGGATGCCCGCCGGCCACCGATTCCAGTTCGGCGCGGGCCATTTTGTAAATCCCCCGGTTCCCCCCAATCCAGAGCCACCCCCGGTCGTCGGCGAGGATTTGCGACACGTATTCATCCCACAATCCATCGCGCCGATGGAATTCAAAATAGTGTCCGTTCTTCAGCCGGCCCAAACCCTGACCGGCAAAGCCTATCCACAGGCTGCCATCGTCGGTCGATTGCAGGCAGCGAATGCTTTGGTGGAGGCGGTAGGGAATATTGGTTGTCGCATCGCTCAGGCTCTCGCCGACGATTTGCAACAGGCGGCCGTCCACGGTGGCGGCCCAGAGATTGGAGTGTGATCCGGATGTCATGGCGCGGACGTGGATGGAGCCGGGCGGGAGTGCGAAGGTGTGCAAAGAGCCCTGCCGATAGCGATATAAAATGCCGCCGGAATTCGGACTAACCCACAGCTCTCCGTTGGTTCTGGAGAAAATCGAGCGGATAAAGACGTTGGTGAATTTTTGATTTATGGGCAGGCTCGTAAAGACCCCGTCTTTCCAGCGGAAAACCCCTTGGGCACGGGTGCCAAGCGCAACGCCTCCATCCGGTTCGGCGGTCAGGCAACTCACCGCCCCCCAGGCCCAGCCATCCTTGAGGGAGAGTGGTTTCCAAATGCCGCCGTCAAATCGGGCCAGATTCCCGTTCTGACCCGCCACCCAAAGTGTGCCCGAAGCGTCTTCACAGGCCGATTGGACAGCCACAAATGGCAGCCCGGAGGTCACCCCCACCAACTCCGCGGCCCGAGGGCGGAACCGATTCAGTCCGCTGCCCCGCGTACCAACCCAGATATCCCCTTCCGAATCTTCGGCAAGGGCGGTGATGGCAGGAAGGGTGGCGTCCACGCTTTGCACGCCCTTTTCGTCATAGCGCAGGAGACCGCTGGAAGCTGTTCCTATCCAGAGGCCATGGGATTTGTCCTCATACAAGGCTGTTACTTCCAATGCGCTGCGTGAAGGGTCGGTTTGCAACTCGGCCAGTTGTTCCACAAAACCCCGCTCCGAGCATCGATACAAATGAGTGTCCGAGCAAAGCCACACGCCGCCTTGGCGTGCCCGTGCCAGATGGAGCGGAGACTCTTTCAACTCCAGAACCGGTTTGAACCGGCCCGCTTCAAAAAAGCCCGCCTTGCCGCCTTGCGAAAACCACGCCCGCCCCTGCACGTCGGCGGCCAGACGGCACTGGTCTTTGGTCAATCCTTCAGCGCTGCCGAAAACCCGGGCGCTGCCCTCATGGATCCGGTAGACGGCACCGGCGCTCTCGCTCACCCAAATGTCCCCCGTTGCGTCCTCGCATAGGTTCTGGGCCGGGTCTTTAAAGAGCCCTTCGCCCAAAACGACCACCTGATCCAGCAATCCATCGCGAACGCACACCACCCCGCCACCGTCTCGGGCGACCCATAACCGGCCGCGATGATCCATCAAGAGGGCCCGGATCTGGCCTGGGGGCGAGCCCGCGCGCATGGCCGGGGTGAACTCCTGAAACCGCACCCCATCAAATCGGAAGAGTCCCTCTCGGGTGGCAACCCACAGATACCCATCCGGAGTCTGCGCCAACCCCACAATGGTGTGCTCCGGCAACCCGTCCTCGGTTTGCCAGGAACGGGAAAACCAAGCCGGATTGCTCACCGCCCCCACTGGCGCCAAGACCAGCAGCAATCCAAGGCAGGCAGCCCACCGCGCCGCAATCCGGAGAAACAGCGACTTGAACACGCCCCAAAATAACCGCTGCAAGGCGGGGAGCAAAGATCTAAAGACCCGGCGCAAGCTCGCGGAGCTTGTGGCCGGACGATCCCGTGCTAGTCTGGGGGCGGACATGAGCGCTTCTTTAAAGATGGTCACCTGTGGCGGTTGTGACACAAAGGTTTTTATTTCCGGCGACCTGCCGCCGCTGGGAACCGAAAAATGTAAGAAATGCGGCCATCCCATCATGATGCCGCTGTTGCTGCGCCAGTTTGAACTGCGCAGCATCATTGCTTCCGGTGGCATGGGCACGGTTTATCGCGCCTGGGACACGGTCCTGGAACGGATGGTCGCCGTGAAATTGATGAAGATGGAATTGTTGAACGACCAGCGGGCGCTCAACGACTTCTTCCGTGAAGCCCGCGCCTGCGCCTCTCTCAATCATACCAACATCGTCCATATCTATACCTTTGATGAATGGGAAGGCCAGCGCTACCTCGTCATGGAGTTGGCCGACCACGGCAGCCTCGACAATCGCATTGAAAAACATCACCACGTTCCCGAACTCGAGGTCCTGGATATCGGGATCAAAATCTCCTCAGCTCTGGATCTGGCGTTGAGACACGACCTGCTGCACCGCGACATCAAGCCCGGCAATATTCTTTTTGATGCCGACAATGAACCCAAGCTGGTGGATTTCGGCCTGGCCCGAAGCACCGAGGCGGAGCCGGAATCCCTCGCCGAAACCGAGGGCACGCCCTATTACGTGGCCCCAGAGAAAATCAAACGGGAAAAGGAAACTTTCCTCTCGGATATGTACAGCCTGGGGTGCACTCTTTATCAGGCGCTGACCGGGCATGTTCCTTTTGACGCGCCGACCGTGGAGGAGCTTATCTCAGCGCATGTGCACACGCCGTTGACGCCCCCCAATCTTGTGATGCCCGAAATCACCCAAGCCACCAGCGACGCGCTGGTCAAAACCCTCGCCAAAGAACCGGCGGACCGCTACTCCAGCTACTTTGAATTCCGCATGGCCCTGGAGGCCGCCCGGGCGCATTTCCTTTTCCAGCAATCCACTCAACCCGACGAGCCCAATCCTAAGAAAAGCAGTTGGTGGCGACGCTGATGCCTTATCCTGCGGCTTGTTGAAGTCACCGGCACGTGATGTCCTTTGGCTTCGCAATTAGCGGGGTGAGTCCGTTTATGTGATTTCGTAGTCTCCAATGCCTTTCGGCTTTCTGTCCTTTGGCTTCCGTTGAATCCGGGCAGTTCGGCCACCTGACTTTTATGGGTCTCCAATGCCTTTCGTGTCAGCGGGCGGTCAAAATCAGCCAGGGATGGGCACATGAAAACCGGCCAATTTGAGAGTGGGATTGCGCAGTCGGCGGCGAAGGCCGCATTGATGCGCAATGAACCAACTCAACGTGAGCCAACAACATTCTATCACTGCGCTGGCCGCCAAAGGCTGGTCGGCAAGCAAGATCGCCCGCGAACTGGGTGTGCATCGCGAAACCGTGGGCCGCTATTTACAGCCGACGACCTCGGAGTCAAAACAGGCCATTCCGCCCATCGGCTCTGAGGCTGCTTCGGCTTCAAAACCGGCCAATGTGCCCCCCGGGTCCAATGCGGGGCGGGCCAGCCAATGTGCCCCGCTGTCCGCTGTGATCGAGCAGGGTTTGCTGGCGGGGATTTCGGCTCAACGCATCTATCAGGACCTGGTCGCCGGGCACGCGTTCACCGGTGGATATGATGCGGTCAAACGCTTCGTGTGCCGACTGGCGCTCCGGACGGAGCCGCCCTTTCGCCGGATGGAATGCGCTCCGGGCCAGGAGTTGAAGGTGGATTTTGGGCTGGTTGCCTGGGTGCTGGCGGACGGGCAGCGGCGCCGGCCGCATTTGTTTCACGCGGTGTTGAGTCATTCGCGCAAGGGCTAAACTGAAGTGGTTTGGCGCCAGACCTCCGAGAGTTTTATCCGGCGTCTGGAAAATGCCTTCCGGCACTTCGGAGGTGTTCTGACCCAGCTCGACGGTCAAACCACCGATAATCCCCTCGAGTGGCTCGCCCACCGGGCCCGCTCCGTCCGGCTGAACTCCAACTGCGGGTTTTAGGTTCTATAAACATGCCGCGCCTCCGCCTCGGGATTTCCCCTTTGCTCTTTGCTCTTTGCCCTTTGCCCTTTGCTCTTGGCGCTTGGCGCTTGCCCTCAATAGCGCCTCCTAACGTCGGCGGCCACAGGGCATTGGCGAGAGAGGTTGCGCCATCAAAAAACTATCCTCCCTTCATGCCCTCTAGGCGCTTCACAGTAACCCTCCCGACGGCCCTGCCCTGCCAAAGACAGACGCGATTTATAGACGCCAGCCGGTTGGAGCTTGCGCCCCTCCGTGAAAACCCTTCGACCGGACTGGACGTTCTTCCTGCCACGGAAAAAAGCCGCAAAAGATTGGTCTTCGAGGCTTGATTGCCCCCCAGCATCCCGCCCAACCATCAATGGCCTGCAGACTTTCTAAGCATGATCGGGCGCATCATGTCGTTGTCTTCATGGTCTATGATGTGGCAATGGATCATGTAACCGGGCCCCCCGGGCAAACCAAAGCCGTCATTGAGAATGCCCAGCGGAGTGGTCGGATCAAAGGAGAACTTGTTCTGCCCAGCCAGCACACCGGACACGGGATTTGCTTGAGGGGCCCAGCGGACCACCAAGCGGGTAACGGTTCCTGGAAAGCAATTAATGGTGTCTTTCCATCCGGTCTCACTCGGATCGGGAGGGGTGGGGTTGCCCACCAGATAGGGCGTCACATCCGGATTGCCGCCCATAGGTTGACCCGGGTTGACATAGGGTAGCGAAGTTCCGCCGCCATAATGGGTCCCGATAGTCGATCCGGCGTCCAGAAACCATGAGGCTTCGAAGGCATCGGTTCGGTAGCCGGGGGTGGTGAAGTAAGGGGGTGTGCTGTAGGGCGGGACAAGGTCCGGCACGGGCGCTCCAACGTTGAGGATCTGGCGGTTCAACATCTGGTATTGCACCAAATGAATATGCATGGGGTGATCATCAGGAGTGAGATTGACAATCTCCCAGATCTCTGTTGAACCCACCTGGGGCATCTCGGTCACATTGAGGGTGCCGTTGTTGAAGGAAACTGAATCCTTAAGCGGTGCCGAGTTTTGCCAGCTAAAGCCGCCCATCGGGGCAAGCCCGTCGTAATGGGTGTTGTTGATCAAGACCTTGACAGGCGCACCCGTGTCCGGATCCTCCTGCTCAATGAGAGTGAGGCGGCGCACATTGTCCACCTTCACTCCTGGGGCCAGGTGGCCCAGACCATCAGCCAAGCGGATCATTTGTTGAGCCCCCTTTCGAAGAGCCGCCCCCGGCAGAGCCGGATCGAAGCTCGCATCGGGCGAGAACAGCATTTTGTTTACCCGGAACTGCATCACCAACCCGTCGGTGGCGGGATCCACCGGGTCGCCGCCGGGAAAGGGATGGGTCCCATCGTTGATGAGGGTGAAGGTCTTTCCCGCAAACCTCGCGAAATCCACAATCACGTCCATTCTTTCGCCGGGGGCAAAAAGCATCCGTGGGGTTCCCAGCAATGGCGAACCATAAGGGCTTGTGGTCAGGTCCATCGAATTGAAAGTGAATGGAACAAACGAGTTAAGATTGACGGGTTTGTCCAGCAATCCGCCGTCGGAACCGATCTGCCAGATGGCGGGCAGGGTCGAGCCGGCAGTGGCTCCTTTGGTGTCCGCCAGTTGGAGGGCCAGGACCCGGGCATTGCAGCCGTTGAGAAAACGGAAGCGGTAACGGCGCGGCTCCACGTTCAGATACGGCCAGCTCTTGCCGTTGACCAACATCACATCCCCATAGAATTCCGGGACGGCGTAGGGATGAATCCCTGGATTGCCGGGGTCGCCGTTGAGCCCGGCCCCGGAGGGCTTACCATCGGGCCAAAGCAGCTGGCCATTGGTATCAAACTGCTTGTCCTGAATGGCCAGTTCTACCTCTTGCAGTCCCGAAGGCAGGGCTGGCGAGACGGCCGTTTCGATGCCGCCCCTGACGAAATAAAAGCCGGCTTGTCCGGCATATACGTTCAACCGGGTTTCACCCAGAGTATGGTCATGATACCACTCGGTGGCGGGCTCTCCGCTGTTGGGGAAGATATAGGTGTCCGACACGAATCCAGGCCCTTTCTTGGCCAGGCCCGGGGTGAACCAAGCATCGGGATGACCGTCAAAGGCCGAAGGGCTTTGGCTGCCGTGCAGATGCACAACCATTGGCTGGGGACCGCTATAAAAATTGGGGTTGCCGTTGGCCAGACCCGTCAGCATGTCCATCGCCCCCTGCGTCATGGGATTGTTCAAGGGGTTTGCCCAATGAAACGATTGATCCACCGTGAGGAACTTCTGGAGCAGGGGCCCGCTCAGCTGCCGGCCATCCAGGTCCTTGAACGGCACGAGCTTATTGACCATCTTGATGCGGCTCGTCACCCCTTGGGTGGAGACGATGGTCACGGCTGGGCAGGATGGGCCAAAAGCATTCTTGCCATCGTCAACCTGATAGCCCCAAAGATAGGTTCCATTTCGGGGGTTGATCCGTGCGACCACTGCACCTGTGAACTGGCTGGTGTAACTCGCCGAAGCGGGCAAGGCGGCATAAAACGACGCAGGAAGCAACTGCTGCTGGAACTCGGAACTGGTGATTGTAAACGTGTCCCCCTTGAGAGCCCAGCGCGTCCCATCCGCGCGGTTGGTGAACACGGGCACCGGCTCGACAAACTTGGGAAGAGCCGCGCCCGAAAGCGGCGTTTGAACAATTTGCTGGTTCGCAACCCCTTCCAAGGCGCCGGACAGAATGATCCCCGCCGCAAAAACCGCGGGCAAAGCACCGGGTTTAGCGCCATTAAAAATAGTAGGCTTCAATTTCATCAGAAAATAAACTTATTAAAAGCAACAAAGAACGAGTCTTGGTTCCCATCAATGACTGCGCAAAAAAACCCTGAAAAACCCTGACCGGAAGATGGATTAAAATCTCTTATCGCTGGAGAAAAACTATCGGTCAACCTGATCCATATCAAGCATTCTTTATCAAATATTTTTATTGCGGAGATCGCCATCCGTGGCGCTACGGAGGCAAGGCGGCTGGCACAATCCCGGTTTCCGCCCCGTCGATTGCCGCGGCGCGGCCGGCAACCCGCCTGGCCCCTCAACCTCAACTCAATCATCCTTCTCCGCAGCCGGAACCAGCCGGTATCCGGGGGGGGGGGGGGCTGGAATGATTTGCGCAGCGCAAGGAACCGTTTTTGGAAAGGGCCGGAAAGAAGGGCAGCTGTTTTGGTGGACGGTCTTTTGACTTTGCCCGGCTCATTTCCTAGGCTGAGGGCATGAATGTGATTCACCACACTGACGCAGACTTTTCCAAACGCCTGGCGGAACTCACCGCGGCGTCCAGCCTGTTCGATGCCGGAATCGAGCAGCGCACCCGTGCCATTCTGGATGCGGTGCAGGCCCGGGGAGACGAGGCGGTGCTGGAGCTGACCGAAAAATTCGACGGCGCGAAGCTGACTGCCGGACAAATGGCGGTGACGCAGGCCGAATTTATGGCGGCGTCACTCAAGGCGGACGACGCCTTGCGCGCGGCGGTGGCGGAAGCCGGGGCCAACATCGCCGGCTTCGCCGGAAAATCCAAACGCAAGGCCTGGTCAGCCAAGAACTCCCACGGGGCCGCCGTCGGCGAGAAATTCGATCCGTTCCAGCGCGTCGGCATTTACATTCCCGGCGGCACAGCCCCGCTTGTTTCCACGGCCTTGATGACCATCACGCTGGCAAGGGTCGCCGGGTGCAGCGAAATCGTGGTCACCACCCCGTGCGGAAAAGACGGGGCTATCAATCCGGCCATTCTCTTCGCGGCACGGGCGGCCGGGGCGACGGAGATTTACAGGGTGGGTGGGGCTCAGGCCGTTGCGGCGCTGGCTTACGGGACGGAGACGATCCGGCGCGTGCAAAAGGTATTCGGGCCGGGCAACGCTTATGTGAGCATGGCCAAGCGTCTGCTGGTTGGGCGAGTGGCCATTGATTTGCTGGCCGGGCCGAGTGATTTGCTGGTGCTGGCCGACGAGACGGCCAACCCGGTGTTTGTTGCAGCCGACCTGCTGGCCCAGGCAGAGCATGGCTCGGGCCACGAGCGGGTCTGGCTGGTCACGACCTCGGATAAAATCCAGAAGGCCGTCGGGAAGGAAATCGGCAGGCAGCTGGGAAAACTGTCGCGGCGGGAACTCATCGGGCGTGTGCTTGAGCGCAATGTCTGGCTGGTCAGGGTGAAATCCGTTGCCGACGGGGTGGCGCTGGCCAACCGGATTTCACCGGAGCATTGCGAGGTGATCACCAAGGACGCCCGAAAGGTAAGTGAGGGCATCGTGACGGCAGGAGCGATTTTTCTGGGCAACTGGTCACCGACGGTTCTGGGCGATTATGTGGCCGGTCCCAGCCATGTGCTGCCCACTGACGGGGCGGGTGCCTCGTTTGCGGGCCTGACCGTGGACCAGTTCCAGCGCCGCACCAGCGTGGTGGAATACAACCGGGCCGCGCTTAAGAAGGCGCTCACTGGCGTGAGAAAATTCGCGGAACTTGAGGGGCTGGATGCCCACGGCAAAAGCGCGGAGGTGCGGATGGGGGGCTGACCGCGCCCCGTCACAATCCATGCTTGCTGCCGTCAGGAGCGGAGTCACTCCTCCGCTTGGGAGAGTTTGGCCAGCACATTGATATCTTCAAGGGTGGTCGTGTCGCCTTTGATCTCCACGCCGGCGGCGATCTGCTTGAGCAGCCGGCGCATGATTTTTCCGGAGCGCGTCTTGGGCAGCGCTTCCACAAAGCGAATATCATCGGGCTTGGCCACCGGACCGATTTCCTTGGCCACCTGCTGGCGGATTTCCTCGCGGAGCGCCGGTTCGGGTTTGACCCCGGTTTTGAGGATCACAAAGGCGACCAGTGCCTGGCCCTTGAGATCATCGGGACGCCCCACCACGGCCGCTTCAGCCACCTTGGGATTGCTGACGATGGCGCTTTCGACTTCGGCCGTGCCGATGCGGTGACCGGCGACATTCAAGACATCATCGATGCGTCCGACAATCCAGAAATAGCCGTCTTTATCCTGGCGGCAGCCGTCGCCGGTGAAGTAACAGCCCTTGACCTCGCTCCAATAAACCTCCTTGTAGCGCTGAGGATCGCCCCAGAGACCGCGGAGCATGAAGGGCCATGGTTTACGAACGATGAGTTTTCCACCGGTGTTGCGAGGGACGGGCTTGCCCGCCTCATCCACCACCTCGGGCACAATCCCGAAGAACGGCAATGTGGCTGAACCGGGCTTGGTCGGAGTCGCCCCGGGCAGCGGAGTGATCATGATTCCGCCCGTCTCGGTCTGCCACCAGGTGTCGACAATGGGGCAGCGCTTGCCGCCAATGTTCTCGTGATACCAGAGCCATGCCTCGGGATTGATCGGTTCGCCCACCGATCCGAGCAGGCGGAGCGAGCTGAGATCGTGTTTCTTGGGCCACTCAACGCCCCACTTCATAAAAGCCCGGATGGCCGTGGGCGCGGTGTAGAGAATGGTCACGCCGTATTTTTCCACGATCCGCCAGAAGCGGTCCGGCTCGGGAAAATTCGGCGCCCCTTCGTAAATCAGACTGGTGGCTCCGTTGGCCAGCGGACCGTAGACCACGTAGCTGTGCCCCGTCACCCACCCCACATCGGCAGTGCACCAGTAAACGTCTTCGTCCCGCAGGTCGAACACGTATTTGCTGGTCATCTTGGCCCCAAGCAAATAGCCGCCGGTGGTGTGCAAAATGCCCTTGGGCTTGCCCGTGGAACCGCTGGTGTAAAGAATGAACAAGGGCGCTTCACTGTCCATTTTCTCCGCCACACACTGCGCGTCCACGCACTCCATCTCCTGGTGCCACCAGACATCACGCCCCTCCTCGATGGCGACTTCGTTTCCTGCCCGGCGCAGGACGATGACTTTTTCGATTGTTTTTGCGAGCCGGTCGCCCTGTGAATCCTTGAGGGTGAGGGCTTCGTCCACATTCCTTTTGAGCGGCACCACTGAGCCCCGACGGAAACCTCCGTCAGCCGTGATCACGAGTTTTGCCTGGCAATCAAAGATCCGGTCCGCGACGCTCTGGGCGCTGAACCCGCCGAACACGACAGAGTGGACGGCCCCGATGCGGGTGCAGGCCAGCATCGCCACCGCGGCCTCGGCGAGCATGGGGAGATAGATCATGACGCGGTCGCCGCGCTTGATTCCGTTGCGCTTGAGGACGTTGGCAAAGAGGCAGACCTCGCGGTGGAGCTGTTTGTAGGTGAGGGTTCGCACCTCGCCGGCTTTGCCGGGTGCTTCGGGTTCACCCTCCCAGATGAGCGCGGCCTTGTTTGCATGGGGCGTGTTCAACCAGCGGTCCAGGCAGTTGTGGCTCACATTGAGCTGGCCGCCGACAAACCATTTGGCCACCGGCTCTTTCCATTGGCACACCGTCTTCCACGGCTTGAACCAGACCAGTTCGTTGGCCGCCTGTTTGGCCCAGAATTTGTCCGGAGATTTCACCGACTCGTTGTAGAGTTTTTTATAGTGGGCAAGGGATTTGATATGCGCACCTTTGGAAAACTCCTTGGACGGTTTGAAAACCCGGCCCTCTTGTTGGAGTGAGGTGATCCCGGCAGGCTTGGCTTTGGCGGTCATAAAAATAATGGAATGCGACCAGCCCAGTCTACGGATGAACGGCAAAGCGTCAACGCTGGAACCACCGACTCCCGCTTGTCCGCTTGTCAAGAAACCCGAATCCGGCGAAGCTGGCCGCGATGTTTCGCGCGTGTTTTTTTCTGACTCTGGCCTTTGCGCTGGCAACCTGCGCTTGCAGCCGGATCCCCGTCCTTGCGCACCGCTACAAGGTCAGGGGTGTCATCACCGGGATAAGGGCCGGGGAATCGACAGTCACGATCCAACACGAGGCCGTAACCCATTACATGCCGGCCATGACCATGCCGTTCACCCTGCGGCAGACCAACCAGCTGGCGGGGCTGGGCATCGGGGATCCGGTGACCTTTCAACTCCACGTGACCCGCTCAGACAGCTGGATTGATCACCTCCGAAAGGCCGGACCGAAGGTGGATGTGCCGCCCACCGCCGGTATGTTCCGGCAAGTCCGGGAAGTCGAACCTCTCCAGAAGGGTGACGCACTGCCGGAATATCATTTCACCGACCAATTCGGCCGGCCCCTGAGCACGAGCCGGTTTAAAGGACAAGCCCTGGCAATCGAGTTTCTGTTTACACGTTGCCCGCTGCCCAATTTCTGCCCGTTCTTGGCCGCCAATTTTCAGGAGACACAGACAAAGCTGCTGGCCGACAAACATGCACCGTCAAACTGGCATCTGCTCACCCTCTCGTTCGATCCGGAATTCGACAGCCCCGGTGTGCTGCGGCGCTACGCCCAAAACCACGGCTGCAAACCTGAGCACTGGAGCTTTGCCACCGGCGACTTGATGGATATCACCGCGCTGGGAGATCAATTCGGACTGGTTTTTGCCCATGGGGAGGGAGGGATTAGCCACAACCTGCGGGCGGTGGTTGTGGACGCCTCCGGCCGGGTTACGCGGATCTTTACGGGAAACCAATGGACCAGCGACGAACTTGCCGCGGAACTGATCAAAGCAAGCAACCCGCCCAAAGCGACCAAGTAAGATGCAGACACCACCCGCAGAACGGTTCCTGTCCCGCCGCGCGTTTTTTAAATCATCGGCCCTCGCCTCCGGCGCCGCAGCCCTGGCGTTGCCTTCCATCCTTTCCGCCGCAAACAAGACTGCTGCTTTCAAGGTCGCCGTCATCGGTTTGGGCGGACGCGGCCTGAGCAATCTGCGGGAAGTGATGAGCTGCGGTGCCCGGGTGGTCGCGGTGGGGGATGCGGATGCGAATGCTTTTCCGCTCGCGCTTGCCGCCGCCACGAATTCCAAAAACCGCCCCCGCACCTACACCGATCATCTCGAGTTACTGTCGAACGAAAAGGAACTGGACGGAGTCATCATCGCCACCCCGGACCACTGGCATGCGCCGCTGGTCAAAGCGGTGATGGCGGCCGGAAAACATGTTTACTGTGAAAAGCCGCTTACACACACGATCGCCGAAACCCGCGAGCTGCGGAACCTGGCGCGGCACTCCAAGGTGCGGACGCAGCTGGGCAATCAGGGCAGTGCCGATCCGCACCTGCGCCGCGCGATCGAACTTATTCAGGCCGGGGTGATTGGTGCCGTGCGTGAGGTTCATGTGTGGGCCGCCGCGAGCGGCTCGTTTCAGACTGGCCAAGCCAAACCTTCAGGCCGCGACCCTGTGCCCAAGGGGCTGGATTGGGATCGATGGGTGGGACCGGCCTCCTGGCATGACTACAAGAAGGGAATCTATCATCCGAAGGCTTGGCGGGCTTGGTATGACTTTGGGGGCGGCTCGCTCGCCGACTGGGGCTGTCACGGATTGAATCTGCCTTACCGGGCCTTGCATCTGGATTATCCAGTGGCCATCGAGGCCGACGCGGAAAAACCCGATGCCTTCTGCTATCCCAAAGGGGTGCGGGTGCGTTTTGAATTTGCCGCCCGGGGTATTCTGCCGCCGGTCACACTCTGGTGGTATGATGGAGGCCGGCTGCCGCCACGGGAAGTGTTGCCCGAATCCGTCGGCAACCTGCCCGGCGAAGTGCCGCAAGCCGGCGTCCTAATCCGCGGGGAAAATGGATTCACTTTCGGCCAACCGCATCCGGGGGCTAATTATCTTCAGCTCGCAGGTGACGCCAGACTGGAGGGCATTCTCAGCCACCCTGCCACGCGGCACATTCCAAAGACGCTGCCGCGCACGACCAATCATCTGCAGGAATGGATGGATGCCGGTCGGCGCGGCGGGGAAACGTTCTCTGATTTTGAAACAGGCGGCAAGCTGACCGAGATCGCCCTCAGCGGTCTGGTGGCTCTGCGCACCGGCAAAAAACTGGGGTGGGACGGGCCGGGGATGCAAGCTTTCAACGCCCCCGAGGCCGAAGCCTTTATTCATCCAAAACACCGTTCTGGCTGGAAATGAGTTCTGCGGCGGCGTCCTTGCTTGCGGGGATAAATAATTGGATTCTGGCTTGAATTTCAGCCGCAGCCACTGCTCATCATGAGCGGAGCGGGTTACAATCTCGAACAATGAAAAAGATTCTCACGTCAGCTCTTGCTGTGTTTTTCGCGCTTCTGAAAAGCCACGCCCAGAGTTCCGCCTTTACTTATCAGGGGCAACTGAACGTTTCCGGAACCCCCGCCAGCGGGAGCTATGATCTGGTTTTTGCGCTCTACGACAGCGCCAGTGGTGGGCAGCCGCTGGCCGGCGCTCAAACCAACACGGCACTCGTGAGCACCAACGGTGTGTTCACGGCTTGGCTTGATTTTGGGGAGGGTCCTTTCGCCGGCGGCAGCCGCTGGCTTGAAGTGGGAACCCGCCCCCACGGGACAGGATCCTTTACCCTGCTGACTCCGCGACAGCCTATCACTGCCGCGCCCTTGGCTCTGTTTGCGAAAACCGCCGGCAGCCTCAGCGGCTATTTGTCAACGACCCAGCTGACCGGCATGCTGCCCACCACTCAACTTGCTGGAACTTATCCCGGGGTTTTGACTCTGAGCAACCCCGCCAATGGTTTCACTGGCAGCTTCACCGGCTCGGGCTCCGGACTCACCAACCTTCAGGCTTCCGCCTGGGTTAAAATCATCGCCCAAACCCCGCCCGCCAATGGAGACACCAATTGGTTCGGGCCCTGGACCCCCGGCACCCAGACCGCCGGCATTCAGGAGGCAATCATGTCCCTGCCCCGGGCCGCGGACCAGCAGCATCCCGGAGGCGGCACGATCTGGCTGATGCCGGGCAACTACTACACCTACACGAACATTTATGTGCATAACAGCGGATGGACCACCCCCTTCACACTCAACCTGCGCGGAGCGGGAATCACGGCTTGCGGGATCACCTATGCCGGAACCGCCCCCCAGACCGTCGTGACCGTAGGCCAGGCCAATACCCCGTCCAATCTGGCCTTCTCCATGCACGACATGTGGATCGCCTCGGCGGTCAACGCCTGCACCAATATCCTCTGGTTCCAGGGCAATGCCCTGAACTAGTCGGCACTGGGCGGCGTGGCGAAAGTCGATCTGGACCATGTCTGGTTTGGCTATTGGGGCAGCATGACCAACGCCAACCTCAACTTCGGCTTCAGCCCCTCAACCTTCGGTGACACGGCGCCCCACAACCTGATCCCGATCAATTTCCAGATGAACTTCAACGAAGACACCGTGGTTCAGCACTGTCACTTCACTTACGTCAACGGCATTTCTTGGGCAACCGACCACGGATCCCTGGCGGAAAATCTCTTTGAATTCGCCGGCGTCGGGGGGGCGGGCCCTTCAAATGACTGGCCCCCATCCTCCGTTTATTCTCTAGGAGCGGCAGTCTACTGTGTCGAACCCGGCCAGACTTACAACGGCAACAAGGGTTGGACCATCCGGGACAACAATTTCGTCTCCTGCTCCATTCCGTATTATGCGTCACCCGCCTTTGCTGGAATGGTCTATCTGTCCCAGAACGACACTTTTGAATCCCCCTTGTCCGCGCCGGTTGTCACCGAGGGAACCCGTTGGGTTTTCTTGAACCCCAGAGGCTATGCCGGCAGCCAATCCCTGCTCCTGACCAACCACTCTGATTATACAAAATGGGCGGTTGCCGCAATTCCCGCACCGACAAACCTCGTGGTTATCGTCGATCTGCGGGCGCAGACAAACAGTTCGGATTTTGCGTATGGTGGCACGGTGCGCGCCAAGGGCTTTTCCGGAAATGCCGGCGGGCTTACCCTGACCAACGCGGCCGGAGCCAAATTCCAAGTGCTGGTCAACTCCGCCACTAACGGGTTGATTTTTGTGCCCCAATAATTTCCGCCCACGGCAACCTCCCGCCAGAAATCGTTGGGCGCAAAAAGCGGAACGAAGATGACACCCTGTTTTTGAAGTTTGGGCCGGTTCGCCAAACGCACCCTTCTCACCAAACGCGACGAACCGCACCTTCAGTTCATGCAACCCGTCCATGCGGACTGTGCCTCCATTCTGTCCACTTATGCGCGAAACGAGCCCTGTCTTCGGGTTGTCCTTCGCTTTCGGATGAATCGTTTCCACCCACCGCCCGCCGTCCATGTGCCTCAGGCCATTCGAGATGCGAAACAACACCCAGTTCCATTTATGGTTGTCTATCGACTTTGGCAGCACCCCGCCATCCACCGCAATGGGCTCGGGCAATGTCCCCGTCAGAAAATCAAAGCGGCGAGCCGCCCCTTTTCATCCACAAAGGCTCCGTCGCCAGTGACCTGCATCAAAATATCAACCGTGGCTTTGTCTGCCCAGAATGCAAAAGCGCTGGCAGCATTGTTGAATTTGATTCCGCTGACACTCACGCCCGTATGTCCTCCAACGGTCACCGGCGCGGTGGTGTGATCACCGCCCGTCAGGGTTTCCAAGCAGGGCAGCCAATTGGAGTTTGGCGCCTGAAACAAACCGTCAATGGTCACAAAATGCACCTGACACGCCGGGTTGATGGTTGGCGGCAACGGTTCCGGATCAAACGGCCCCTTTTGCGCATGAGTATTCCCCGCCAATGCCAAGGTTGCTGAAGAAGTCCAAAAAACGTTTCATATTGGTTCGGATGAAACCCTGCGGTTCCACTCAAACCTTGTTAATCCAATCGGACCCAACCGGAATCGCGCGGGTAAAACTCGAGGCAAAGCATGCGGAGCCATTCCAGGTGCCATCCGCCGCCGGACCGAGGGCCGGTGGTTGCCTTTTCGAGACTGAAACCACCCGGTTCGCGCAGCCTCCGTCCCAAACTGCCATCTGAAATGGCGCTGCTGATCAACGCCACGCAACCGGCGGCTGCGTCGGCCTCCTCAATTTAGGAACGCATCGATTTGAAGGGACTTGGGAAAATCACCCCCGAAAATTCGGTTTCCAATTGCCCCCGACGCTCAACTCCGCCTATGATGCGCGCCCAATCGACTATGTTGAAACGACTTTTTGGACTGAAGACTGCCAATAAAAGCGCACCTGCTCCGCCCGAGCCGGGCAAGCCCGCCCCCGCAGGAGCCTCCAGTTCCGGAGGGCGCCAGGGACAGACCTTCTCCAAAGTGTTTCGCTGGCGTCTGCCCGACCCACAAATGGCAACACCCGCATCCGTGGAGGTTGTGGGCTCTTTCAACCAGTGGCAGCGAGTGTCATTGCAGAAAGACGCCACCATGGACGCGTGGCATGTGACTGTCCACCAGATCCCAGGCAACCGGACGCACCATTACATGCTGCTGGTGGACGGGGAACCGGCCCACGACAAGAACTGTGACGGCTTAGCCGTCGCGCTGGGTCCCCAAGAGGAGCGCTACGCCATGCAAACGGCGCGCGGTCCCCGGGTGTTCATGCTCTTCGCCCAAACCAAATAAAAACCCTCAGATCAGGGTCCCATGCGGCACGATGCCGTTCTTGGGGATAATCACGATGCCGTCCCGTATATAGTACAAGGGGTGGTCGACATTTTCGGGCTTTCCAACGGGTGAAATCACCACGTTGTCCCCGATTCGGGCGTTTTTGTCGATGATGGCATTTTCAATCCGCGTGTTGCTCCCGATGCCTATTCTGGGCCGGTTGGCCGCCTCATTGGCCTGAATTGATTCGAAGGATTCATAGTAGTCCCCCCCCATAAGAATGACCCGCTCCAACCGCGTTCCACAGCCAACAATACTGCGAACTCCCACAACGCTGCGCTTGATCCGGGCCTGATTGATAATACAACCCTCGGAAACGACGGCATGGTCGATCTGGGCGCCATTGATTTTAGAGGCAGGCAGGAATCGCAGCCGGCTGAAAATGGGGGCCGACATGTCAAAGAAATTAAAGCGGGGCAATTCAGAAGAGACGTCCAGATTCGCGTCAAAAAACGACCGGATGGTCCCAATGTCCTCCCAGTAGCCCTGGAAAACGTAGGAGAAGACCTTGTGCGACTCAATGGCCCCGGGAATGATGTGTTTGCCGAAGTCGGGCCGGTCGTTGTCCAGCAACTGCCGCACCACGTCGCGCTTGAAGATATAAATGCCCATCGATGCGAGATAAAGTTCGCGCTCGTCCGTGATGCCCAGATTGGCATAAGCGCTCTTCTCCAGATGAAGCGAGTCCAAGACCGCGGCATCCTTGGGTTTTTCCACGAACCGGATGATCCTGCGCTCCGCATCAATCTGCATGATGCCCAGGGATTCCGCATCCTGCCGGGGCACGGGAATGGTGGCCACAGTGATGTCCGCGCCCGTCTCGCAATGCTGGCCGAGAATCTCCCGGAAATCCATCCGGTAAAGCTGATCCCCGCTCAGGATCAGGAGATGCTCGAAGTCGTGATTGAGAAAATGGATGAGGTTTTTGCGCACGGCATCGGCCGTGCCCTGATACCAGCTGGTGTCCGTGGCGGTCTGTTCGGCCGCGAGGATTTCGACGAAGCCGCCGGAGAAATGGTCGAATTTATAAGCCTGCGAGATGTGGCGATGCAAGGATGCTGAGTTGAACTGTGTAAGCAGATAGACCCGGCGCAATCCGGAGTTGATGCAGTTGGAGATGGGGATGTCCACCAGCCGGTACTTGCCCGCCAGCGGCACGGCCGGCTTGGCCCGTTCCTTGGTGAGCGGAAAGAGCCGCGTCCCCTGCCCGCCCCCCATGATGACGGAGAGCACATTGCTGGTGTTGAGGGATTGTCGTCCGGTTAATGACATAGTTAATCTCAGTTCAGAAGCCTGGGGGACTTATACGCAGGGAGTTCGGCACGGGCAAGCGCCAAAACCGGAAAACACGCAATCCCCTTCCCCAGCGAGCCTTTCGACCTGATACCCTAGGCTAAAATGCGCCGCAATCCGCTCGAACGGGCCGACCATTGGGTTCCCGGTAAAAATTCGCGGAATCTTGAGGAGCTGGATTTGAGGCAAGCCCATTGAAACAGCCCTTTTGCCTCTCGGATTTCCGGGGTTCTTGCCGAGGCGCATCGGTTCTATTACGAAAACCGGTAAAACGGCTGAGCGAAAGTTGAGCTTGCCTCAGGAAGGCTGCGACAGCTCCGTTTATAAAATATTAGCTGCCAGTTCGGCTAACTCGGAACGCTCTCCTTTTTGCAGTTCCACATGAGCTGCCATCGCCTGGGATCGAAAACGGCTGACCAGATAGTTGAAGCCGTTGGAGGACGAGTCGACGTAAGGATTGTCAATCTGATAGGGGTCGCCGGTGAAAATAACCTTGGTCCCATGGCCGGCACGGGTAATAATGGTTTTGGCTTCCAGCGGTGTGAGGTTCTGGGCTTCATCAATGATCATGAACTGATTGGCTATGCTGCGCCCCCTGATATAGCTCAGGGCTTCGACCACAATCATCCCCGACCGCATGAGATCTGCACTGCGTCGATGCTCATGGCCCATGTTAAGGTCGCTCAGCAATTCTAATGCATCATGGATCGGCTGCATCCAGGGCGATAGCTTCTCCTCCAGCGAACCTGGAAGAAACCCCAGCTCTTTGCCCATGGAAATGGTGGGGCGCGCCACCACGAGGCGGCGGAATTCACGATCATGAACCACTCGCTTCAGGCCTGCTGCCATTGCAAGTAGCGTCTTTCCGGTACCGGCCTTGCCCATGAGTGTGACGAGCTTGATGCGGTCATCCAGCAGGGCATCAAACGCGAAGTGTTGCTCGCGGTTGCGTGGCTTGATGCCCCAGACAGGTTCGCGGCAGTCCACAATTGGAATGAGTTTAAGACCGCTTGCATCCACCTTGGCCAAGGCCGTTCGTTTTGAATTCCCCTCCTCGGTGAGGGTGTAATATTCATTCGGATAGCGCTTCTTGCCGGACGGTAATTCCAGTTCACCTTTGGCCCGAAACGCTGTGAGCTGAGCCCCGCTGATCGTCATTTCCAGCATTCCGGTGTAGAGATCCTTGATCAGCACCCGGTCCGTCTCGTAATCCTCCGCTTGCAGTCCCAGTGCGTCTGCCTTGATCCGCAGATTGATGTCTTTGCTGACCAGGATGGTCTCGCTTTTTGGATCGGTTTTTTGAATGCCGGCCGCCAGCGAAAGAATCCGATTGTCCACCGTATCGTTGCCAAACGCCATACGACCGGTTTTGGCCGCAGTCTGCTTTTGAAATACGATTCGCAACTTACCTCCGTTGGGCAGCCCTACTCCGGCGCTGAGGCTGCCCGCCCCCCGAAATCCGTCCAGCATCCGAGAAACAGCCCGGGCATTCTGTCCCAACTCAGTGGACTCGCGCTTGAACCTGTCGATCTCCTCAATCACTTCAATCGGAATAACTACGGCATTCTCCTCGAAATTCAGGAGCGAATCCGGATCATGCAGCAGAACGTTGGTGTCGAGAATGTAGTTCTTCATGGCAGAAGTTGAAGTGGGGGTGTCAGAGTCGCGCGTTACGGATTACAGCGAGGTAGCGTCGGGCGGGATTTTACATGGGTAAATCCACATTGCCTGATCCGGATTGAACATGGTGAAGCAGGTAGCCGACAGTGGGACCAATCTAAGAAGCGTTTCTAAAACTGACAAGAGAAAACAACACCGCATCGCGAAAACTGGAACGGCCGCCCCGCCCGAAGCGGCCATGCCCTCCCAAAAGCACGCCAAGAAATGTGCCGCCCCGGGCAAAAAAGGCAAAGCCCCAGCGGCCGCAACGCTCTTAATTTCCAACAGTCTTCCGGCCGGTCCCCCGGCCAAGACGGGACCTTTGATGGCGGTGAATGGCATTTTGAATATTTCCACGGCGCGGAAACAGACCGGCTCGGCCGGCCAAAGAACGGACAGCCGGACTGCGGCCTGTTCGCACTGCGGCGAGCCGTGCCCGGAACCCCTGATTGCAGAGGGGCGGAATTCGTTTTGCTGCCGGGGTTGCCGGACGGTGTATGAGCTGCTGACCGGAAATGGACTTGGGCTTTTTTATGAGTTGAGCGAGCAGCCTGGCGTGCGAATCCGCAAAACCCCGCCCCCCCACCGCTGGGCCTATTTGGATGAACCAAGCCTGCGCGAGCGCTTGCTGGATTTCAGCGGCCCCAAAACCAGCCGCGTCACCTTCCATGTTCCCGCCATTCACTGTGTGGCCTGCGTCTGGCTGCTGGAAAACCTGTGCCACTTGAACCCTGGGATCGGCCAGGCCCGGGTGGACTTTTCCCGGCGCGAACTGGCGCTGTGCTTTGACACCCAGGCCCTCAAACTGAGCGAAGTGGTGGAACTGCTGGATTCCCTCGGCTACGAGCCGGAATTGACCCTTGAGAAAACAGGCAAACCCGCCGTTCAGACGCGGCACCGGCGGCAGTGGATTCAGATTGGCCTGGCCGGCTTCGCCTTCGGCAACATCATGCTCTTGAGCCTGCCGGGGTATTTCGGGCTGGACAGTTTCAGCGCGCCGGTTTTCCAACGGCTCTTTGGCTGGCTGAGCCTCGGACTCGCTCTCCCGGTGCTGACAATCAGCGCCGCGGATTATTGGAGTTCCGCCCGTCTGGCGTTACGGCAGAAACGCCTGACTCTGGAGGTTCCGATCAGCGCAGGGCTGGCGGCCATTTACGCCCAGAGCGGTTTTGAAATCATGACCGGCCGCGGCGGGGGCTACCTGGATTCCATGTGCGGACTGGTTTTTTTCCTGCTGTGCGGCCGGGCGTTCCAGCAGAAAACGCACGAACGCTTGGCGTTTGACCGCGATTTCAAGTCGTTCTTTCCGCTCTCCGCAGTCCGCAAAACCTCCTCCGGCACCGAGGAGCATGTCGCCCTCTGCCATCTGTCAGTCGGCGACCGGCTGGTGCTGCGGCACGGCGAACTGCTCCCTGCCGACGCCAGGCTGGAGGAGGGTACCGCGCTGATCGATTATAGTTTTGTGACCGGGGAATCCGAGCCGGCCGTGAACAACCGTGGCGATCACCTCTACGCCGGAGGCCGCCAGATGGCCGGAGCCATAGAGGTTGTGACAGTAAAACCGGTGTCTCAAAGCTACCTGACCTCATTGTGGAACCATGAGGCTTTCCAGAAGCCGCGCAGTGATGATTTCACATCGCTAACCAATCGATACAGCCGTCGCTTTACGCGGGTCGTCCTCACCGTGGCGTTGGGGGCCGCCGTGTTCTGGGCCGCCACCGGCCAGCCGTGGCGGGGGCTAAAAGCTTTTAATTCCGTGCTCATTGTGGCCTGTCCCTGCGCACTGGCACTGGCCGCGCCCTTCGCTTTGGGCACGGCGCATCGGATGCTGGCCCGGCGGGGGGTATTCCTGAAAAACGCGGAAGTGGTGGAGCGGATGGCCCGGGTAAACGCCTTGATGTTCGACAAAACCGGCACGCTCACAACAGCCGCCGGCGGAGCGGCTGAATTCACCGGCACGCCTCTCTCGACGGCGGAACGGAGTTGGACCCATTCCTTGGCGCGGCACTCAGCCCACCCGCATTCCTCGCGGATCGCCAGCCAGATGGCCGACGGCATCCAGGCAATGCCGGTCACCGGGTTTTGCGAAACCGTCGGCGGCGGCATCTCCGGCTTGATCGAAGGGCACCAGGTGCTGCTGGGGTCAATGGGTTGGCTGGCCTCCCGAGGAATCCACCCGGACCGCGCATTGCCAAAGGCTTCCAGCTCAGTGAGCCTGGCCATCGATGGTCTTCACCGTGGGAGCTTCGACGTGGAAAACCACCTCCGCCCGCGGACGGAGCTGCTCGTCAAGAGTTTGCAACCCCGATATTCCCTGGCTCTGTTGAGCGGTGACAACGACCGTCAGCGCAGCCGTTTCCGCGGACTGTTTGGCGCGGAGGCGGAACTCCTGTTCAATCAAAGCCCTCTGGACAAGCTCAACCAGGTCCGTCGCCTGCAGGCTGCCGGACGGACGGTGTTAATGGTGGGGGACGGATTGAACGATGCCGGCGCGCTCAAGCAGAGCGATGTTGGCGTGGCGGTGGTGGAAAAGACTGGAAGCTTTTCACCGGCAAGCGATGTGATTCTGGAAGCCGGCCTTGTTGAACACATAGACAAGATTCTGGAGTTTT
>Ga0114958_10000492_pt1 | contig 33733 bp, 30 predicted proteins | sample C_130208_EF_Meta_FD_89577 | JGI IMG/M metagenome (GOLD analysis project Ga0114958, IMG submission 89577) | Freshwater microbial communities from Lake Croche, Canada to study carbon cycling - C_130208_EF_MetaG | ecosystem: Environmental > Aquatic > Freshwater > Lake | place: Lake Croche, Canada... | reverse complement strand
TGCCGTTTGCAGATCCATATCGTTATCGGCCAACATAAAACCGACGCCTTCGTGTTTGCCTAAGATACGGCCAAAGGCCTCGCGGGTGCGGGCGTATTGCGTGGCAATATCATGCGCGCGTCGTGCTTGGCCCAGCCAACGCATGCAGTGCGTTAAGCGCGCAGGTGCCAAACGAATTTGCGCGTACTTAAAGCCACGGCCGATTTCACCCAACACATCAGTGGCGGGCACTCGAACGTTTTCAAACTTCATCACACAGTGGCCGCCGGCAAAGCAACTGTCCATTGCGTCCATTTGGCGAGTGATCGAGATCCCTTCGCGATTCATGTCACTTAAAAACATCGTGGCCGAGCCATCTTCCATCTTGGCCATGATGATGCAATAGGTTGCACCCTCGGCACCAGTGATAAACCACTTGTTGCCGTTGATCACATAATCGTCACCGTCTTTAACGGCCATGGTCATCATCATGCCGGGGTCGGCGCCTGCACCGGGTGCGGGCTCGGTCATGGCAAAGCACGACCGAGTCAGACCTTGCACTTGTGGGCGTAACCAACGCTCTTTTTGCGCTTCGGTGGCAACGATTTCCATCAAATGGATATTGCCTTCGTCGGGCGCATGGATGTTCATGGCGGTGGGGCCAAGCGTTGAATAGCCGGCCTCTTCAAATACGATGGCTTTATCAACATGACTTAAACCCAAACCACCTAACTCAACTGAGGCGTGGGGGGTCAACAAACCAGCCGCGCGGGCAAGCGCTACAAGCTCAGCGCGCAATTCTGGTGTCGGGCCATGTGCTGTGGCGCGCGGGTCTTTTTCAAACGGAATGATTTTGTCAGCAATAAAGCTGCGCGTGCGCTGTTGCAGCTCAAGCTGCGCCGGGGTCAGTGAAAAATCCATGAGGGGATGTCCTAGTCGCTAAATCGATGAAACCAACCGCTATTATCGCAATTTCAGCGAATCTTGCTTTGAATTTGAGCTAGTGGTGGGCGAGATGGTCTTTTATTGATGGTTTCAGCAAGTTTTAGCCGCCAAGACAGAAATAAATGATCCTGATCCAGCGTTGGGATGCACCTGTTGACTTTGCATTTGGCTAGCTGAAATAGGCCTCTTGCCTCGCTTGTTGCTCAGCTAAGACCCGAAGGCACACCGAGCATTAAAACGCGTAAACCTTTAACCCCGTTTTTTACTGAAAAGCAGGTTTAGGCTAGCCACAAGCGTTATCAGACCAAAAATAATGAAGCCATATTGATAGCTTTTAGTTGCCATGATCACCAAAGCAAAGCCCGATGGGCAAACAATACCGCCGAGGTAGGTAAAAAACAGCGAAGCGCCAGTTGTTGAGGCAATCATGCCTGGTGGCGATACACGGGCGACTTCTGCCATGTAGACGCCGTTCCAGCCAATCGCCGAGGCTCCAAAAATGATCATTAACAAGATAATCATGCCGTAAGACCAAGTCGACGTGAGGAGGCCAGTTATTACCGCGCATACGGCCATGATCACACCGAGGATGACCATCACTTTACGGGGCGATAAAAACCGGTCAGCGACCCAGCCCCAAAACACGCGCGCGAACACGCTGGCGAGTTGAGTCATGGCAAGCACAAAACCCGCTGCTACAAAAGATGTGCTGATTTCGAGGGTCAGATAGGTAACCAGATAGCTTGTCAAAATCATCTGCAAGCCGCAAAACACAAACGACACGATGGCAAGTTCGCGTAGATCGCGATTTAAAAATACAAGCTTGATGGGCTGAGTGATTTGCGACAACGAGAAAGAGCTTGAGGCAATGCGATCGTTGTCGAGCTCTTGGCGAAACGGTTCGGCAATCCAAACAAAAACCATTAACAACGCTGCAACCAAAAACAAGGTGATCTGCCAACCCGTAAGCACCACAAGTACGGGTATCGCTAAGCCTGCAATAAAGCCCGCCAAAGGGTTACCCGTTTGCCGAATCGAGAAAGCTAAACTGCGTCGTCCGGGAGAAGTGGTCCGTGCTAAAACATGCGAGCTTGCAGGTGAAATTGGGCCGTAGCCGACCCCCATAATTATGGCGCCCAACACGATCAGCGTGAGATTGCCACACGCCACCAACGCCAAGCCTAGCGAGCACAAGGCCAGCCCAAGTTGACTCATGCGGATGGCGCCGTACCTGACAATAAAGTTGCCTGACACGAGGGCGGCAATCATCCCCGCCACATACACAATCGAGATGAAATAGCCAATCCACTCAGGAGAGATGGAAAGTGCTTCAGAAGCGACTGGCGCCAAAATAGGCACCGCATTGAGCACCAGCGCCGACACGACGGCGACGCTTAACATCATTGCAGAGGGGGCAAAGCTTTTCATGAATCATCAATCAGAGCACAGCCAATACCTTACCATGCACAGAGGCCGTCAGATTTGAGGCGCAGGGTAACAAGTGATCCGCGCCTTTGGGTTGGCATCGGTCAGTCAAACCCTTATGATTGGGCTCTTTGACGCTTCATCAAATCACAAGGCAAGTTCGATGCGAAGTATTCAACATCCCGGTCAGCCAAGCCTTATGCGCGTTGCAGCTCAGCAAGTTGAGCTCGAAGCTTTCGATATTGAACTGCCCGCAAACATGACCCTGATGCAAGCGGTCGCGCATTCTATGCAAGGCGTACAAGCACAATGTGCAACGTTTCGGATGTCTGGCGGAGGCTTTGAGCCGTTTTCGTATGTGATGCCGGCCTTGGCAAAAACTTCGGCCCACGCGGTTTATTTCAGCGATACCTATCCAGTTGATGGAGCAGTGCGCCTTGAAACGGCTTCAGTGACGTTTGGCCAGCGCGACGGTAAGCCCTGGTTGCATAGTCACGCAATTTGGAGTGAGGAAAGTGGGCGTAGGCACTGCGGGCATTTGTTGCCTGATGACATTCAGGTAAATGCCCCAATTCGCGCTCAGGGCGTAGCCGTGCGCGGCGCGACCTTTACAGTGTGCCCTGATGGCGAAACCAATTTCACGTTGTTTGTGCCGCTAAAAAGTATGGTTCGGCCAGCTCAAACGGCTATGGCGCGGCCAAGTGCAGCGTTTGAGGGTGTAACTGCCTCAGAAAAAACAGCCACGCTAATCGAAACACCTCGCAGCAAAGGCTACGCATTGCGCGTCGCACCCAACATCGATATTTGTACCGCGCTAGAAACGTTTTGCAGCCAGCGCGGTATCACGCGTGCCACCATTCAAGGCGGTGTTGGCAGTACGGTAGGCGCAGTGTTTGACGATGGTCGTGTTGTTGAACCGTTTGTGACCGAACTACTGATACGCAGCGGCGAAATCTACACTAACGCAAACGGCCACATTCAAGCACAGCTTGACGTGTCGATGGTGGATTACAAAGGAGGGGTCTCTGAAGGCCGACTCGCACGAGGCCAAAACCCCGTGCTGGTGACCTTTGAATTGGCACTTGAGGTGCTCAGTACTCAGTGATCAGAACCTGAACGACAAGCCCGCAACCACGCCAAAGAGCGATTGGGTCGTGGTGATGCCGTCAGATTTTTGTCTGTTGTAGAGATTTTTAAAACCAATGGTGGCCGCGCCCCACTCATAAGCATGGCCGATGCCAACCATTTGTTGAGACGTGACCTCTGTGTCTTGACCCATTCCGCCGACATCAATATAAAACGGAATAAAGTAATCAGAGTCGCCTAAGCGCACCCGACCTTTTAAGCCCGCGATTGGAGATGTAGTGGTCTTGGCGTTTGAGTTACTAGAGCCGTATACGCTGTCAGCGACTTTCAAATCCGTTCTGGCGACAACGTTCATGACTCGAACACCCGCCAAACCATCTAAGTAGGTGTTTGTTGTGTTGTGAAGCGTGTAAGTCGCCGCGACGGTGTAGATGCCCTGCTCAACGGTTGTATCCGCGCTTAAATAGGGTTTGCCCAACACCTCAGACTTTTGGGCGCCAAGTTTTGCATACACCAAATCTGCCATCGCACCTAGACGACCGTGATGTGCCTCGAGGGTTACCATTGCTGCAATATTGATATTAGAGATGATATCTCTTGCATGGTAGTCGACCGAGGCAAGCTTGGTGTCGCCGTAGGCCAAACTGCCCCCGATGTTTGTGGCCCAGATGTAAGGTGTCACTGCACCGCGCCATTCGTTGGTTACTTGCGGGATGGTCTGAACCCCTTCAGCCGCCTGAGCAGGTAGATATACAAGCGAGCCGGCTAAAAAGGTCAGAGCAGAGATAATTTTTTTCATATGAAATTGTTTGTTTGTTCTTATTTGCTATATATTTTTATTTTGTAGCATGTTTGTTTTTATTTTGTAATATTTTTGTTTTTATTTTGCAATAATTTTGTTTTTATTTTGTAACATAGAACGGTTCATCAAGCTACATACAATTGCGACACATACGACTTTGTGTGAGGACCACCATCTACAGTCAGTGCGGCACCGTTAACATACGACGCTCGGGGTGAGGCTAAAAACACAACGACGTTGGCGATGTCAGACGGAACCCCCCAAGCTTGGCCCTGCGGCACTGAGACGGTTTCAAGCTTGTCGCGGTTTGCGATGGCGGCCTCGGCCTGCCATTGCCCGCCCGAAGCTTGACTTTCCCAAAGGCGAAACCGTTCTTCGGACTTGACAACACCTGGGATCACGCAGTTCACTCGGATGCCAAATTCAGCTAATTCTGTTGCTAAATCGACAGAAAAACGTACTTCTGCTGCCTTTGCCGGGCCCGTGCAGCTTGAGCCGGGTGGAAAATTACCCCGAATCGCCGTGCGCCCAGAGATATTAATAATCGACGCGAAGCTAGATTTCTTGAGTAAAGGCAAGGCCCGTTGCGACACCCGAAACTGGGCAAAAAAGTTAATTGCCATGCCGTCTTGCAGTTCGTCATCGGTGACGGTGGCGAAGGGCTTGTAAATGCCAGTGCCCGCGTTATTGACCAAAATATCAAGTCGACCAAAGCGCGATTGAATATGCGCGATCAACTTATCAATATCCGCAAGCTTAGTCATATCGGCTTGAACAGCCTCGATTGAGCCCCCCTGAGTCGTAGCATGTGAGGCCACGGCATCGTCGAGTTTGTTTTGGCGACGTCCGCAAATCACCACATGCGCGCCTTCGTTTGCAAACGCTTGTGCGGTGGCTAGGCCAATGCCTTCGCTGCCCCCGGTGACACATACAATTTGTCCGGTCAGATCTAGATTCATTGTTTATCTCAAGTTTTTAGTTGAATGATAAAAAAGTAATAAAGCGGTTCGCGAGCTCTCCGCGTCGATAAAGATATCTGATCGACTTCAATGCCTAATAGATCTTCAATGCCTAATAGATCTCGTTAGCTAGGCGCCGAACGATCCCGTCAAAGCGTTTGATATCGCGACGAGTGAACTTAATCGACCTTGATGTTTAAGCGTCGAATAATATCCCCAAAGCGTTTGATTTCGCTTTGCGTAAACGTGGCAAGCTGCTCAGGGGTTGAATATTCGTATTCGGCACCCTGAGTCATGATCCCTTTTTGAATCTCTGGGCGCGCCAGCACGTTTTTTGCCGCCGCGTTCATCAAATCGATGGTCTCTTTAGGGGTACCTGCACGCGCAAACAAGGCAAACCACTGTGAAATTTCTATGTCTTTAAAGCCCGCCTCTGCAAAGGTTGGCACGTCGGGCATGGTCGTTGAACGCTTGGCACTGGCCACAGCAAGTACCTTAATTTTGCCTGCTTGGTACAGTGCTGTCGCTGAGGCTACGCCAACAAATGACAGTGCGATTTGCCCAGCGGCCACATCGCCGATTGCCGGCGCATCGCCTTTGTAAGGTGCGTGCACCATATCAATTCCAGACGCCGCTTTAAAAGCCTCGCCCGCAAGGTGGCCAGTCGAGCCTACGCCGCTGCTCGAAAATGCCAGCTTGCCGGGATTTTTTTTGCTATACGCAATTAACTCAGCAAGGCTATTAATGCCTAAACGCGTATCGACAGACAGCGTCAGCGGTACGAACCCGACCATGCTAACGGGCGCAAAGTCTTTTATCGCGTCGTAGGGCAAGTTAGGGTAAAGCGTTGGGTTTGTTCCGTGTGTTGCGCTGTTACCGGTTAACACCGCATACCCATCCGGCGGAGATTTTGCCACGTAGGTCGCGCCAACAATGCCGTTTGCACCGGTTTTGTTTTCTGCAACAATCACGCCTTTCAGTTCAATCGCCATGTGCTGCGCCATCAAGCGCGTCAGGTAATCGTTGGCACCACCTGCGGCAAACGGTGAAATGAATTGAATCGGCTTATCCGGAAACACAGCAAAGGCTTGGGTTGCGGTGAGTGCCAAACTCAGTGTCAAGGCTGCTGTTGTGGCAAATTTTTTAAGTAACTGGGTTTGATTTTGATGCATGCTCGTCTCCTGTGTTGCGCGTGCTTGATCGTCAAGGCGCAATTATTCTGTTGCTTAGCGTTAAGTGTAAGCACTTTTGCCTCAAGGTTTTGAAAGCGGCCAAAAGGGTCAACTATTTTGATTAAAAACACACAAAATTTGTTGGCATGATCCCCTTTAGTTTGTTGGGGCAGCCACCAAATTTTCTAAACAGCCCGTGCAATATTCCAAAATATGGACTATTTGACCTGACATCACGCTGTGCGGAGGTGCGCGATCGCTTAGGATAGCGATCGGGCTTTGCCTTTGGTGTTCTATCACCGTCACCCTTTGGATCCGCACTATGCTGCAGCAAGTCATGAACATTCACCCTATCCTTGAGCGCGCTCGCATCGCTGTAGCGTTGAACCGTACACCTGGTTATCACTTTTGCGGAAATTTCTTTAACCTGTTGTATGACGATGTTGATCAACAGCATTCTGTGGTGCATATGGATGCGGCCGTTCAATGCGCTGACCAAGATGGTCAATTGAGCATGACTGCTTTCGCTATGCTCGCTGATATGGGCTTAGCGACTGGTATTCGTTTTGGCTTAGACAAAACAACACGCTTGGCGACCGTCTCGATCAGTCTACAACTCACCGGCGCACCAAGATTAGGACGCGCGTCGGCCTCGAGCAAATCTCAGGGCTTCATTCAAGGTGCGAGTGCTCAGCAAGGCTTGAGCCAAACACGGATCACAGCCGGTGACGAGTTAGTGTGTATCGGGCATGGCGCTTTCATGATCTTGCCTGTTCCTGGCGGCAAAGCACTGGATCCGATTCCCTGGGTTGAGACCAAGCCCCCCGAACATCCATCGTTAGACTTATCGACCCTGACTGAGGACGAAGCCTGGGTACTTAAACGTGTTGAACAAGCCATTGCCACCACGACACAGCAGGGCGGTAACTTTGTCACGCACTTTTTGGGATTGTATCCAGTCGTTCACGAAAACGGGGCGCACGTCGTCGTCGAGAACGGTGCCCATATCGCCAATCGAGTCAAACACGTACAAGGTGGGATTGTGTTGGCCCTGGGCATGGAAACCGCTGCAGCCGCCTTAGGTGCAGACTGGCTATTGTCGGGTGTCACTGCAACCTACATTAGCCCCGGAGAAGGCGATACGATTTCGGCAACTTCAACCATCGTGCATCGTGGCCGCATGACTGCGGTAGTGAGTACGCAGGTGATTAACAGTACTGGGCGTAAAGCGCTTGAAGTGATCACGACGCACGCGCGCAGGCCGTAACAGACGCCAAGATTCATAAATAACGAATTCAACTGTTGGGTAATGCGCGGTGTTCGAAATGCTCGCCCACCCACCCTGATAGCGGCTCCCAAAATCTTGCAGAGTCTTTTTATTTTTACGCGCCTTTCTCAGCGCGTTCTTGTGTCTTTTTGTTTTTTGGCGCCTTGTAGCGGTTGTACCCCCACAAATACTGCTCGGGCATCTGCATAATCATGGCCTCCATCTCTTGGTTGATAACGGTTGCAGCGGCGATATCGTCTTCGGGCAGAGGTTGTTCGAGCTTTTTATATTTCAGCGTATAGCCTTGGCCAATGTTGTTGCGTTTGGCACCCAAGATAAAAATCGTGGCGCCGGATAGTTTTTGCAGACGCTGAACAAGGGTCATGGTGTAGGCGGGTTTGCCAAAAAAAGGGGCCCAAACACCTTCACCGTCGGTCGGCACCTGATCTGGCAAGATCCCGATGGTGTTGCCGCGCAGCAGGGTTTTAACTAGTGTGCGTACGCCCGATTGATTGGCTGGCGCCATGGTGAGTTGCTCGCGCGAACGCATCCCGATGATCCATTCTTGCAACCAAGCTATCCGGGGTGGGCGAAACAGCACAGTAGAGCGATAACGACTGCTATATACGGGGCCGAGCAACTCAAAACACCCCGCGTGGGGCGACAGCAAAATCACACCCTTGCCCAGCGCCAAGGCCTGCTCAAACTGTTGCCAGTTATCGCAAGTCACTTTGCTATTTAAAAAAGCATCATCACGCCGCGTCCACCAAAAGGGCATTTCGTAGAGCAATTGCCCCGAACTCAGCATGGCCGAGCGCAACGTTTGATCGGTCGAGGTCGGAAAAGCCTGCTTGAGGTTTTGAGCCGCCCGACGTTTATAGCGCCCGGGCAAGCGCCAGGCCAGCCAACCGGCGCACCAGCCAAGGGTTTGCACAACGACGAGTGGTAAAGCCCCAACGAGCTTAAAGAGGAGGGTGGCCAACACAGGGCCAATTTTGCTCAGCATAGAGACTAGAATAACAAAACGAAACTTCGATAGCCTTTCTTAAGACTTGCTTTCAGGTGAATGAACCCGTTCAAGTGTTATTCACGCCACTAATCGGCTTCATAAAAGACCCAAATCAGCCTACGTTTGCCCTCGATAAAGTAACGTATCCTTTGCAGTCGTCCCTTTTACACACTGATCGCTTATGAAACTGACTGACCTCATCACTCCCGTTGCCCTCATTGATTTGCCCCGCATGCAACACAACATCGAGCGGATGCAAGCACAAGTGACGAGCTTAGGTGCGACTTTCAGGCCGCATGTCAAAACCTCAAAATGTATCCAGGCAACTGAGGCACAAATTCAAGCCGGTGCGCAGGGCATTACGGTATCTACAATCAAAGAAGCCGAGCAGTTTTTTGCTGCGGGCATTCAAGACATCTTATATGCCGTGGGGCTAGCGCCAAATAAACTGGCAGCCGCCGCCGCACTGCTTCGCAAGGGCTGTGACTTAAAAGTGTTGACTGACAGTGTGCAATCGGCGCAGGCAATTACTGCGTTTGGCAAAGAGAACGGACTATGCTTTAAGGTGTTGATCGAAATTGACACAGATGATCATCGCTCGGGCATCAAGCCTGAATCAGGGGCACTTTTGGCGGTAGCGCTGGCGCTAGAGAGCCCTGCATGCGAAATTGTTGGCGTCATGACACATGCAGGATCAAGTTACGACCTCGATACTCCTGAGGCTCTTATTGCCATGGCCGAACAAGAGCGCTCTGGCTGCGTTCGTGCAGCAGAGCGTTTGCGTCAGGCTGGTTTTGCTTGCCCAATTGTCAGTATTGGTTCTACGCCTACTGCTTTGTCGGCAAAAAATCTTGAAGGTGTGACCGAGGTGCGTGCTGGTGTGTATGTGTTTTTTGACCTCGTGATGCATAACGTCGGCGTGTGTACTAAAAACGAAATTGCGCTGAGCGTGTTAACGAGTGTGATTGGTCATCAAGAAGAAAAAGGTTGGGCTATTGTTGACGCTGGTTGGATGGCCATGAGTCGCGACCGCGGCACACAAAAACAAAACACTGATTTCGGTTACGGACAAGTCTGCGATTTGAGTGGGGAGGTGCTTGAGGGCTACACAATTAGCGGCGCAAACCAAGAGCACGGCATCATCTCTCGCGCGGGTGATCTTGACTTAGATATCGCTCAGCGGTTTCCAATTGGAACGCAATTTAGAATTTTGCCTAACCACGCCTGTGCAACCGGTGCGCAATTTCCTGAATATCAGGCGCTAGACGCGCAGGGTTCGGTGCACACCTGGGGTCGTTTTTACGGTTGGTAACAAGCAAACAGTAAAATATTGTTCGTGTTGGTACTGAGCCTAAACGGTGATCAGTTGACTGAGTGGTTAGAACTGATTAAATAAGCTGCGACCGGGTCAAAAAGCCATTTGTGCTTATTTAAGCCATCGCGATGTTTACGAATTGAAGTGAGTTTCTCTGCAGGGCACACTGCGCTCTTGTTCAACAAAGCAAGAGGTGTGGTGTGTCTGTTCAGTCTTTAAATCCAAGCGTCAACGTGCCAGCAAGCGTCCCAGAGTGTGACGTAAAGATTGTTGCACCCGTAAAATCACGCTCTATCGCGAGCTTGCAATCCGGTCAAGGCCTAAGCCGGCAAGCTGGGCAAGGGATGACCGAGTACATCATTATTGTGGCGTTAGTCGCGGTGGCTGCAATTGCGGTGTACCAATATTTAGGGCAAGTGTTGCGTGCACAAACTGCCGCAGTTGCCAAAGAGCTTGCAGGTGAAGATGGTACCCAGCAATCGCGTGCAGCTCAAAATGCAGCAGAATCTGCAGCCACTCAAGCAGCAGCAAAGTCTTTAAAAGACTTTACGGGTAACGCCGAAGGCTCTTCTCGATGAAAGACAGTCTTGATCGTGCGGTGCAGCAGTTTGCAGCCCTGCAACGACAGGGCGTGTCGCGCCAGCAGGCGACTAGCCAACTTGGTCAGGTTCTGCCGCTCGGTTTGATCCTTTGCGCTACGGTGTTGATTGCTTGGGTGCTGTCGCTCAATCTGGGCCGTTTAATACACAACAAAGCCTCGCTGTTACGTGCGACAGACGCCGCAGTTTACTCAGCTGCGGTAGCGCAGGCACGTGCTTTAAATTTACACGCGTATTTAAATCGCGCGCAACTGGCGCATCAAATTGCCATGGCGCATTTAATTACGATGGCTTCAGCACAACGCTATCGGGCGACCCTGGCGCAACAAGCCACTCGATTTAACCCGCCAGTGACTTTAATTGGCGTACTTTTTGGCCCGCAATACGCGGCGGCATATTTAGCGGCAAAGGCTGGCGGCCTTAGCGATCAATTAGCGCTCGCGCAGTTGTCTGAGGCGTTTGCCCGCCACGACGAGGTCATTCATCAAGTCCTTGATCAAGTTCGAGGAGAACAAATTAAACGCTTAAGCAGTTATAGGCAACAAGTGCTTGAGGATGTTTTAGTTAAAAATGTTGGGGCCAGTGGTTCGACAATGGTTGGTGCCGCAATGGGCGAATTAGGGCTTCAAGCCACGTTCACAGTTGACGAATTACCCGGCTTTGTGTCTCGCTTTTCGACCTCAGAAACACGCTGGCAATCACTGTTAAAACGTACGTCACAGCACTATGGCTTTTTAAATAATCGCCATCGCACAACGCGCAACTTTTGGGCTGTTAATCTTCGGTGCCCACTCAAACGACATGAGCTTCGTCGCAGAGGTTCGACAAGCTTAGGGGCAAACGGTGCGTGGTCGGTGCAAGACCACCAATCTTTTCATGCGCTGCGTTATAACCGTGTCATAGGGTGCTATCAGCGTGAATACCCAATGGGCTGGGCGCTTGTGAACAGCAGCGTCGCCCCGCGCTCACCGCAACAAGCACAAAATGAGATTGAATCCGAGCCGCAAAATTTTTCTAAAGAACCCTTCTGGCGTTGGGTCGGTCAGCAGGATGGTGGCGGCTGGAATATTTTTTCAGGTGGCGATAATCGTCTCGCACGGCGCTGGGCGTCAACCAGTGAAATTCGTTGGACAACGCGGGGCAGGCCTAGTTTTGCTGCGTTAACTCCAAAGCATAAAGAGTCGATCCGACTTGCAATCGTGGTCAAACAAAACAGTCCGAGCGTTCATAGCGGCAACGCCAGCGAAGACAAGCGCTTTGGCGGACGTTTGACCCTCAGCTCAGGCGAACGGGTTCAAGCGCTGCATGCGGAATCGGCTGCGCACACTTACTTTGTGCCATCAGAGACGCGCGGCAAAGCAAAGGCTATACCCAATCTATTTCAGCCGTTCTGGCGCGCGCGTTTGATTGACGTTGCGCGGGCGAGGCAGTACAGCACGACAACGATGGGATCCAAACCTACGACGATCTTATCTCAGAGCATGGCGCAATGAGCGGGCGAGCCACATACCGCCAAACTCAGGGCCAGGCGGCCATTGAGGCGCTATTGATCGTTGCCCTTGGGTTCACGCTCGCATTGGCGATTCATCACATCGGACAACTACGCTCGAACACACTTTACCTGTTGGGCGAGAGTCATTTTTTATCGTTTCTTCCGGCGCGAATGTTGGTCGGTCTTGATCGGTCAGCACCACCACAAACTAAAAGCTACGCGACTGTGCATTTGGCCGACACATCGTATAGCGAAAAACAAAGCCAGATTCAACGTCAACTGGGCTTTGATTCAGCAAGTTTATTACAGGCTAGCGCCCATATTGCGCCAACGCTTGGCAACTATGGGTCGCTGCTTGGACTCAATAAACAAGCACCGCTGGTGCGCCACAGTTTTTTGCTGTCAGGGTACGGACATGCGGAATCTGTTCAAGCAGCGCAAATGCAAGTTTTAGGCTCTGCTGTACTCTGGCAAGAGAGCTTTTCCCTGTCAAAGCAACTTGTCGACAACAGCGTTTTAACCTTGCAAAACATTGATCAGATTTGGGGGCGCACCCCATTGACGGCTGACTGGGTATTGCCCTGGGCCAACGAACTATTGGTTTCTGAGTCGCTTGGGCACGCGTCTGTTTTAAATGAGCCACCAACAGTTTCTCGAGCTTTGGGTCACTCACTTAAATGAGTAGAACTCGTATCATTTTCGCTGCTAGGCGAGGCTTAAGCGATCGGCTCCAGGCTGCGTTGTTGGTGCTGGTTGTAGGCTTGTTATTCACTTGGCAGCCCCCCGCTCAAGCCAACGCAGGCCTCAAGGCTATTGTGCTTCCTCAGGCTGTGACACGTTCGACGATTGTTGACAATAATGAGTGGCAAAGGATGGGGGTCGAACTTGAGCATTTACACAGCCAAGCGACGCTTGAGACCACGCTAGAGCAACTCGCGGCGCTACTTCCCGAGTTGACACCTGTCTGGTCAGAAGAGGGCGTCGCACGCGCGCAGTGGATAACTGCTGAGTCGTCCTACACCCTGTTTCTTTGGGCAACCGAACAGCACGGTACCGAGGGCTTGCTGTCTAGCCTCGAGCTTGGCCCGTCTGAAAGTGTGAGACAAAAAAATTTACCTCTTCACAGCGCGGCACGCGCCTGGCTTCCCAGTCAGGCTGAGCAACTATTTAGCTTCGTTGACAGATCCAATGGCTATCCCATTGCAGTGGCGAGTTACACAGTTCCGATTATGTCTTCGGTGCTGATCCAGCATATCGAAGCCTATGCAAAGCGCAACGGGTGGTTGTCTTTGCGTGAAGCGCTTACTTTTTTGCGCGACACAAGACGTTTGACATTTTTGATTCATGCCGCTCGAGGCAACACAACTGTTTTAGTGTACGAAACCCCAAGAGACGCCCTATGAATATATCTCCTACTAAGCGAAATGGCCTATTAATTGCGATATCAATCGGACTGGGGTGTCTGTCTGCCTGGGCGATTGAACAACACCTCTCTGCAAAAGAGCACGAGCTTGAACAACAGAGCCGAACCGAGAAGGTCATACGCGTCGTGGCAGCCCGCGATTTGGCGCGGGGTACGCTCGTGAATTTGAGCGACTTTGCTAAAGATGAGTTTCCAGCCAGATGGGTTGGTAAAGATGCGGTAGCGTTGAGTGAAGTGCAACTCGTGCAGGGTAAACAACTCAACATAGATTTAAAAGCGGGTCAGTTACTGATGCACGTTCACTTGATCGATCGGGCGCAGCCCGCTTTGGCAACCAGATTGAGTCCAGATAAGCGCGCGGTGACGATCCCAGTTGACTTAATGAGTTCAATGTCGGGTCTGTTGCAACCCGGAGACCGCGTTGATTTGTTTGTTTCGTTTGAATATAAAGGGCAGCGCACGACCGCTGCATTGTTGCAAGGTATAGAAGTGTTGGCGACTGGCCAGCAAACAAAGACGACCGACGAGCATCACGCGGCATCTGAACCCAGGTATTCAACGGTCACGTTAGCGGCGTCTCATGCAGAAGCCACAAAACTTGTTGCGGCGCGACAAGGCGGCACGATTACGGCAGTACTGAGCCATGAAACCGCAGACCCGCACACGCTTGGCAATCACATCGCGGCTACCCAGTTACCAGAATTATTAGGTCTTGAAGCAGCCAAGCCGGCAGCGTCAATTGAAATTATCTACGGTGATCGCTTAGCAAAAGACTCGCTGCCAGCCAGTATGGCGGATTGGTCTGACTTCAACAACGCGGTGCCGCCTAAGGGGGCTCAATGAGGCTTTTTTGTAAAGCTATTTTTTTTGCACTGAGTGACGTGCTCCTGTGGCTGACGTTTGTTATTCGGGTACTCGGCGCAAGTCAGTCACTCAGGTTTGTGATCTTTTTGGCCACGTCTTCGCGAGTTGTGCGGGCTGTCATGGCATCTTTCGCCCTCGCGCTGTGCAGTGTGGCTTCTGGTGCTGGCGAGGCCACCCGCATTGATCTTGAAACAGGCGCGTCTACCATTCTTAATCTCAAAGGCGTCACTCGTATCGCCGTAGGCAATAGTCAAATCGTTCAGGTCACTACGGTCAATCCGCGCGAGGTCTTGATTTTTGGCAAAACCCGCGGTTCAACCACGGTTGATATTTGGGTATCCGATAAAAATCGTCGCTCGTATCGTATTTTTGTTGCACCTGAGGGCTTAGGCAGAATCCAAGATGAGATTTCACGCCTGTTAAAGAATATCCCGCAAGCACACAGTCGAATCGCTGGCGACAAACTGGTCATCGAGGGAGAAGACCTGAATGATGCCGATCAATTACGTATCGCAACGCTAGCCAAACGTTATCCCGAAGTCATTGACTTTACGAGCCAGCTTGGTTGGGACAAAATGATTTTGCTCGATGTGCAGGTGTTAGAGTTGCCAAGTTCACGGATGCACGAATTAGGGGTGCGTTGGGATCCAACTTCACAGGGTGGGGTTCAGTCAGGGTTGGCCTGGGAGGGCGGTTCAACCGCTCTAATGCAACGCCCGGGTGAGGCGGGCTTGTCAGTCCCTTTTCCGTTACCTCAAGCGGCTGGTTACTTGGGGTTGAATGCCTTGCTGTCTGCCCGGTTGGCAGCGCTATCAAAATCGGGCGAGGCGGTTGTGTTGGCGCAACCTCAGCTTCTCGCACGCAGCGGTTCGACAGCAAGTTTTTTAGCGGGTGGCGAAGTACCCTACGCCTCGGTCGATAAAGACGGAAAATCCACCACAACGTTTAAAAAATATGGCGTCTCTTTAAACATTACTCCGCACGCCGATCGAAATGCTGCGATTCGCTCGCGAATTGAAATCGAAGTCAGCTCGGTCGACACAACGATCACGGTGCCTGGAGGCCCTGCGTTAAAAATTCGAAAGGCCTCGACTGAATTCAATGTACGTTCTGGACAGACGCTTGTATTGGGCGGCTTTATTTCCCGTGAGCGTTCGAGGGATCAAGACGGTTTGCCCGGGCTTTCAAAGGTTCCACTTTTCGGTGGATTATTTGGCGTTCAGCGCGAACAAGAACGTCACACTGAATTAGCCATTTTTGTGACGCCGATCATTGTTGATCCCCGGGATCCGAGCCTCGCGGCACGTGTGGCAAACGCACAGGGCGTCTTGCAAGAGTCGTTTCCTGCGCCTCCAAAACTAAACACACCAGTGAATGCCTTTGAAGGCGTTGACCGAGATGGATCACTCAGTACGTTCGGAGCCCTTGACCAATGGGAGTCAGCCTTAGAGGCAACTCAAACCAATACAAACGTTTTATCCCAATGGGAAGAGGTCTCGACCGTTTCGGGTCATCAATAGTTTTTTTATCTTTTTTGAAAAGGATCAGAATTGATTGAACTTGATTTATTTTTTGAAGATGGGACCCGCAGACAGGGACGCTTTGAGGTGCCTCTGGTAATGGGTCGTGCGCCTGAGTGTGGTGTTCAAGTTTCACACTGGCGCGTCGCAAGACAACATTTACGCATCTCGCGTGCGGAAGATGGCTTTCACTTGGATGACCTCGGCTCAATTTTGGGCACTCGCGTCAACGGCAATCGTATTACCCGTTACGGCCCCCTTAAAAAAGCCGATGAAATTGTTGTTGGCCCTTGCTTATTTCGCTTGGCGTCGCAGGCTGTTCACTCAGTTACGGTCAAAAGTATCTGCAGCGAAGGGTCACCCGCAGAATTAGGTCGATTCAATACGCAAGAGTTTGAAAAACCCATAACGCTTGAACCCAGTGCTTTTTCGCATGATAAAACTGTTTTGGCCAAGACCTCTAAAACAGCGCCGCTTCAAAGCAAAGCGCTAAAGACAGTCTCTGCTTTGCTTGATCGTCCTTCTGCGCAGCATGATTTGTACACCACCGCTGTTGAGTCAAGCTTCAACAATGTGAAGGCTGATCCAAACGCGCTGCCACTCGTGCCGCAGTCCGTTTTGGCGTATCAAGAGCTGCGCCAAGAGTTGCGTGCCAGTCTGATTCAGGCCTTTGATTTGCGACGTAATGACGTCGATTCGCTTTCTGAGGCGGCCTTAAAGACTCAGGCGCAAGCCTGCGTAGCCGAATTGTTAGATCAGCGACAGTTACCGCTTAGCGCCGTGCAACGCAATAAAATCCTGAAGCTAGTGGTTGATGAAGCGATTGGCTTGGGTGTTATTGAAGATTTACTTGAAGACGTCGCAGTGAATGAAATCATGGTGAATCGTTTCGACGAAATCTATGTTGAAGCGCACGGACAGCTCTCAAAACATCTACTTCAGTTCAGTAGTGAACAGGCTGTGCGAAGCGTGATTGAGCGCATCGTTTATCCCCTGGGCCGCCGCATTGATGAGGCCTCGCCGATGGTTGATGCACGGTTAGCCGATGGTTCTCGTCTGAATGCGGTATTGCCACCGATTGCTGTTCGGGGGGCCAGCTTTACTATTCGCAAGTTTCCTAAAAAACGGTTTCAGATGCAAGACTTGGTCGCGCTAAAAACTTTACCTTCTCCTTTGGCCGAGTTTTTGCGTCTTTGCGTTGTGCATCGTTTAAATATTCTTGTTTCGGGCGGTACAGGGTCAGGTAAAACCACTTTGTTGAATGTTTTAGCTGGCTTTGTTGACCCGGCCCAGCGTATCGTCACGATCGAAGACTCGGCCGAGCTTTTAATCTCGCATCCACACGTAGTGACTCTTGAAGCTCGACACGCAAACTCTGAGGGCCTCGGAGCAGTCACGATTCGTGATTTAGTCAAAAACGCTTTGCGGATGCGCCCTGACCGAATTGTGATCGGCGAGGTACGCAGCGCAGAGGCGATCGACATGCTGGCAGCCATGAATACCGGTCATGATGGGTCAATCACGACCTTGCACGCAAATAGCCCCCGAGACGCCTTGTCACGTCTTGAAACTATGGTGCTCAGTGCCAATGCTGGCTTGCCGCTACAAGCCATTCGCGAGCAAATTGGGTCTGCGCTTCAGTTAGTCGTGCAGCAAACCAGGTTGGCAAATGGTCGAAGAGTCATCACAGGGGTTGCCGAGATCTCTGGAGTCGAATCTGGAACGATTCAAACACAGCAATTAACTAGATTTGATGCTTGCCATCAACGACTAAGCGGCGCTGGCCTGCGTCCGGCCGTCTTTGACAATGCCTCGATACAGCCTGATCCAGCAGTAATGAAATGGTTTTTGCAGGCATGAATACGTTAGCTTTAGTGAGCGCTTGCCTGTCAATTGCAATGGGTGCCTGGCTTGGACAGCGGCTCTTTTATAGCGCGTCGCAACACTACCGTAAAAGCTTGACTGAGCAAACTCGCAGTGAACTCTCTGACTTGTTTGTCTTTCTCGACCTGACGCATCTTTGGCCCGCCTTGGTTTGCGTCTCGACTGGCTTAGTCGCGCTGCTATGGTTAGTGACTCAAAGTGTGTTGTTTGCGCTATGCGTGGGGGGTGTGAGTTTTTTGCTGCCCCGTTTTTTTCTCACCCGAGCAGTTCGTCAGCGTCAACAACGCTTTGACTTGCAACTTCCTGATCTTTTATTGTCGTTGTCTGGTGCTCTGCGCGCTGGGGCTGGGTTGTCGGTTGCGATGCGTTACATCGTGCAAGAAGCAAGCCCTCCATTATCGCAAGAGTTTGGGCTCGTCTTGCGCGAACAAAGAATGGGGGTCGGGTTTTCTCAAGCACTCACCAACCTGTATAAACGTATGCCCTTGGAAAGCGTAGAGCTTGTCACAACAACGCTCATCATCGGGACACGCTCCGGAGCATCTTTGGCTGATTTGCTTGATCGGTTGTGTACAAACCTGCGCGCTCGGCAGCATCTTGAAAGAAAAATAGACGTGATGACGACACAAGGCAAGATGCAGGCCTGGATCATGGGCGCGTTACCGGTAGTACTTTTAGTGGTGTTGAGCCAGATTGATCCGGTGTCAATGCACCACTTATACAGTAGCTTGGCTGGGCAAGTTGTGTTGGCAACAGTGTTTACCCTTGAATGTTTGGGGATCTATTTCTTACGTCGTATTCTTGCCATCCATGTATAGCTTACTTGTTTGGCTCGCACTATTTTCAGGCGCGTTGGCAATTGCGGCATTCTTGTTTGTTGTCGGCCGCCTGTGTTTGACCAGTTTGAGTCAGCTTAGGCATAACAGCCTACGTGTCATTCTAGCTGCATGGTTTACCGCTGGGGTCTTACGGCCGTTCTTAGCACGAATCGGGCGCTGGTTATTACCTTTTATTACTTGGAATCAACGCCGTTTTTTGAATAAATTGTTGATGCGTAGCGCCTCGACCGGTTGGGATTATGCGCAAATTTTTGCCGCCCAGGTGTTGCTGTCGTTATCGGCGGTTGTTACCTATTGGTGCTTGTTGGCAACGGGTGTCCAAGAGGGACTCGGCCCGCCCGCAGAACTTGTGTTTCATCTATTTCTGAGCGTCTGCTTAGCATCATTCTTTTGGTGGCTGCCGATCATACGACTCAGGCAACGTTATCGGCAAAGGCTAACAGCCATTGAACGAACGTTGCCCTTTTTTTTGGATATGGTCGGGCTCGGGCTAGGGTCAGGGCAAAATTTGCAGGCTTCGCTGCAACTGGCGTGCGATCATTTGCGCGAAGGCGCGTTAAAGACAGAATGGCTTCAGACTTTGGGCGATATCCGAACGGGTGTAGTGCGTAGCGATGCGCTCAGACAGTTGAGCTTGCGCATTGAGTTAGCAGCATTGCGGCAATTAATCGCAGCGTTGATTCAGGGTGAAGCGACGGGGCAGGGAATGGCTCAGATCGTAGAGATCTATGGCGCGCAACAGCGCGCGCAACGGTTAATGAGTGCCGAAAAACTGGCTTTACAGGCGCCGGTGAAGATGCTGTTTCCGTTAGCGTTATTTATTTTTCCGTGTACGTTTTTGGTGCTGGGATTTCCGGTCGTCGTTCAGCTTTTTGGCTTAGAGCCCTGATGATGACGGTTGGCGTTGAGACCACTCAAGCGGTTGCTGCGCAGCCTGCACATGAACTCGCTCTGGTACGAGCCGATACCTTTTGGGCACGCGCGCTTGGATGTTTAGGAGAACGCGAGTTATCGCCCGCACGCGCGCTATGGTTAAAACCCTGCTGGTGCGTACACACCTTTGGTATGCGGTTTTCGATTGGCGTATTTTTTATCGACGAAAGTGGCGCTATAGTAAAAACGCTTGCACAACTAGACCCCAATAGGATGGCCCTGTGTTGGCGGGCCACCTCAGTCATCGAAACTGCTGCGTTTGCGTACTCACAAACAAACACCATGAAAGTCGCGGTTATGCAGGCGCTTGCTCGGGCTCAGTCTTCACAAACACCGACGCGTAGCTTGGATAAAAGCTGCAGTACAGCACCGCGCCGCCAATAATGTTAATCGGTACCTGCATGGTCGCTGCAATCGTATTTGAAAGGCCCACCCACACCAAGAAATTTAAGGCACTGTCGATGACCAAAAAAACGCCTAACCAGCTTAGACCATAAATTAAAAACACCCACTTGTTGCGCCAGCAGGCGATACCGCTAAAAAACAAGGCACGTGATATGCTGACTTGATGCCACGCCACGAGCACAGGCGCGTACCAAAAAATCGCGGCCATCAACATATAAAAGACTGCAAAGATGATCATTGGCGTGCGCACGACCTCAAGCAATGGCAACAGGTTGTTGGCGTCAGTCAAGGATTTGAGTGCCTCGGTGACCTCAGCAGCAAAGGGCATGAAGGCGATCAGGCCTAACAACAAACAGGTCACGAGGTATAAGGCGCCCATTGCCAGCAATTTTTTGAAGACACCGCTTGGTTTAAGCGGCTCAAGCCACATGGGCAGCAGCATTTTGTGGCCTTGAGCAGCGTGCCGCCCAGCAGATAGGGTCACAACGGTGACGGCCGGCATGAGGACAATAAATAATATCGGGCCGATCGGTGGAGTAATGCTTGCAATCATTAGCAGCAAACTAATGAACATTGCCCACGAAAAAAAGGCGAGGGGCTGTGTACGAAACAAGGCCCAGCCGTCGCTAACCCAGCGCCAGCCTGATAAGGTGTTTAGAGCAACAGCTTGCATCAGTCTTCCTTTGGTAAATCGGGGATCAGACCGACAGTTCTCTGTTGAAGCACACGTTCAAAATGACTCGGGTCGTGTGGTTTAAGCGTTTGCGCTGAGCGCGGTAAATAGAAGTCATACAAACGCGAAATCCAAAAGCGCAGCGCTGCTGCACGCAATATAACGGGCCATAGGCGTTGCTCAGCCGCAGTGAATGGCCGTAAGCTCGCGTAAGCGTTCAACCAGGCTGTTACATGTTCGGTTTTAAACGTACCGGTGTCTAAATCAATGCACCAATCATTGACGCTAACGGCAATGTCAAACAGCCAAGTGTCACAGCCTGCAAAGTAAAAATCAATGAAGCCGCCCATTTGCGGCTCGGTCTGGGTGCCGGCAAACAGAACGTTATCCCTGAAAAGATCGCAGTGGGCCGGCCCAAACGGCAGGTCTTTATAATCTTGAGTCAAGGCAATGGCCCGCTGCTCGGCTAAGCTTTGCATTAAAAGCAGGGCAAGAGCGGGCGAAAGATAGGGTAGCACCACGGGGGCTGTTTGCTCCCACCAGTTCAGACCACGCAGATTAGGTTGGCTCAAGCTAAAATCTTGAGCGGCCAGGTGTGCCTGGGCCAAGGTTTTGCCGGCCAGTACGCAATGGGAAGTCGAGGGCGAGGGCTCGAAACCACCAGGCAGACGGTTGACGATCGCAGCGGGTTTTTGTAGAAGGGTCGACAGTCGTGCACCATCGGTGCGTGTTTGCGGATACGGCACAGGCACGCCGCGTTGCGCCAAATGATGCATCAGTTCAATATAAAAAGGCAGTTGCTCAGCAGTGAGCACTTCAAATACGGTCAAAACGTACTCGCCTTGCGAGGTGGTCAGGTAAAAGTTGCTGTTTTCGATACCCGATGCAATTCCACGCAGCGCGATAAAATCACCCAAGGCGTACTGTTTGAGCAACGCACTTGCGTCAGCATCACTGACAATCGTAAAAACAGCCATAAAAAATCACACTGGGTTAGGTCTTGCAAGATCGGCTGAGGCAACAGTAAGTAAAGCGCACAGTCAGGATTCGAAGTTTAGCAAGAAGTATCAAGAACCTGTTAGGTAAGCCTCGGGTGGCGCGTCTGTGCGTGTGCCAAAAGACTCGCTCGAGCAACGGACGGCGTAAAATCGCGCACTTCTGGCAAAAAAATGCTCGGTGTCTGGATTCGTATGCGTTGCACGCAGATTCGTTGCCGGTGAACTTTGGAGGTTGTGCTCAGCACCCTGAAATCGTTTTTTCGCCAATTATTGTTTATTGCGTGATTTTTTTGGCATGGTAGTTGAGTTGTTTTGGGCTGTGTGTAACCAAGAATTGAAACAGGTGTTTTTTGTTCACTATGGATAGTTTGACTGTCGTTGACACGCTTGCGGCCTCTAGTGCTGGCGATCACTGGCGTCTGTGCGTTGCCCCTATGATCGACGTGACTGATAAACATTGTCGATTTTTTCATCGTTTACTGGCGCCAAGGGCAAGGCTTTACACCGAGATGATTACGACGGGTGCGTTATTGCACGGTGATGCCCCACGACATCTCGATTTTGATCAGCAAGAGCATCCCGTTGCGTTGCAGCTTGGTGGCAGCGAGCCACAAGCCTTAGTGGCTTCGGCAAAGCTTGGCGTTCAATGGGGTTACGACGAAATCAATTTAAATTGTGGTTGCCCCTCTGAACGGGTTCAAAAAGGTGCTTTCGGCGCTTGTTTGATGGCCGAGCCTGACTTGGTGGCCGACTGTATAAAAGCCATGCAAGATGCCGTGAGTGTCCCTGTTACGGTCAAGCACCGCCTCGGCCTAGATAAAAACGAGTCTTACGACTTCGTGCGCGATTTTGTTGGGGCCATTTACGATACGGGTTGCCGGGTCTTCATCATTCACGCACGTAACGCTGTGTTGAAAGGCCTCACCCCTAAAGATAATCGCGAGGTTCCACCTTTGCGTTACGACGAAGCGGCACGACTTAAACGAGATTTTCCGGACGCAGTGATGGTGTTAAACGGTGGGCTCAGCAATCTGGCTGAATGCGACGCCGTTTTGCCACGTTTCGATGGTGTGATGTTAGGGCGTGCTCCTTGGCATGACCCATCAGTGTTGGTAACGCTCTCGCAGGCTTGGTGGCCTCATTTGCCGGTTAAAACAGAAGCTGAAGTCATTGGAGCGCTGGTTGAATATGCATCTCAGCAGCTCGCCTCAGAGGTGCCCTTGCGGATCGTCGTGAGGCCGCTGCTCGGCTTGTTTAATGGTCGCTCTAATTCGCGCATTTGGCGCCGGATGCTGTCCGACTCAAAACTGTTAAAACAGGACGATCCAGAGCTGATCCGCCTAGCCTGGCGGCAAGTTGGCGGTGTTGCGACCGGACGTTAAGTCTGGTGACGAGGCAAGCTCCACGGCGTGTGAAGGGACTAACCGCAGCTAGTTTTTTTCAGACGGTTCTGTGTCGTTGGGCCAGTCGCGTATATACGCCTTAAGCATCGAATTTTCGAATTTTTGAGCCGCAGCAATCGCTTGAGCCATATCATAAAACGAGATGACACCCAACAACATTTCACCATCAATCACCGGCATATAGCGCGAGTGATGCTCAAGCATCAGGCGCTGTACCTCGGTTGCAAGCGTATCGGGGCTGACGCTTACGGGATGTCGCTCCATGATGTCTTCGATCAACACATCGCCAATCGTTGCGTGGTGCTCACTGAGGTAACGAATGATTTCGCGAAATGTGAGCATCCCTACGAGTTGTCCACGCTGCATAATCACCAGCGAACCGATGTCATGCGTGCTCATGGTTTGAAGCGCTTGCGTAACCAAGGTTTCGGGCGTAGCGGTAAAAAGGGTGTGGCCTTTTACTGTTAGAACTTCACTGACTTTTAGCATGCTTGTCTCCTGCTTTGCTGCTCTTGACGTTTGATTGTAGTGGGTGAGTCAGGGTGCTGTCATGATGTGCCAAAATCTCTGCAAGGGGTGGGTCGTTTTGGCCTGAGATAAGACTGCTCAGCGCGAGCGCAAAAAACGGCTGCTCTGCCAGCTTGATGGATGAGCGATCAAGGGCCAGTTGATCGACCAACGGGCCAAGCGTTGTACGCGTTGGGTCGCAGGCTAATAGCCAGCGGTCATTTTTTACATCGGGTACTAGTGCAACCAAGCCAATTGCGGTTAAGCAGTTGAGCCGCTCTTCAAGAACGTTGAGCGGCAGACCGAGGCGATTAAAAAGTTCGGTGCGACTGCAACCCACTGGAATGTTGCCACGGGCCTCGCTGAGTATTTTTAAAACTGACAAAGCGTCCATCAATGCGGCACCTGGCTTGACTTCAGGGTTAAGTCGCCCCAGCCGCAATAAAGGTAGATTCGCCGCAACTAAGGCGCCTATCAAGATGCCAAGCCAGCACACATAAATCCAAATCAAAAAGACCGGTAGGGCGGCAAAGGCGCCATAAATCATGGTGTAAGTCGAAAAGCGCGCCACATATAGGGCAAAGCCGACCTTCATGGTTTCAAGAATCAGGGCTGAAATTAAACCGCCAACCAGCGCGTCGCCGCGATTCACACGGGTGTTGGGGACAACAATAAACAGAGCTGCAAAGGCGAGGGCGCCGATCAGCACGGGCAACAGCTTAAGCGCAAGCTCTAGAAAGAGTGGTGCATGGGTCAGCAAACCGAGGGATTCTCGAGCCAAAAACGCAGTCGCGTAGAGACTGGCTCCGGTTAGGATGGGCCCGAGAGTGATGACCGTCCAATAGACCATTAATCGCTGTGTGACTCGGCGTCGTCGATCAACCCGCCAAATAGCATTGAGTGCAGACTCAACCGACATAATCAAAAAAACAACGGTCAGTACTAAAAACGCACCACCAATAGCCGTCAGGCGCGAAGCTTGCGCAGCAAACTCATTCAAATAAGACATGATGTTGTCAGATACCGTGGGCGGCATCAGACTGTTGCTCATAAAGGCTTGAAGCGCGTCACTAAACTCTTTAAACAGTGGAAATGCCGTAAACAGTGAAAGCACCACGGCCAGCAAAGGCACAATAGAAAGCACAGTTGTGAACGTCAGGCTCGCCGCGAGTTGTACGGTATTGGCCTGAGTTGCACGCTGCAAGGCCATCACAAGCATCTGGCGTGCGCGACTGAAATGGTGGGCCACTTTTATGTTTGCCTAATGATGTTTTGCACGAGGCTGCAACGCAACCCCCGCCTGCAGGCGATAATAGCAGCGCCGCCCAATGTTGGGCAGTCAATCGCGCTCACCAAAACTGATATGGATCATCTCAAGACAAAACCTGTACCGCTTGCCCCGGCTGAAAGCCACGCCGCGGCACAAAAAACCAGCACAGAGGCCTTTGCTGCGCCTTTTTTATTAAATGCTGCGCTGCAGCGTACCGCTGTAGCCAGCTATTTAGGGCTCTTTTGTCTGTGTGTACTGTGGGAAATTTGGCTTGCGCCGCTCAAGCCTGGTGGCACGCTATTGTTTTTAAAAGCACTTCCGCTTGCCTTCGCAGTGCGTGGTGTTGTGCGTGGCAGCCTGTACACGATTCAATGGGCGTCAATGTTGGTATTGTTATATTTGATGGAGGGGGTGGTTAGGGTTATGTCCGATCCGCCCGGCCCCTCGATCTCGCTGGCTTGGATCGAAATCGCACTGGCGTCAGTTTTCTTTTTTAGTTCGATTTTTTATGTTCGTCCGGCTAAACGGGCGGCTAAAGCTTTGCAAAAGGCTGAAAAATTAAAGCAATGATTGACCTTGGATGGGCAGGGTCAATGCGCGTTCAAGCTCGATAACAGGCGAAACTGGAATCAGTTTGATAGTCAATATTCAGATTGAGCAATGTAACCACTATGACCCTTTCTTCTTTTTTTGAAACGCTTGGCAAATCCAATTCGTTTGCTAATTTGCCCTCGGATTTTTACACGCGCTTGCCAACGACCCCGCTCACGGCACCACGCCTGGTCCATGCCAGCGCTGAGGTTGCTGCGCAGCTAGGGTTACCCGCTCAGGCTCTGACAACGCAAGAGTTTTTGGACGTAGTCAGTGGCACCAAGCCCATGCCAGGCGGGGACACGATGGCCGCGGTTTACAGCGGACACCAGTTTGGCGTTTGGGCGGGTCAACTCGGAGACGGGCGCGCGCACTTGTTAGGTGAAATCCAAGGGCCTGCTGGTAGTTTTGAACTGCAATTAAAAGGTGCTGGCATGACGCCCTACTCGCGGATGGGCGATGGCCGCGCCGTGTTGCGCTCTTCGGTGCGAGAGTACTTGGCCAGCCATGCCATGCATGGGCTTGGCATCCCGACCACGCAGGCGCTGTCGCTAGTATCTGCCCGTAATCCAGTTCGGCGCGAAACCCTTGAAACAGCGGCAGTGGTTGCCCGAATGGCGCCAAGCTTTGTACGTTTTGGGTCGTTTGAGCACTGGGCAGCGCGCAAGCGCCCCGACTTGTTACGCACTTTGGCCGATTACGTGATTGACCGGTTTTATCCCGAGTGTCGAGACGCGAGCACTGATCGCAGCTCCGCCAAAGAATACGCACCCTACGTTCAGTTGCTAAGCGCGGTGGTACATCGCACTGCGACGTTGATGGCCCAATGGCAAGTAGTGGGGTTTTGTCATGGGGTGATGAATACTGACAACATGTCGATTTTGGGGCTTACCCTTGATTACGGGCCTTACGGTTTCATGGACGGCTTTGATGCGAAACATATTTGCAATCACACCGACAGTAGCGGTCGCTACGCTTGGCACGCACAACCTGCCGTCGCTCACTGGAACTTATATCAACTCGCAAATAGCCTGCATGAAATCGTGCCAGAGGCCGAGCCGTTAAAGGCTGCGCTTGACGAATACGAAGCCTGCTTTTTAGAGGCGATGCAAACCCGAATGAGTCAAAAGTTAGGCCTAGGTGCCTGGCAGGCGGGTGACGAAACTCTCATCGACGATCTTTGGAGTCTGATGCAAGCCAGTCATGCCGACTTTACGCTGACCTTCAGGCAACTGGCCTACGCCCCGGGGCTAACACAAGCGTCGCAAGCGCAAATTGAGTTTGATTTAGGCGGCACAGTGAACGCCAATTTACTGCCCTTTGTAGACTTGTTTGTCGATCGTACAAGCGCGCAAGCCTGGCTTAGCCGCTACCGTGCACGCTTGGGCGCTGAGTCGGTCACACAAGATTGGCAACAACGTGTCAACAGTATGCTTGCTGTCAACCCGCTCTACGTGCTGCGCAATCACGTCGCACAACAGGCGATTGAAGCAGCCGAAAAAGGCGACTTTAGCGAAGTTCAGCGACAATTTGAGCTTTTGCGCCATCCCTTTCAAGCACAGCCGGGTTTTGACGCGTATGCTGCGGCGCCACCTGCCGGAGCACCGCACTTAGAGGTGAGTTGCTCTTCGTAAGGCAATCACCTGGTCAAGTGGCGTAAGCGAGCTGCCCCTTTTGTTTCGGCACCGCATTTTGGGTTAGTTGCGCTGAGTGATGCAATAATGTCGATTTAACGGTTGACGTGTCCTTTTTACGGGGCTGATCTCAGCTTATGTTGCTCAATTTTTCGGTCGTTGTCGCCTATGTCTGGTAATACGCTTGGTACGCTATTTTGTGTAACGAATTTCGGTGAATCGCATGGCCCTGCCATCGGTTGTGTGGTTGACGGCTGCCCGCCAGGTTTGGCGCTTTGCGAACAAGACATTCAATTTGAACTTGATCGTCGTCGCCCCGGAACTTCGCGCCATGTTACCCAGCGCCAAGAGGCCGATCAGGTTGAGATTTTGTCTGGGGTTTACGAGGGCAAAACTACCGGCACCCCGATCGCACTGTTGATTCGCAACGTTGATGCGCGCAGCAAAGACTATAGTGCGATTGCAGATACGTTTCGCCCGGGGCATGCCGACTTTACGTACTTTAATAAGTATGGTGCGCGTGACCCGCGCGGTGGCGGGCGTTCGTCCGCGAGGTTAACGGCCCCCACGGTGGCGGCCGGTGCGATCGCAAAAAAATGGCTTGCCGAGCACTTTAGTATCAAGGTGCGCGGCTACATGAGCCAGTTAGGCCCCATTGCAATGCCTTTTGTCAGCTGGGATCACGTCCCGAACAATCCCTTTTACGCTGCGAATGATACGAGTGCTCTTGAGCTTGAGGCCTATATGGACAAACTGCGTCACGATGGGGATTCGGTCGGCGCGCGCATTGAAGTGGTCGCCGAGGGCTTGCCCGTGGGCTGGGGCGAGCCTATCTATGATCGTCTGGATGCCGATATCGCCTACGCCATGATGGGTTTAAACGCCGTTAAAGGCGTTGAGATCGGCGCGGGTTTTAAAAGTATTGAACAGCGTGGCTCTGAACATGGTGATGAAATCACGCCAGAGGGCTTTTTAACGAACAACGCTGGCGGCGTGTTGGGCGGGATCTCGACCGGGCAGCCGATCACGGTGAGCCTCGCGATTAAGCCCACTTCAAGTATTCGAACTGAGCGGCGCTCAATTGACAGGGCTGGCAACCCCGTGATGGTCAAAACCCTCGGTCGCCATGATCCTTGTGTGGGGATTCGTGCGACCCCGATCGCCGAAGCACTACTTGCCCTCATTTTGATCGATCATGCCCTGCGCCATCGTGCGCAAAACGGCTGACGCCCTCAGTCTGCACGATGTCTTGGAGCAGTTGACCTAGGTTTGACGCGGTCGCAGCGTTGTTTAAAGAACCTGAGCCTCTGTAGCCGAGTCGTGCTATGGCATAATCAAAGGCTACTCCTTTACAACGTGTATTTGGCAGATCCAGCGTCATGAAAAAAACTCTATACGACAAGCTTTGGGACGCCCATGTGGTTCACGAAGAATCAGATGGCACCGCAATTTTGTACATTGATCGGCATTTGCTGCACGAGGTCACAAGCCCCCAAGCTTTTGAAGGCCTTGATCTGGCGGGACGGCCCCTGTGGCGGCTTAATGCCAACTTGGCTGTGGCCGATCACAATGTACCCACCGTGGCGCGTGATCGTGCGCAGGGCATCACTGACCCAGTGTCAAAATTACAAGTCGATACGCTTGATGCAAACTGTGTCAAACACAATGTGATTGAATTTCGCATGAATGATTTGCGTCAGGGCATTGTGCATGTGATTGGCCCTGAGCAAGGCGCAACCTTGCCCGGTATGACAGTTGTCTGCGGCGACTCACATACCAGCACGCATGGCGCTTTTGGTGCTTTAGCTTTTGGTATCGGTACGTCTGAAGTCGAACACGTGATGGCCACGCAAACGCTGCAAGCCAAGAAAAACAAAAATATGTTAGTGCGCGTTGAAGGCACATTGCCGATTGGCTGTACCGCTAAAGACGTGATTCTTTATGTGATTGGTCAAATTGGTACGGCGGGTGGCACAGGCCATGCAATTGAATTTGCAGGCAGCACCATTCGTGGTTTGTCGATGGAAGGCCGTATGACCTTGTGCAACATGGCAATTGAAGCCGGTGCACGTTCAGGTATGGTGGCGGTTGATCAGAAGACAATCGATTATTGTGCGGGGCGACCGTTTTCGCCAAGCGGTGCGCTTTGGGATGCCGCTGTCGCCTACTGGAAAACATTACAAACCGACGAGGGCGCCTTTTTTGATCGTGTCGTCGAAATCGACGCGCGTCAAATTGTGCCTCAGGTCACGTGGGGTACGTCGCCCGAGATGGTGTTGCCTGTTACGGGGCGTGTGCCTGATCCTGATCGCGAAAAAGACGATATGCGCCGTGAAGGCATGGAACGTGCCCTCGTGTACATGGGCCTCAAACCAAACACGTTGATTGAAGACATCAAGATCGATCGCGTTTTTATCGGCTCGTGCACCAACTCGCGCATTGAAGATTTACGGGCGGCGGCCGTTGTTGCACGTGGTCGTAAAGTCGCCAGCAATGTGCGTCAGGCACTTGTGGTAGCCGGCTCTGGCCTGGTCAAAGCGCAGGCCGAGCGCGAAGGCTTAGACAAAATCTTTATCGAGGCTGGTTTTGAATGGCGTGAGCCAGGCTGTTCGATGTGCCTGGCCATGAATGCCGACCGCATCGAGCCTGGCGAGCGCTGCGCTTCGACTTCGAACCGTAATTTTGAAGGGCGCCAAGGGCAGGGTGGTCGCACCCATCTCGTGAGTCCGGCCATGGCTGCAGCTGCCGCCGTGTCGGGTCATTTTGTTGACGTACGTAACCTCCGGTAAACATCATGGATTCTTTCACTACACATCAGGGTTTGGTCGCTCCGCTCGATCGTGAAAACGTCGATACAGATTTGATCATTCCTAAACAGTTTTTGAAGTCAATTAAGCGCACTGGCTTTGGTCCAAATCTGTTTGACGAAATCCGCTATCTGGATCACGGCGAACCTGGTATGGATAACTCAAAGCGCCCCTTGAATCCTGATTTCATTTTGAATCACTCGCGATATCAGGGCGCTTCGATCTTGTTGGGTCGAAAAAACTTTGGCTGTGGCTCAAGCCGCGAGCACGCCCCTTGGGCGTTGGCACAGTATGGTTTTCGTGCGGTGATTGCGCCTTCGTTTGCCGACATCTTCTTTAATAATAGTTACAAGACGGGTTTCTTGCCTATCGTGTTATCCGAGTTGCAGGTCGCGCGTTTGTTTGATGAAGTCCGTGGCTTTGTTGGTTACAAACTGACCATTGATCTTGAAAAACAAGTTGTGATTGCGCCAGATGGTCGTTCGATGGATTTTGACATCACAGCGCATCGAAAATATTGCATGGTAAATGGTTTGGATGAAATTGGATTGACTCTTCGTCAGGCCGAGAAGATTCGAACCTTTGAAGCTGAGCGCCTCGCCCGCCATCCGTGGTTGGATGTTCAGCCAATCGGTGCACGTTAATTTACAGAGACGTTGGGCCGGTTTACCGGCCCATTACTTTTGAAGCAAAGCAACAGGACGAATATGACGCAAAAAATTGCAGTATTGCCGGGCGACGGAATTGGCGCCGAAATTATCGAACAGGCGGTTCGTGTGTTGAGTGCGCTCAACCTACCGCTTGAAATCAACCATGCACCAGTGGGTGGCACCGCCTATGACCTGCACGGACATCCCTTGCCACCCGCCACTTTGACGCTTGCGCAAGAATCAAATGCTGTGCTGTTTGGCGCGGTGGGTGACTGGAAATATGACAAGCTACCGCGTGAGCATCGCCCTGAGCAAGCGATTTTAGGTTTACGTAAAGCGCTTGGTTTATTTGCGAATTTTCGCCCAGCCATTTTGTATCCCGAGTTAGCCAATGCCTCATCGCTAAAGCCTGAAATTGTTTCTGGCTTGGATATCTTGATTTTGCGTGAACTGACGGGCGACATCTATTTTGGTTCGCCGCGCGGCGTGCGCGTGGCCCCTGATGGCCCGTTTGCGGGCGCGCGCGAGGGTTTTGACACCATGCGCTATGCCGAGCCCGAGATTCGTCGGATTGCCCATTTGGGCTTTGAAGCAGCGCTGAAGCGTCAACGCCGTTTGTGCAGTGTCGACAAGGCCAATGTGCTTGAAACTTCACAACTTTGGCGCGATGTCGTGACAGAGATCGGAAAAGAATATCCGGATGTGGCGCTTTCGCATATGTATGTTGATAACGCTGCCATGCAACTGGTGCGCGCACCACGTGATTTTGATGTGATTGTCACGGGAAATTTGTTCGGCGATATTCTATCTGATGAAGCGTCAATGTTGACCGGCTCAATCGGCATGTTGCCATCGGCCTCGCTTAACGCCTCTGGTCAGGGCTTGTACGAGCCTAGTCATGGCTCGGCGCCTGATATTGCAGGCAAAGGCGTGGCAAACCCTTTAGCGACGATTTTGTCGGCGGCCATGATGTTGCGTTATTCGCTTGATCAAGCAGCGCAGGCTGATCGTATCGAGCAAGCGGTTCGCAAGGTGCTGCAACAGGGGCTTCGTACTGCTGATATTTATGAAGAAGGCACGACTAAAGTCGGAACCGCAGCGATGGGTGATGCTGTTTTGAAGGCGTTGACTTAAATAAAGGCTCTGGCTTTTGGTGTGCAAGATGAGTACTCAGGCGAGTTCTGCAAGGGGCAATCGCATCACACGCTGGTTCTGTGCAGCGAGACCTGGGTAAATGCACGTTACTTGCTTGAAAAGGATGTCAGTCGTAGGTCATCGTAACAACCTTGATCTGATCTCGATGTTAAGATGTGCTCTAAGTGTAGGTATTTAAACGATTTTTTGGTCTTTGGCGATGAAACAGTCTGTTGGTTTGGTGGGTTGGCGGGGGATGGTGGGTTCGGTGCTCATGCAACGCATGCGCGACGAAGGTGATTTTGCGTTGATCGACCCAGTATTTTTTTCAACCAGTAACGCTGGTGGGCGTGCGCCCGAGTGGGCAGGTGCCACGGCGTTACAAAATGCCTTTGATATAAACGCGTTAAAAAAACTGCCATTTATCGTGACTGCCCAAGGCGGCGATTACACCGCTGAGGTCTACCCGAAACTGCGCGCAGCGGGCTGGACCGGAATCTGGATTGACGCTGCAAGTACGCTGCGCATGAAAGACGATGCAATCATTGTGCTTGATCCGGTCAACCGGCCGGTTATAGACGCTGCGCTCAAGCGCGGTGTACGAGATTTTATTGGCGGCAATTGCACTGTAAGCTGCATGATGATGGGCTTAGCCGGTCTGTTCAAGGAAGGCTTGGTCGAGTGGATGACAAGCATGACCTATCAGGCGGCCTCGGGTGGTGGCGCACAGCACATGCGTGAGTTACTGACCCAGTTTGGCGCGCTGAATGCTTCGGTCAAGGCGCAGCTTAGCGATCCCGCCTCGGCGATTCTTGAAATCGACCGAACCGTGCTAGCGATGCAGCAAAGCGGCCAGTTGTCGACCGAACACTTCGGTATCCCTTTAGCAGGCAATTTGATACCTTGGATCGATAAAGATCTGGGTAACGGCATGTCACGCGAAGAATGGAAAGGCGAGGCTGAAACCAACAAGATTTTGGGTCGTGGTGCTGGCTTTGGTTCAACCCCTATTCCGATTGACGGTTTATGCGTGCGGATCGGTGCGATGCGCTGCCATAGTCAAGCGCTCACAATTAAACTTACTCGCGCTGCGCCGCTTGACGAGATTGTTGATATTGTCAAAAACGGTACGGCCTGGTCCAAAGTCGTGGCCAATACCAAAGAAGCCACGCTTGCTGGGTTGTCACCCGTAGCCGTCACGGGCACGCTTGATATTCCTGTCGGACGTCTGCGCAAGCTGTCAATGGGGCCTGAGTATCTGGGTGCCTTTACAGTGGGCGATCAACTGTTATGGGGTGCGGCTGAGCCGTTGCGCAGAATGTTGCGTATTTCACTACGTGAACTTTAAGTTAAAGGAGTGTACGGATGCGCGATGAACTGAATGTTGTCTGCCGAAAATCTCTACAACTGAGCGCTGCCCTTGGGTTGACACTGGCTGTGTCTACACAGGCTTTTGCGCTTAAAGCTGGTCACGGGCGCGTTGATTCGCTGTCTGGGGCACCGTTGCGTGTTTCGATTCCGTTGCTCGAGGTCGTTGCTGCTGATGTTTCTAGCTTGCGGGTGAAAGTTGCCTCGTTAGACGCTTGGACCAGAGCTGGTTTGACTCCACCTGTCAGTCTCGAGTCGATGACCGTGTCGCTTGAGGCAGGTTTCGCAAAGGATTCGCGCACGCTGGTGCTTCGTTCAAACCAATCCGTCGACAAACAGATCATTGATGTGCTGGTCGAAGTATCCTCTGCGAGTGGAACAACCCAAGTTCAATCCAGTTTTCTCGTGTTGACACGCGCCAATGAAGGTGTGTCTGCAGGAAGGGTACTTGTAAAAGCCGGTGACACGCTCTCTGGGATTGCGCTTGCGAACCCCATTGCCGGAGCAGATCTGTATCAGATGCTCTGGGCACTGTATCAAGCCAATTCGCAGGCTTTTTTCTCACAGAATATGAATTTACTGAAGGTTGGCGTGACGCTTGCGTTGCCCGATGCTCAAACTGTTCGCGCCATTGACCCCAAGACGGCGCGCGAGATGTATCAAAAGCACCTGAATGCCTTCAAAGACTTACGTGGTAACTCAAGCGTCGCAACCGTAGCGCCTCGCACCCCTACGGTTGCAGCGCCCGCAGCGGCTGCGCAGTCGGGTTCAGTTTCAATG
>Ga0114958_10000489_pt1 | contig 33906 bp, 30 predicted proteins | sample C_130208_EF_Meta_FD_89577 | JGI IMG/M metagenome (GOLD analysis project Ga0114958, IMG submission 89577) | Freshwater microbial communities from Lake Croche, Canada to study carbon cycling - C_130208_EF_MetaG | ecosystem: Environmental > Aquatic > Freshwater > Lake | place: Lake Croche, Canada... | reverse complement strand
TTCTAAAAATGAATCTTCAATTGATTTTAAATCTGAGTATTCATCTAATAATCCATCTATATAATTTATATCTAAATCTAATATAGGCATTTCTATATTTATAATATCATTCGACAAATTAACTATATTTAATATATTGTCATACATTTTTAAAATGTTTTTAATATGTAAAATATTATTAGTAATTGTATTTTCATCATATGATTCTGAATTATTTGAGTCTGAATTATTTGAATTATTACTATTTTTAAAAATAGCTAATATTTCATTTATAATTTTAGGTTTATCTTGGAATAAACTATCAACATCATTTATTTTTTGATCTCTTAATAAGTTATCTATTTTTAATTTAATGATACTGATTATTTGTATACTATTAATAAAGTTCTCTCGATGTTCATTATAAATATTATCAATTTTGTTAACATTATTTAGTACTAATTTATAAATATTTTCAATTATTGTTGCAATACGTTTTAATCGTTTATTTATTTCATTTTTATTTAATTTAATTATTTTATTAATTTTATTATATAATCTTTTAAATATTATACATTGAATATCATCATTAATTAAATTATTATAAATGTCATCAAGTATACTTATTGATATATCTAAATTATATGAATCTAATTCTATTAATTTTTCTTTTATTTCGGAAACATCACAATTAAGATTAATATTTTTCAAACAATATTGTTGATTATTAAATATATTATCAATATTATCTGTATTATTAGAATTAAATATATTAATTGATTTCGATATAACTATTTGATTAGTATTAAATAGATTTGATAAATATGGATCGTTTAAACCGTTCAATAGAATATTACAAATATTAATATCATTTAAACTATCACAAAAATTCTCATCATTAATTAAAATAAAATAATTAATACAATCTATATATTTAGTAGAAATATCTTCATTAATTATTAACAAATTTAATAAAAATTTCTTTATATCTATTGAATGTTTGGAGTACTCTGAATTATTATTTGAATATATTATTTTTTTAATATTCATAATTTTTATAAATTATTAATATTAAGTTATATATAAAACTTGGAATTCTAACCCTAAAAAATTGATTAAAAAATACTATGTACCTATATACCTTTTACGTATTATAATATATATTAAATATGGAATCATACTTACCTGAATCTTCTTTTACAAGTAATATTACATCGTACTTGGCAAATATGACAATTACAGGTAATAAACAAATCGATAGTTTTGTAACACTACAACTAGTACTACAATTAACTTCAATTATTGCAACATTATTTGGATCAGTTACATTTGTTATTCCTTTAATTTTAAAATCACCTACATATATTCCATATATATTTCAATATTTAGTTACTCGTAATTATATAATTATTGAAATTGAATATGGAAAAATGTACAATTTAATGAATGCCTTCTTAAAAATTACGACTTTAAAAGAAAAAACAAATATATCAAATACAATTTATTTGTTAAATTTTGTTAATTCATTTGATTGGATTAATAATTTAACATATATTAAGAAAAATGTTAAATCAAGTTTTAATGAAAAAGATAGTTATGTACTACCATGCTACGTTTCTAAAAAGATTAAATTTGAAGATATATCAATTACAATTGAATATGATATTAATTCAATCTCATATTCAAATGATACTACAAAACCGATGTATATTTATTTTAATTATTGGTATTGTAGTAAAGAATATATCAATAGATTTTTTAAATATATTAAAACTGAACTAAATTCATCCGATAAAAGTGATAAAAGTCAATTAATTATTAGATATGCAAAAGTATTTAAAGATGATGATTATGTTGAATATACTAAGAAATCTACATTAAAACGTAGACTTGAATCAGTATATCTAAAAAAGGAAATTAAGGATAAACTTTTTGATGATATTCAGAAATTTCAAAATATGGAATCATTTTATAAAGAACATAGTATTTCATATAAAAGAGGATATCTATTATATGGACCTCCTGGTACTGGTAAAACATCAATCATTAAAGCGATTGCTTCTCACTTTGACTATGATATTTATATTATTAATTTGAATAACTTTAATGATTCAAATATTAATAATATCTTTAATGATATGAATGATGATAAAACAAAGATATATCTATTTGATGATTTTGACGGATGTTCACTATTCGAAGAAAAATCACACGATATTATCTTAAATACAACGTCTACAAAAAAAGAAAGTAATAATGGTAAACTTACATATACTGGTTTTATTAATGCATTGTCTGGAATTAGTGATTGTGTAAATGGTAGTTTTATGTTTTTTACAACTAATAATCTTGATAAAATTCCAAAGAGCATGTTACGTCCGCAAAGAATTGATATGGTATTAGAAATTGGTTATGCAGAGCGTAGCCAATTTGAAGAAATGGTTAAGGATTTCTATAAAGATTCTGATCAAGAAAAGTTAACTATTTTAGTTGATAAATTGAGTACAAATAATAAACAATTAACTATTGCAGTCATTCAGGACTTTTTTATTAGATTTAGAGATATTGATGATGCAATTAAGAATATTACAGAACTTGTGTAAGTCAATAAATTAATCTATTATTAAATTATTTTATAAATAAAATTAGGTGTAAAACAGTATATAAATTAAATATTCTTTTGTTTATTTACCATGCACTCAGAGATTCATTCGTAACCATTCTATTTCTTCTATCAGTCTCTTCTGGACTAAATGGTGAATTTGAATTATCAAGTAAATGTCCTGGATATGGTGCAATATACTTTGACCCATATCTTAGTTTATCTGCATGACTACAAATATAATGAATTGCCTTACGCAAGTATTTAAGATCATGATTTTTTTTATATTCATATTGTGCACGTTTAATACCATTGTATTCAAATGAACCAATATATTCTGCATAATTATAATCATGTAGCTTTTCTTTTTCAACTAGAATTTGATCTTCGGCGTCTAGAATTTCTTGAATCCATCCATTAATCTGTTCTTCAAGTTCTGGTATCTTTACAAAAGTAGATTGTAGAATCTTCATTTCACTACTATTTTCTAGCTTCTTTTCAATTAATTCTGACATTCTATTTTTAGTAGTATCAATCTTTTCACGCATCTTATCAATCTTATCTTTATGAGACTTTATTAATGAATCATTTTCATGAATATTTTGCTGAATTTTTGCTTTAGTTATCGGATAATAAGAATATTCACCATTATATATAGAATGCTCCCAACGAGATCTTTCATTTGCAAGTATGTTTTGAATAATATGTTCATAACTACCAGTCGGTTCAGTATTTAATACATGTTCTTCATATGATCTAGTATCAATATAAGAATTCATAATTATATATGTGTTAAGAACTTGAGAGCATATATTTCAAATTTCAATTTTTCTTATAAAAATTGATTTTATAATATAATACAGTAATTATTTAATACATTTAATATATAATTATACAATATAATGTATACGCAAAAGATATCTTTTAAAGAAGCAGTAGATTTTAAGATTGAAACTAATTGCATTGGTTATAAAATAACGACTTTAAATAAAAATAAAATTAAAGAATATCATGAAAATATACTATTAGAATTATCTGTACATTTTTGTTTAGATATTGAGTTTATTAAATTAGTTGAGTCCAAGATTATAAATATTCCATCGTCTAAAAAAAGTCTTTTTGAGAATAAACTCGCATTAGTTGAATTTGAAAATACCGAATATAAAAATAATATGATGGTTAATATTTTTAATAATACGAATATAAATAATTTAAGAATAAAGATCAATCAAATTATTAATTTCTGTAATACTAATAAAAATAGATATACAATTGAACAGTTTAAAAAATATAAAAAAAATAACGGTAACCTAAGTAAAAAAATAGAAAGAATTACATATGATAATTATGATGAACTAAAAAATATGGTAATAAATGATGATGATATAAAAACATTATTTATTACTATTGATGACATATATAAGTATCTTAATACAAAAATAAATCAAGATTTATCATATTTATTCATATTTTATAAATTTATAAATAACTTAAAATTAGAAGAACTTAAAGAAATAATAAATAATGTAGAAAATAGATTAAATGAAGAAAGTATTATATTTAACGAAAAAGCTCATGTACTTGTTTCTGCAAAAAGTAATGAAGTTTCAACTTATTATGATAAAATAATTAAAAATTTAATACAGATGAATGCACAAAATGTAACTAAAATAAATGAAGAATTAGATATATTGAAAAAGGATAAGAAAGAAAAAGATGAACTACAAAAACAAAAAGAAGAACTAGAAGTTGAATTTATAAATTTACAAAAAACTAAAAGTAAATTAGAAGAAAAAATAGAAGATTGTATAAAAATTATTAAATCTTATGAGGATAAAGAAAAGGAAGAAGATTTAAAATATGATCATGATTTAATTACTAGAATAATTCTAGAGTCAAAGAATGATCAACTACTAATCAGAAAAAAAGAAGATACTAGTGATGATACTAATTTTAGTATAAACATTGATATAAATGATATATTGCCTTAAAAAAATTGATCTTTTTTTATATAGAATTTATCTAATTAGAAATTTAATTAAATAAAATGGAATTAGACCCTCAACAGATTCAACAAGAAACTATTTCTAATACAGTATCACTTAGTTTACCAACATTTATAAATCTATCTACATCAGTAAATTTACCTACACTTAATATTGAATTATTTCAACCTCTTAAAGAATTTAAAAAAGATATTGAAAGCAAGCAAAGATTAGAATTAAGTAATAGATATATATCTAGTATACTTGTTGAAATTTGTGAAAAATTACTATTAATTGTAGATGAAAATAAGACTATGAAATATGTACATTATTTTAATGAATTAGAAAATAACTATGTATTAAAGCGTGTAAAGGATTCACTAAAAGAAAAATTTCCATATTGTACATTCGAATTAGATTCTGAAAAGAAATTTGTATCAATTGAATGGAATTATGGAGTTGCTTTAGTTAATTACTCGTCGTGAAATTTTTAGTAAACTTCATCAAAATTAATTTTTTTTATAAATAATATTTAAATAAATTAATTTTAAATGCTTTTAATCTATACTAGTTTTGCAACGTATGGATTATCAATTAGAATATCTTCCATCTCTTCATCTTCGAGTACAGAAACAAGCAGTTCTGTAAAATTATTTGCCTTTAGATAAACTACAAACTTTCTAAATTCTGATGGAGTTTCAATGTATTTAAGTACATCTTCTTTTAGAGTTTCTAATGTATATTCAGATGGATATTCCGATGAACCAGCTGCTGCTCCACCAACTGCTGCTCCACCAACTGCTGCTCCACCAACTGCTGCTCCTACATCTTCTAAAACTTCGGATACCTTTAAACCTGCTTTTTCAGCATCTTCAACTTGTCTTACGAGACGAATGCATTCATCAAATCTTTCAGCAAGAATTCTTTTAGCCTTTGGATATTCATCAAAAGCATATTTACGACCTTCTTCAATGATTTCATAAATTGTTTCTCCTCGTTTATTACGATGATGAATATTTGCATTTCTATTAAGAAGATAATTTACAACAATATCACTTCCAAAAAATGCAGCATCAAATAAACAGTTATTGCCAGATTTAGTTGATGAGATTGCATTTGTATAAACTGTATAATCTGGACAATTATCAAGAATTGAAGCAATAATTTCGTGTTTATTATTTTTACAAGATTCATAAATTGCATAAATGTTTAGTCTCTTTCGCCAATCAATATCCTTGCTATTCTTATATTTAACGAATCCATTAATTTTCTTATTTAAATCACGAATCTTTTCATATGTTGAATTTGATGAATATACAATTTCATCAATATCATCGCGGATTTGTTTAGGAACATAATTTTCATTAAGTTCAGCATTATTAGTTCTTGGGCTTTGATCCTTTGGTTTATATTCTTTAGATTTGTATTCTTTAGATGAATATTCTTTAGATGCATATTCTTTAGGGGGTTTACCAAGCGTCTTTCTATTTCGAACTGTCTCCCATTCAATATTTGTAGAACTACTATGATTTGTAGTTGTATCCATTTTAATTATACATAAATTGAAGCCTAATCGTATAATATAAAAAAATCAATTTTTTTAGTTTAAAGATATAGATTATTAAATATAATATAGTTATGAATACAAATAATAATAATACATCAGATAAAAAAGACACTAGTTTAATTAAATTAGAATCAAAATCAGAAGTAAAATCTGAAATAGATAAATCTGAAGTAGATAAATCTGAAATAAATAAACTAGAGGAAAAACTAGAAAAAGAAATAGATAATGTTTATACTGAAAAATCATCAGATGATGATATATCTATAAGTTTAAGTGATTTGAAATCTAATAGTGATTCTGACAGTTCTGATGATTCTGATGATTCCGATGATTCTGATGATTCTGATGATTCTGATGATTCTGATGATTCGGATGATTCTGATGATTCAAGTGATGTTGACTATAGTAAAAATGGAAATGAATTTGAAGGTGACGTTATAAATAATCAATATATTTTACTATATAAAATTGGATATGGTTCGTTTTCATCAGTTTGGTTAACATATGATATTGCAGAAGATAAATTTTTTGCATTAAAAATACAGACACCAGATGATTATGATGAAGGATTACAAGAAATTAAGACATATGAGATGATACAAAAAATTTGTAAACAGAATAAAAATATAGATACACTAATGACAATTAGACAATCATTTATTTTAGAAAAAGATGATTCTAAATATGTTTGTATGTTAATGGATTTAATGGCTGGATCTCTATATGATGTAATTAAAACTGATAAATATTCAAATGGTTTACCAGCAGATTCTGTAGATAAAGTAGAAAGACAACTATATGAATCATTACAAGTATTACACAATGTTGATATAATTCATACTGATATAAAACCTGAAAATATATTAGTATGTGGTGTAAATAAAAAATATCAAAAGATAATAGATAAATTTAGTAAATTAAGATTAAAAGAAAAATTTGATGAAAATATCATTGAAATAAAGCAACAATATAATCTAAAAAATAGAAGTCAAAAAGAGAAATTTAAAAAGGATAAATATACTATATTAAAAGAGTTAAATAAATTTATACATGAAATTATTGATTTTGAAACTATCCTAGATGATAGAACTAGTGATTTATTTACAGAAGATCAAGTTAACAATATTAAAATAAAATTAGCTGATTTTGGTTCAATACAATATGAACGCGAATTAAGAAAACAGAGATGGTTTCCTGAGGTAACAACTAGATATTACAGAGATCCTAGAGTAATATTAGGTTTAATATATGATAAAACAATTGACAATCATGCTGCAAGATGTACAATACATGAAATAAAAACTGGTGATATACAATATAATCCAGATTTATTAAAAGCAGATGATGAAGAGAATGATTATTCAACTGATTATTATCATATTTTACTTTTAATGAAAGATGGTTTAGTAAAACCCGATTGGTTAAAATATTGTAAGAATGAAAAACTTAAAGATGAGATAAAGCATTTAATAAAAAAATAAATTTTTACATCGTATTAAACGATTTAATAAAGTAACTATTTGAGAAGTCTCAGAAAGAACACTGAAATGCACTATACCACCTCTCTCTCAGAATCAATCGAAATCATTTGAGAAGTCTCGGAAAGAACATTGAAATGCACTATACCACCTATCTCTCAGAATCAATCGAAATCATGTGAAAAATCACATGATATTACTTAGGAGAATCAACCTCCATATCCATGTTAACGTCAGTCTTTTCAGCAGGTGTCTTGGAATCAGCATCTGTTGTTGAGACAAACAGATAACTAGGGCTCTTGTTTACATCACGCATATATGTCTCAAACTCCTTGAAACATGGATGTAGGTCAAGTTGCGGGACCTTCAAATTGAATGCAGCATTAGTTGCACTATAAGTGGTTTTATTTAAGAGAACCATTTTAATAAACCAAATAGATTACATATATAAAAATATTTTCAATTTTTTTATATAATAAAAAGCAATCTAATTGTATTGTCTTAATATTTGTTAATATTTCAATTTTTTTTTAATATATTATCTATATAATATATTATAGATATGACTGAAAGAATAAGTGTTTTTTGTGATGGTTCTTCATTAAACAATGGTTCTAAGAGTAAACAGAGATCTGGTGGAATTGGTGTTTTTTTTAATGATAGTGATGTTCGTAATATATCAGAAGTCGTTGCTACTGAAAAAATTACAAATCAAGTTGCAGAATTACTTGCTTGTATAAAAGCATTATATATATTAAAAAATGATAACTTTAAAGGATTCATATATATATATACTGATAGTATGTATGTAATAAATTGTGTAATTACATATTGCAAAAAATGGGAGAAACAAGGATGGGTTAAAGAAGATAAAACTGCAATTGAAAACTTAGAATTAATCAAAGAATTATATTCATTAACCAAGGAAATGAAAGTTATATATAAACATTGTAAAGCACATCAAAATGAACCAGAAAATAAAAATAGTGATGAATATAAAATATGGTATGGTAATAATATGGCTGATATGTTGGCAACAGCTGCAAGTAAATCTGTTATTGCTAAGACAAAACCAACAAAAAATAAATAACTATTAAGTAAATAAACTAAATTATATAAATATTAATTATTATATATATAATTAATATGAATATATCGACATCAAGAAAACAAAGTTATAACTGTGCATGGTGCAATTCAAATAATACAATTATCTTAAATAGATATCATCACATAGATCCATCATTTTATAACTATCCTTTAGAACCAACTTATCCATTATTTAATCCATCATTTAATTCATCCGAAAATTATCCAAAATTTGATATACCTCGCCTAGCTCCACAAAAAAGATTTAATCAAAATATATTTAATCCTATAGAGCCAATTCAACCTATTCGGCCAATTCAAATACTTCCATTGCATCCTCCATTTGTTCCTATTTTTAAACCCACCCCTATCAATAGGATTTGTAATAATTTTAATATTAAATGTAGTGAATGTTTTAAATACAGTAATGTTGAAATAAAAACATGTGCCAAATGTCGTAATTTTAAAACAATTATTAATAAACTAGAAGATTTAAATGTAGATATAAAACTAAATAAATTATCTGATGAACTTTTAGATAATACTTCAGATAATTATATTTGTTATTTATGTAATTTAGTTGACTCTCAATTTTATATATGTAACCATGAATGGATTTCAGACGAATTAAATAATCAATATTGTACAAAATGTAAAGATAAAAAGGAATCCAATATTGATTTACATCTTAAATAAATATTAGTTCTTTTTTTTAAAGAGTTAATCACTTAGTTACTTAATCGCCAGATTATTAGATTTTTTCCAGTTATAATCTAATATTAATCCATCACTTGTTTCTTTGTATCCAGTAATAATTAAATTACCTCGATCAACTTCATCATGACAACTCTGACATAATACACATAGATTTGTTGGATGATTCATACTTAAATATTCTTTATCTTTTATTTTCTTATTTTTACAATCTTTTTGTGGTACTATATGATGAGTTTCTAATGATGTTTCTTTGCCTTCTGGCCGATTCTTACAAATAGAACAAGCCTCCATAATTATAGATTTATTATATCTACTTTTATTTTTTTTATAATCAATCTCTTTCTTAATCTGATTTGCAATTTCAATAAATGAGCTATCATTTATTAAACATTTTGCTACATTTAATCCATAAAATTCCTCTCCAACACCTTGTTTTAGTTCACGATCATATGTTAATGTATTTGATTGTTCGTCATAAGATATATGAATATGATATGGTTTAACATTTTTAATTTCTTTCATTCTATCTAATTTAATTAGTTTATGAAGATGTGATGCTGTAATAAAACTAGTTTGACTCTTACTTAACATTTCAATCATTGTCATTACAATCACAATACTACTTTTATATTCTGTACCACGACATACTTCATCTGCAATCACTAGTGTATTCTGCCCACTGCGTTTTAAAATACCAGATAATTCAACTATTTCTAGAGCAAATGATGATAATCCCTTAAATAAATTATCATTTCCAGATATACGTGTAAATAGTGATTTATATGGTTGATACTCAAATGATTCAGCACTAACAAAATATCCTATTTGAGCTAAAATTAGATTAATACCTACTGATTTTTGTAAAGTACTTTTACCTGCACTATTTAATCCATACAGTAGAATACCATCTATTCCATCAATACCAATTGATACATTCATTGGCTTATATTCATTTTCAGAGATTCTTTCTATAATTGGATGTCTTATCTTTTGACACTTAATGTATGATTTCTCAGCATCATTCTTTATAATCGGTTTATTATAATAATATCTTTCTGCACACTTGGCACCACTTTTTATGAAGTCAACCAAAGATACATAATAAGATACATCATTCATTATATATTTAAATTCATTATAAAAATCTTCTAAAAAATTTTGATAGAATATTTTACATTTTTTCTTCATCATTGATAGATATATAATTAATTCATCAGATTTCTTATTTACATCAGAAATAAAGATCTTCGTAGTGGTAGCAGTACTAGAAGCAGAAGTATTTCTAAATTCAAATGTATCTGTTTTAATAATAAGATTATCATCTCCAACTGTTAATTTTATACTTTTTATATTATCCAATTCCTTTTTTAAAACTTCTGATCTCTTCTTTGTTAATATTAGAAAATACCCATCGCGTTCATTATGCTCGACTTTAACAACATCATTTACTTTTATCTTTTCAAACATAATATCATTTAATTTATTCTTAATTATTTCTATCAGATTTTTACATAGATTAATTTTGTTTTGTAGTTCATCTAGTTCTGGTTGCTGTTTTGATTTAAAAATGTTTGTTTCAATATCATTTATTGTATAGTTTGATAATTCATCTACTTTTAATTTTGTATTAATATATGATATACAATTTTTTAATTCAATTATATCATAATTGACCTTTAAATTGTATTCTTTTGAATCAATATATTCTTTTAGATTTATTATATTATTCATTGAATTAATCCATTTATATAAATCAATTGGATCAATAAATTTAATTGCAATCTTACGTTGTAATCTTTCAATATCATTTATACCATTTAAATAAATTTCAATTTCATTATATCCCATCTTAATTAAAGAACCAATCATTTCATAACGATTATTAATTTTTATAGAATCAGTTAATGGATTTATTAATGATTCTTTTAAGAATCTTTTGCCCATTGAAGTTGAACAAAAATTTATAATATCATATAATGATGAATATTTTCCATTATAATCCTGTTTTGTACTATTTGAGTGAGAATGAAAAATATTTAATTGCTGTAATGCATTATTACCTAAGTATAAATACTTTTCTTTTTCAATAAATTCAGGCTCTTTTAGTTTAGTAATTATAAATTCATTATGTTCCTCAATAAATTTTATTAAACTAACTAGAGAATAACGAATAAATGAATATTTATTTAATTCAAGTTCCTCAAACATATCTGTAAAGTCATCTTTATATATTCTCTCTAATAGTTCTTTTTGAATAGACCCCTTATTGTATTCTTTGTTAAATTCTTTGATATGGTAATTGCGAGTAGATATCTCTAAATATTGAATTAATTCGTGTTGTGTAATACTTTTTAAATTATTACAATATAATAATATTTCAGATGGATCATATGAATTTATTAATTTAACAGTATCATCTAGTGAATATTTATTATCATTCTTTGTACTAAAAAATTCATTTATATATATTTTACCAGTAGATATATCAATTAATGATATTCCCGCACAAATTATCATGTTTTTATATTTATAATCTTCATTTTCTTCAATATATATACTCATCATATAATTTGAATCACTTTTTAAATCATCTATATATGTACCCTTTGAGTACACACCCACTAATTTTCTAGTTTTTTTTGTAGAATCTGGTAAATCAAATTGATCAAAAATAATAACACTATAATTTTCATCAATTAATAATTTAATGTACTTATTCAATACAAATGATGGAAAACCTAACATATATGGAGATTTACGAGTAGTTTCTTTAATACTTTTATTTTTTTTTGTACGAATTACTCCAGTTATATCAGAAATGATATCCAAATTTGGTCCTTCTGTTTCAGTTTGGTATGCCTCGTGAAAATGCCCAACTTGCATTAATAATATAGATTTAGTTCCATATATTTTATTATATTTGTGATGATAAGTGAAATAATTACACATATCATCTGTCGACGACAAATTTGTACTAGTTTCTTTTTTATCGAACGACAAATTTATAAGAGCCATTTATTATAAATAATTATTTATTCATAATAAAAAATCTTTATATAGTTTATATATATATAATATGGGAAGTTTATATAGTTCTATCTTTGGAGAAATCAGATGTAAGGATCTAATTACAAATTTTATTGTAGTCAATGATCCTTACTACAAGTTACATTATCTAGTTTCAGTCATTTTATTTGGTTTACTTTATTTCAACTACCTTAAGGACCAAGAATTCGAAGAATATGAAAATAGATTTGTTGTATTCGTAAGCAAATACATATTAATGCCATTAATATTAAATTATTTAGTATCATTAGTTTTTGCATACATTGTTCAATTATGGAAGAGAAAATTAATAGTCAGAGCTGTTCGTAAATGTGGCAGAAAGAAGGCAGATGATATGACTGATGGTGATCTCAGACGCATGAGAAGTGAAGCATTAAGAGAAGTAAGTTCTGCAAGTCCAAATAGACGTAGATCTTCAAGAAGATAATTTAAATCTATAGATTTAGATTTAATTTGAATTTAATTAATAATTTAATGTAAATTATATTATTAACTAGATGAGTACAGATTTGAGTAAATTTGATCCATTACCACCAATGCCAAAAATAAATATATTACCACCTGGAAATATAACATCTAAGAAATTTGATTCATTTCCTCCGATTAAAACTCCCAAATTACAAGAATTGAATAAAGAAAAAATTACATATCCTGTTTTAAAAACAATTAATTATAAAAAATTATTTCCAATAGTACCTAAAAAAAAAGTAATTACAAAAATTATTAAAAGTATAAAGACTGTAAGTAAGTTAGATAACTCTGAGATTCCAGTATTTAAAAGATGTAAAAAAATACAATATCGTAATAGATATATATATGTTATGCTTATTTTAATTAAATCACTCATATTATGTACTGTAATATATTATATATTATCATCTATTATTAAAGAATAAGTTGTAAATTTATCCATTCTTAAGATATTTAAAAAGTTATATATTTTATATATATATTATAAAAATTAAAAATATAGTTTATAATATATGGAACCAATACAAATTGTAAAAGCTACAGGTAAATGTAATTCTATTAATTTTAATAATGATACTTGTAAATGTACGGTTGAAAAGTTTGATCAGAATAATGCAGAAAATAAAAATAATAAAAATAATCAAAGTAATCAAGATAATTCAAGTCTAATTAGTAATATTAGATTAGTTGCATGGATAGTTTTAATTATTGTAATAATTTATTTATTAAAATCTCTAGTTATTTAGTTATAATTATTATATAATTATTTTTTATTAATTAATTATATCAAAGATTATATATTATGAGTATGCAATCAACTCAATCTAACCCATCAATACCATTACTTTCATCTTTCGGACAATCAAACTTATTAATGCCTGCAACAGGTTCACCAAATATAGTTACAGTCCAACCATCTGTACCATCTACTCAACCAACTGTTACAACACGAGTTATAAACCCAAATGCATTACCACCAACGCCTTCATCTGCACCACCAGTAACAGTACCAGTTGTATTACCACCAACTCCATCTTCTCAACCACCCGTAACAGTACCAGTTGTATTACCACCAACTCCATCTTCTCAACCACCAGTAACTGATCCTGTATTATTACCACCAACACCATCTTCTCAGCCACCAGTAACTAATCCTGTATTACTACCACCAACACCATCTTCTCAGCCACCAGTAACCACTCCTGTATTATTACCACCAATACCAGCATCTAGACCACCAGTAACTACCCCTGTATTATTACCACCAGAACCATCATCTAAGCCATCAGTAAAAAATCAAGTGTTACTACCACCAATACCAGCATCTAAGCCATCAGTAACTACCCCTGTAGTATTAGCACCATTACCAGCATCTAAGCCAGCAGTTAAAACTACAGTAGTACTACCAACGGCACCATCATCTAGACCACCAGTAGTAACACCTGTTTCATCGCCGGTCGCAAGTTCTATTGTCGTAACTACTCCATCATTTATATCAAATAGTTATGGGTTAACTACAACTGCATCAACTTCTGCATCAACATCTGCATCAAAATCTGCATCAACAACAGCATCAACATCTGCAACACCTGTAATACCTATAACACCTGCAACACCTACAACATCTGCAACACCTGTAACATCTGCAACACCTGTAACATCTGCAACAACTGCAACACCTGCAACACCTGCAACACCTGCAACAACTGCAACACCTGCAACACCTGCAACACCTGCAACACCTGCAACAGTATCAGTTGCATCTCCACCTGTAGTAACTACAACACCAGCTTTAGATGTTAAAAAACCATACACACTTCCATCACCTCACATAAATATAATAAACGCTTTTAATACAATTGTAGATCCAAATAGTGGATTATTAACACGGGTTGCAAATATATTATTACTAATAATACTGATTGTATTAAATATATTAATATATGTATTACCTGGATTAGGTGTAGTATTAATTGTGCTATATATTACATCATCAGAATCACCTTATGCAAATGCATTAAAAACACTAATATTTGGAGCATCTAAAGTTTCTCCTGTAGCTAAATAGGTTGTCATAAAAATACATCTAATTTAATCAAAATTAAAATTATATTAATAATTTTAATTTTTTATTCTAAAATAATATCATTTATTCTTCTCTCTAATTGTTTAACTAAATATAGTTCAACGTCATCTGAATAATATTTTAAATCCCACCAATTTACTCGCTTTCTTTGAACATAATCAAATAATTCTGCATACACATCTTTTTTAGTAAAGATATAATCTGCTAAATAATTAATTTTTTCACCATAGTCTGCTTCTTTAGTTACATTATTCTTTGCATCGCTTGCAGATTTTACTAATTGTATATCTTTATCGGATAATCTTACAAAGTTTAATAATCTTGAATATGATTCAGGAACAAATTCATTATATAATTTTGAGTAAAAATATTTTGTCATTTTTTTATGTAAGTCCGTATCTGCATTTATATCTAAATATGATATATTTTGATATGTTGGATATGAATATACTAATGGATCTGCAAAATATAAACTAGATGGTGAATAATAATTATAAGTTGGTAAAGAGTTTACAAGAACTCTTTCGGTTTTTGTAGCATATTTATCACCAGATACAGTTACTGAAACTTCTGTAGTATATGGAGATAATGCATAAGATCCATAAGGGTTTAAAGGCGATATTGTTAAAGGAGATGTATCTATAATTCCAGGTACAAAATATGACATTCTATATTATATGTATTCTAAAATAATTTTATGATAATTTATATTATTTTTTTCAATTATATATTTCTTAATATTGTCATTGTATAAAATTTCAAACTTATCAGCCAAAATATCTTTCTTATATATTATATTTAATACTTTTATATATAATTCAATAAATTTATTTTTATATATAATAATTTCATCTAGAAATACGTACCAACAGTATTCAAATAATCTATCATATATATATGTATTTTTTAGATCTTGATCAATGTCATTATTTATAAAATTTATAAAATCTTCTAAATTATTAATATTAAATATATTCTTCATAAAATATGTATAATTTATGTCTAATGTAAATATATCAATTTTATCTATACTTTTTTTATTCATTTATATTATATAAATATATAAATGAAATATAATAAAAAAAGTCCAACACTTATGTTATTTCATGCAGATTGGTGCGGCCACTGCCAATATTTTATGCCAAACTTTGATAAATTTAGTAGTAATGTAAATAAATCTAAAATTAATATTCTTAAATTTAATGCAGATACTGATCAAAGCACTATTAAATCATTTAATATTAATGGATTTCCTACGGTTCTTCTTCATGATCCTAATAGTAATAGATTTATTCAATATGCAGGAGATAGATCAATAACAGATTTGGTTAAATTTGTTAATGACAATACAGGAGTTAATGTAATTAATTAGTTTTTGCACTTTATGGTATGTGATTTCTTACATTAATTTATAAATAATCATACATGATTTTTCAGTATATTTAATATCAATAATTTCAAATTTATTGCTATTTTCAATAATAAATTCATTAATTACATCTTCAAATGAAGTATTCGAATCTTCAATTGGACATTTTAATATTTTTACACGTTTTCCTTCTTTTTTGTGAACAGAAATTTTTGTTAAAAAAGATTCATTTTCATATGAAGAAGAAATGACGTCTGGTACTCTACAATTATAAGACATATATATAAATATAACTATATATTTTTATGTGAATAAATTAATTAATTAAATTATAAAATTGCATACTTCTTTGTATACTCTCTTAGTTTTAAATTATATTCTTTCCTATTATTTAAATACAATTGAGCAGCTTCACCATTTAATGGACTTGATGGATTTGGATCAGTTAGTAGTGAAATGATTGATAAAACTAATTTAGGTACAGTCAATGCAGGACTCCAATTTGATTTAAGTACATCTAAACAAATTCTACCACCTACATCAATATTTGGATGATATATTTTGGTAATAAATTTACATGTTGGTGGTTCAAATGGATATTTTCCTTTAAAATCAACACTTAGTTTAAAAATTCCATCTTCATATTCAGATTCTGTTGGACCAAAAAAAATTACTGTCCATTTAGTTGGATCTTCTTCTTCCATACGAGCACTCATGCCATAATCGTTGTGATTTAAATCATTGTATTCATCTACTATTCTCTTGTATGGTATCTTATTATTCATTATAATTTATACGTTATAAATACTATATTTTTGATAATAAAATAAATAAAAATCAATTTTTTAGATGATGTTATCAACTTTTGCTTAGATCTCGTCGCATCTTACGATTAAACTCTTTCTTATCTTCTCTGAATAATTTTGCAGCATCTAGATTTGCAGGAGATTCATTATTTGGATCCTGTAGGATTAACATAATACTAAGAATAATTGATTGAATTGTATGCGCGGGTGTCCATTTTTCACCGTCTTGATCATAAAAGTTATTTGATGTAGCTGCATGTAGTGTTGATATACATACTTTACCATCCGTATAAACATTCGGATGAAATAAATTAGATGTAAATTCAAATGTTGGCGGATCATTTGGAAATGTTACCGGGAAAATAATATTACCATTACATACTTCTCCTTCAAATGGTGTATCATGCATGCCAAGTAGCATAAATTTCCATTTAAATGGATCATCCGTTGGTTGACAGAAAAATCCATTGATTGGATCCTTATTATAATCTTGAAATCTTCTCATTATATGTCTTAATGCTTGTGCCATATTTAATATACATAATAGTTTACATCAATAAAAATATAAATTATCAATTTTTTTAGTCAGTCTAAAATAATCAAATAAAATTGATAATTTGAAATATTAATATAGACAAATAAATATAATAATATTATGACGAGAATAACTCTTAAATTTATTATTGATTTCTTTACAGATAAATCAATAGTAACTACAAATGCAAAATCAAATATTTTAGAATTATTTCAGTACTCAGATGAAAAATGTGAAAAAAAATTTAATGATTTTATTGATTTAATTATGTTTATTATTGATTCAGAATATGATATTAATACACTATCAAATAAAAAGAATTATTTACATACGATTGTAGATGATATAATTAATTATATTCAAGATACACATTTATTAATTAATAAACCAAAGGTAATTAGTCAAATTAAAAATAATGAACTATCACAAGATATTATACTATTAATTGCATATATTTTTGATCTAAATATAATTATTCATGAAAACAACATCTTAAAAATATACTATTTCTCCGAAAAATATAATAAATATAGAAATACTATTTTATTTAAAGTTGAACATGATGCAACAGATGGTACTGAATATTATAAATTATTAATAAACAATGATAAATTTATATTTAATAATACTAATAAGGATCTTCAAGAATTGTTAACAAAAGAATATATAATTCCAATTGGATTTATACCAAATAAAAGTTTTAATATTAATGATGATCCGACAAAGTTAATTAATGATAGATTAATAAGTGAAATATTTATTAATAAACAAGTTTTAGAAATTAAAGAAGTAACTAATACACAACATAATCAAAGTTTAGAAAAAGATGAACAAAAAGATGAACAAAAAGGTGAACAACAAATTGAAGATATTAGTGATAATAGTGACAATGAAAATAAATTAGATGATAAACTAATGTTAGATTATACAAAAATGCAATATATTGATGATTTAGAATCAGATGATGAATAAATATATTAGTTAGATATTAATTTATTTTATATAATTAAGTATACAATTGATTATAGCTATATGATTTTAAATTTATCATATAATTTTTTTTATAATAAAGATGATAGAGAAGCTTTAAATGTTATTTTAAGTAATACAAAAGTATATTTAATTAGTATATGTTTTTATTTTATGATATATTCGTTAGTAGTGTTTAATGATAATATCCTATTGAAAAAATTATTATATATAGTATTTATAACTGACTTAATTGGATTAATTATTAATATAATTAGTACAGTCTTACCAGATGAATATTCCTTTTTAAATCTAAAGAAAAAATTAATTATATCTAATTAATTATATAAAATTATATAAAATTAAAGAAAATTATAATAAAAAAAATATAGAAATCAAAAATAAGTTTATATAAAGAATAAAAAGTATATTATTTATATTATACTAATGGCATTTGAAGATCCACAATTAATCAAAAAATATATTACTGAAATTAAAAAATTTACAGAACTTGATACTTATAAGGAAATTAAAAAAACAGATAAATTACAATATGAATTTGCATTAAGAGATATATTTCCAGAATTTTCACAAGAACATCCATTCTTATTTAGAAAAATTGTTATGGGAGATGATTTAACATTTTTATATAAAATGTTAGAAAATATTGATAAAATAAATAGTGGTGAACTTACACAAAAAGATGTTGAAATGGCATTAGGTAACGAATTAGCTGACAAATATGTATATCCTGCAATGAATGCGTCTGCAAATTCAAATGTTCAAGTAGAATCAACACCTTCAAATAATCCCAATGTTTTTTCTGTACCATTATCAACATTAACAAATCCAGATATTTTAAATAACTAGAAATCTAAATTAACACTTTAAAAATATCATTCATTTCTAAATTATTACCTTTAATTGTTTTATTAATTAAAGATAACAATGTTTCCTTTGTTTTTTTATAATCCTTCGGATTACTCATATAAAAATTTTCAATCCAGTATTCAGTTGATTTCTTTTGATTATCTACTGAATTATGATATATATCGCCGAAATAATTTGATTTCTTAATATAATCCACTAAAATATTAATCATTTTATGTTCAAAATTACCTAGTTCAATATTCATATATTTAATTACAAATTCAAATGGTTCTGGAATTACATAATCATTATAAATATTATTTAATCTTTCATTCTTTATATTTTTTAATATTTCGTTTAATTTACTACTATTCTTGAAATTATCTTTAAACTTTAATCCAATTATATATTTTGTAGGATCACGTGCAAATGTCATATATGGTTTGTATATGTATGTTTCATCAAACATTTCAGAAACTAGTTTCATTAATTTAACAGATATATCTGTATAAGTATCAAAAATTTTAATTACACAATTTCCTCCCTTATTTAATCCATCAAGTTCAGAAATTGCTTCTATAAAATTAGAATAATGTAATTGTTCTAATTGTTTTGTATCTCCTTCTGGTTTATTAATATTAATATATACATCAGATTTTTTAAAATCGTCTAATTGTTTATACTTTAAACCACTTTTACTATAAAATACTTTTAGAAGATTATCATAATTTTCATCATTAATATATACACTACCATCTAATCCAAATATTGTTAATATTTCCCAAAGCTCTAATTGATCTTTTTCAACATCAGTTCCTAGATACTTTTTATTATATGTACTTATACTATTATCATAATTTGGAATAACATTATTAAAATTTTCAATAATATTATAAAATGCTTTTCCTTTTAGATCATCTCTATTTAAAATAACGAGTTTATCCTTACTTTGATTAATATAGTGATGGAAACCATATTTAAATAATGGTTGAGCATTAATATTTGATGTAGAATATACAATTTTTGACTCATTTACTAATTCTACTTTTGTTGTAGGTAATTGAAAAATAAATGGTTTGAACATAATATATTATATTAGTTATTATTTTTTTATATAAATAAATTCAATTTCAATTTTTAAATAATTATTTAAAAATTAGAACGATTGAAATAAGGAAAAATTAGAACGATTGAAATAAGGAAACAGTTTTTAAATAATTATTTTCGTAAGAAAACAATTAATTTATCTCTTCAGGATTTAGAATCGTTGAGTATGGGGTTGGGAGAGGTGTTGGATGGGTTGTTTGATACATTTGATTATTTTGATTTTGATTCATTGTACCTGAACCACTATAATCATTATCAATATCTGAATAAAATAGATTTCCATCTTCGTCATAATAATCACATTTCAATGGTTCACCTTGTTCAAATACTCCAGTCATTTGCATTGATCCATTTTTATGATATTTCATTCCTGAGCCATTATATTTCCAATGCTTATTAAATTCACCTTCATATACTAATACATCATTTATATAATGTTTACCTTCTGTAAATGTTAGCCTAGTATCATTTGCGGAATTCATATTAGATCCAATTTTAAAATTGCCAACATATTTATTTATTTCATCAAGATTAAATGATGTATTTGGTTCTGTTTCAAATAGAACACTATCTCCAGTAAATATTAGTTTACATTTAATACTCGTATCTTTTGCATTATATTTAAACATAAATACTCCTAAGTCAGACTTATTATTATTAAAATTTCCAATAAATTTATATCCATTGGTAAATAATACAGTTCCTTGACCATGCATTTTAAATCCATTAAAGTCACCTTTATAAGATGCATTAGCAAATGTAGATGAACCAGAAACGAATTGACCAGACACAAATTTACCAGAATATGTATTTGTATTTTCATAATAAACTCCAGAATCATCATGATATTGTAAATCCATATTAAATTTACCAATATATTTTACTGATTTTGTAATATTACATTTATGTACAATTTTATGTTCATCATCAAACATATCATTGTTAAAAGTTACAGTATTTTTATAATTGGTAAAATTATCTCTATTAACTTTTTCAATATCAATAATGATATCAATATTTGTTTGAGGACTAAAAACCATTGTTCCATCTAGATAACATACTAAAAATTTACCATCTTTTTTACCCGTTGTAAAATTTCCAATATATACTTTATCGGATTCATATAATTTACCAAATCCATTATATTTATCCTCATACATAAATCCCTCATATACCTTGCTAAGTTTACCATTGATAACAGAATTTACAATCTCATAACTTGGAACACAAGATTTACCATCTTTATACATTCCTTTATTTACAAGTACATTTTTATCATCATAAAATAGACACTCTCCATTAAGTTTGCCTTGGTTATAATATCCATCAATATAACTATGTCTATTTTTTTGATATGTTGTAACTTTACCATGTAATAGATCATCTGCATAATAACCTTTTGAATATCCTTCCGAATTTCTTTCTTCACCATATCCATGCTTCTTATTATTTAAAAAATAACCCTGATATGATGTCCCATTTTTGTAATATAATTTACCATAATATTTTGAATCATTTGTTGGGGTTTCTCCAAAATATAAAGACTCTTCAGTTTCTTGTATATGTAATGCCATGTTATAATATAATATAATGTAATAATGATTATAAATAAATATAATAAATATCAATTTTTATTTGTTTTATAAAAATAAAACAAATAAAAAATAAAACAAATAAAAATTAGTGTGAATAATTACTTAGTTCTCTTTAATTGTGCACTGAGTTTAGTATCTCTCTTTTGGAATACATATAGTTTATTTAATCTTGATAATTCAAATGATGCCTTATTTATTTCATCTTTAAGATCATAAAACTTAGTTACTCCTGCAAAATATTCACGAGTCTTTAAGTTTTCTTCATACTTTGCTGTATTAGTAAAGAAATTCTTAAATGTATTGTATACATTTTGAAAATTTTCTGCTTCAACTAGTTCTAGATTGCATCTATCTTTAAATTGTTTAATTACAAAATCATGTGGAATTAGATATTCAACTTGAGTAGTACTCTCATCCATAAAACATGAATTAAAAAAATCAATCGCTAATCCAGTCTTATCAATATCTGTATTTAAATCATATTTTGAAAGTACATGCATAAATTTCTTTTTAATTCCCTCTTTATTAGTATAATATGATTCTATCTTACCGTTTGTCTTTTTAAATTCTTTATGAACTAAATCAGCATCCATTGTTGTAAATACTAAATAACCACCAGGTTTTAATAATTTGTTAATATTCTTACACAAATTACCAAATGTTGTATCATCTTTAAACATATAATGTAATACAAAATGTGATGATATAATGTCAAATTTAGATGACTTATCACCTTCTTTTTCACCAAATATATCTTTAATATATTGTTTATTTTTATCATCCATTGATCCTAATGCTTGTAATTGATCTTGTAAATTTAACTTTGCACCTCCATCCGCTAGTAAGAATGTCATTTTTGGAAATGCTGGAAATTTTCTTTTAAAGTTATTATATCTGCTATATGCTCCATCAGTTGCAGAATAAATACCATTATTATCAATATCAATACCAACTAATTCATTAATCTTAGCACTAAAATATTTAAGAATGTCTCCACCTCTACCAATACCAATATCTAATACTGTTAGTTTTTGTCCAGTTAAATCTTTTGAACAGTAACTATATATTAAAGCAGATTTAATCCAATTGTGAAAATCTCTTTGTGGTTTTGCTAAATCAGTTTTTAATTGATAATATGCATCATCACTTCTTGAAGTCTCAATTAGTTTAACATCAATCTTACCTCTCATTGATGTTAAATGATTTTCAAATGTTTTAGAATCACCTAAAATTTGCAAATCACTTATATCAACTGGCATTAAAATAGATCTCCAAACTTTTTCTGCAATTTCTTCATTATTACCATATTTTTTTTTATATTTATTTACCATTTCTGTTTTATCAAAACGAGTTCTTAGAGGAACCCATCTGTCTGATGCAGGAATAGAAGGATCATTATTATATGCAAATTCAACAACTGTTTTGTCTTGAATTACATTTCCTTCAATATCTCTTGGTTCTTTGTCAGTAATATATAAATGTGCTAGGTAACCTTGTTTATCTTTATGGAATAATACAGGATATTCAATACCATTTTTTATTTTACCAACATATAGATTCGCAATTCTATAAACTTTTCCACTACTCTTAATATTTGTTGTATCACTTAAACTTTGTTCGCCATTATCAAGTTTCTCATTTACTTCTTTTGAAATACTATCGTCAAAAACATCTAATATTTCTTTTTGTGCATTTTTTTCAAATTCAAGATAAAAATCAATAGAATTTTTTTCTTTTGGCTTCCATTTTAAGTTACGATATTTAGTTTCTTTTAGACTTCTTGTATATTTTTGTTCTAATGGTGCAAAAATAAGACCATCTAATATATATGGACATTCTAATTCTTTAGTATATAGATCCCACATTTTTGATGAATAATTAAATATCTCACTACCATTACCTCCAAGAGGGAATGCATAGAATTTATATTTTATAATAAATAATGACTTATCATTTTTTAAACTTTTATTTAAATCATCCATATACGTCTTAATTTGTTTAGCTAAATGCTCCCTTATTTTATCAACATTGAAATCTCCACTATATTGGTCATTTGTTAATTTTGATCCAAATATCTTTTGAAGATTTTGAGATAGTTTCTCATATCTATCCGCAATTTTAATATTTTCTCTAACATCAATACCTTTATCAAATAATATATCAAATCCTAGAAATACATACTTCTTGTATTTACCAATATATAACAACTCTCCATCAATAAGAGTATTGTTATATTTCTTATCAACTTCATGATCAGTTTTAATAATATTCAAATTATTTGATATTAAGTATACAATACCATCAGTAATAAATAGAAAATATCTATCACCGTCTGCTTTATCAGTTACACAGTATTTATTTGGTACTTGATCTACTAAATATTGTATTTCCAATGACATTACTTGCATACCAGCTAAATCTTTATTAATATTATCTTTATCATTATAAACAAGTTCTTTATATTTATCTAATACTAATTTTTGTTCTGGACTAGTAATAATAATATTTGAACCAATAATATTTTTATATATTTTTTCAGCATATTCTGCCATCATATTAATAACTTTTTTAAGATCAGTTTTATTAAATACGGATAGATCCATTTCAAGTTCGTATCTATCATGAGCTCTCATTATATCATTAATATTATTAGATTGCTTTGTTTGAGTTAGATCAATTTTCAATTCGTGATTTTTATCAGAACTTAGAATAATTGATACTCTTTGTTTATATCTAAAAATAATATTGTGTCTTTCAGTTTCTTCTAATGATAATAATGTTTGTAATTCTTCTTTGGATACATCATTTTCATCAGATAAACGGACACGCATATCATAGTTATCAATGTCAATCATATTTCTTTCTAATTTTGTTTTCTTCATGATACTGATATCTTTATAATCATTTATTAAGTAATTCACTAATAAAGAGAAAATTACATGATTCTTTCTTAATTTAACATTATTAATAATCTTATTGATATTGTCAATATTAGAAACACTTATACGATAATTTATTATATCTTTGTTTACAAAATTTGTATAATTTACGTCTAGAACAGATTCTTTAACCATTTTGAAGTTATTTGCTTTACTAAGTACTGTTAAATATTTTAACATATCTATAAATCTATTAATTGTTATTGGTGTATTTTTATTAAAGATAATTTCAAACTCTGAACTAGAATTTATTTTTTTTAATAAATCCTGCATTGGTTCTAAATTAAATATGTCCATTATATAATATAATATTTATAATTTTATATTAACAATTATTTTTATCAATTTTTATCAATTTTTGTTAGAAAAAAATTTATAAAAATAGATTAAAATGATTAGTGTGAGTTATGCGAGAGAGCAATTATTTTTATCATTTTTTATCAATTTTGTTAATCTTTAGAACAAAAAATTGAATTATATTATTTATATATCTAATTATGAGTAGTTATAAATAATATGAAAACAATATATATTATTGCAAACTTAGATGTCAATACATGTGGCGAATCGCCGTGGCTAAATACAACGCCATTTTTAAAAAATGATTGTAACCCAGGCATTGGTCTACAACTTGTAAGTGACACTCATTGGAACTGTATAGGTGAAAAAGATGAAATTATTTATTTCACTATTTATAGGATTGAAGTAAATAATTATAATGAATTTCTTTGTAAAAGGCGTGAACTTTTTGATTCAAAAGATTTTTCAGATACAAACATACAGAATATTGGATTTATAAATATAAATAATTTTGAATATAAAGTTGATGAAAATAATAAAAAACAAATAATAAATGGATATGAAGTAACTTTATCCTATCATAAAGTTGGTAAACTTCCAGATAGATTTTATCTAGATTGTCCAAGTATTTACTTTGAATGAAAAATTTATTTATTAAAAATGAAAAAACTTTATTTAAAGACTACTTATTATATTTATAATAATGAACCCTTACGAAGTATTAGAAATACCAAAAGACGCATCAGATAAAGATATTAAGGACGCATATAGACAAATGGCAAAAATATGGCATCCTGATAAGAATAAAAGCCCTCAAGCTGAAGAAAAATTTAAAGAAATTAATACTGCATATAACATATTAATTGATCCAAAATTAAGACAAAGATATGATCAAACTGGTAGTGTAGATACAGATGTTCCAACAGAAGTTGATATAAATGAATTATTTCGTGGTATGGGTGGCTTCCCAGGAGGAATGGGTGGATTTCCAGGTATGGGAGGCTTTCCAGGTGGATTTCCATTTCCAGGTATGGGTGGAGGTGGTGGCATGATGTTTGTAAACGGCGTACCTATGCAAATGGGAGGAGGAATGGGTGGAATGAATCCTCAAGAAATGTTTATGAAAAGAAATTCAAATATAAAGATCGGTATAGAGATTAATTTAATTGATCTCTTTAACGGGCTCAAAAAAAATATAGATTATCAATATAAAGACCTAGAAAATGGTAAAATGATGAAAGACGTTTTAGAACTTAATATTCAAAAAGGAATGAAGGATGGACAAGAAATGATGTTTAAGAACAAGGGTCATAAATTTAAAGATTCTAGAGGAGATTTAGTAGTACAGATTAAAGAAATTCCTCATAAAGATTTCATGAGAGTTGGAACTGATTTAGTATATAATTTAAAGATTAGTTTAGTACAATCAATATGTGGATTTGAAATGGTTATTAAAGGTATTGATGGACAAAAGTTAATAATAAAGAATTTTGAGACTATTATTAAAAATAGTGATAAAAAAGTAATTAAAGATCATGGAATGCCAATTTTAGGTAGATCTGGTAGAGGTAATTTAGTAATAAATTTTGAAGTTGAATATCCTGATAAATTATCGAGTGAAATAAAGAATAAACTATCTGAAGTATTTGAATATGATAACATATCAAAATATAATAAAACTAATACAAATGGATACATTTTATGTGAATTAGATGAATATGAAGAACATGCAACCGAAACTGAGCACACAGAAAGTGGAGAAAGAGTACAATGTGCACAACAATAATAAAATTAATTTATTTAATTAATTTTATATTTTATAGTATATGCCAACTATAATATCTAATTCAAATAATAATTCATTTGATCCAAATCTATTTTTTAAACAACTTAATGATGCGTCAAATGATAAATTACCATTAATGATGTATAATGCATATATAAAATCGATTATTGGATATAATGCAACTTCTATTGATACATTAATTGATGGATTATCAGATTCAATGAAAAATGCCTTGGTTATAGATGAACAATCTATTGATCCAAAGATAATAACAATTAATGATTTAAAAAATAAATTAAAAAATGTACCAAAATATAATGGTGTTTTTAGAAAATTACATGCTATAAAATTTGCTCCTAAAAGAAAAGAATATCTAGATATTGCAGGATTTAAGAATCCTAAAATTATAATACAAGAAGGAAGAGATTTTACAATTGTTACAGAGACTATACATAAAGATGATTCAAAAAATATTGGTGTTATTATTAAAGATAATAATAAAGATATTAAAATTGAAGATAGTTTATATACTAAATCAAAATATATGGGTGGTGGAGATATTTATTATCAGAAATATTTAAAATATAAAAATAAATATTTAAGTTTAAAAAATCAAATTGGTGGGGTTTTACCTGCTGGACGTAGATTAACTATTTATGATAGAAGACTATCTAGAAATATTGTTGGATTGGATGAAAATAATGCAACCATAACAAAGAAATTTGCAGAAAAAGTATTAGATAATACCATAAGACATCAAATTATGCCAGATAATAAAATTATGTTCATATTCAAATCTGATCTTATCGGTTTTATAAGAAATACAAATAGAAAAACATTATTTGTAAATGGAATACCTTATGTATTGCTTGCCTCACCACTTCCAGATAATATAGATAATCTTCAAAATGAAAGACTTGTAGTACATTGTACTGACTTAAAATCTGATAGTATTTTATTAAGTGAACTATTAAATGAAATGCATATTAATGGTGTAAACCATAGTAACTTCTATATTAGTATAATATCACACAATCATCAGAATTCAAAACTAATAATTGATCCTATACCATATGACTGGCACTGGGAATATGAATAAAATTCTTAATAAATCTAACGTAAATTTTTTTCTTTAGTATCATAAACTTCTAACTTGGATATATAATTATCTAATAAATCATTACCTTCTTCAACATTCATTGAATAAGTAATTTTTCCAATTTCATACAAATAATTACCAGAATCAAATATATAATATAATTTATTGATTATTAATTGATCTTCAAAGTACAAATTAATGTTATAAATAATTTTATCTAACAAATAGAAATAATTCTTAAAGAAAAAAATTAATAGTTCATTTAAATATGTTAATTCCTCTTTTTTAATTAATGAATAGATTTCATAATTTTCTTCATTAAATACTTCATTTATTTTAGTACTTTTTAATTTATCTAACATAAATTTCTTATAATTCATTTTAATATAAATATTATTAAAACGTTCCTTTTTTGTGATGAAATAATTCATTAAATCAGTATTATACAAAATTATATCATTACTTAATTTTTGTATATGATGATAATCTGTTTCATTATTAATAACGTATTTATATTCAGATGGTTTAACATTAATGATTGTTGAAAATGGTTTGAAATTTGGATGAATAATAACCTTATATATATCAAATAATTTTGAAAGTCCACAAATTAATTCAATTAGATTTTTATCATTAAATTCTTTATTACATCCAGTAAACTTTTGAAGATAATTAACAGATATAACATCTTTAATTTCAATTAATAATAATATCTCACCTGTTTCTTCATCTTGATATGTAAGATATAATTCATCAATTATATCTTCGGGAGAATATATTTTTTTCTGTAAATAGAAAAATTTCTCATATATTCTTTTATCTGACATCTTATTTACATTGATTAAAATCCTTAATTTATTTATTTCAACATAAAATCTTTTTGAAGTATTTACTAATGGTAAAAGTTGATTAAAACTTTCTAATTTTTCATCTATTAAAGTAGTACTTACAAGTTTAGTATTATATAGATCAATAATTGGTATATCTATTTCTTTTTCATAATTTTTTGTTAATTTATCCAAATCTAGTTTAAGTGATTCAACAAATTCAAATTCATATTTCTTCTTAATTGATTTTTGTGCCTTTTTATCAATATGATAATAAGTGATATCATCATCAACTGATATTAATTTTAACTTACATGGATTTAAAACTATTTCTTGTTCTTCTGAAAATAATGAATAGTTTTCTATACATAATCCAATTCCTTCAATATCTTTTGGTATTTTTATCTTAAATAAAATTAATCCAAATGCATTATTAATTGGATTATAAAATGGATTTCTTGTCGTACTCATAAAACTTTGATCTTCAAAATAATCACCAATTTTTATATTTCCTAAAAAATCATCTTTTGATACTAATCTATAAACATAATAATTATTATTAAATGAAGGTGATCTGGAGATAATACTATAAAATTGTTTAATATTTTTTTCAACAAATTGGTCTTTACTACTTTTATTACGTATATAATAATTCATTTGATATGATCCCATAAATGAAAAATATTTTATATAATACTTTAAATTATTCTCTTGTATAAATAAATAATGATTTAATAATGTGTCCGAGTCAATATCTTGTTCTGATACCTTTATACATAATTTCCTTAATTTATCTGAATCATATATAGTTTCATCATCTTTTATAATATTAAAATTTAAACCTAAGTTAATTAAATCATCGCGATTATAATATGGATTTATATTTATAAATGGTATAAAAGATGGTTTAATACATAATGTAAAATTTTTACCAATTTTATTTGAATGATAATAAAATGTTTTAATATAAGTCTCTTCTAGTATTTTTAGATCAAAGTTTTGCATAAATTTTATATTTTTATCTAATTTTTCTCTATATGTTTTATCATTTGTTTTAATTAAGCTTAAATACTCAAATAATTCTTGAGTTAATGGTCTATAAAAATATTTTGTTATCTTATCATATACATCTTCTGGAAGTACTAAATATATATTTTTAGAAAAAACATCATATAGAGGAATATAATTATCTAATTTTGAAATTTTAATTTTTAAATTACTCATATAGTCATCTATATTTGATATCTTTGTTTTAACATTTTTCTTTATTTTATATAATGATTTTTTGGTTGGTATTTCTGCTAAATTATAATATAAATTATATATAATTTCTGAATCTGTTATATCTATTAATTTATTATTAATATTTAGTAACATTTATTATATATTAATAAATTAATTTATTAAATTAATTTATCATTTATTATTATATATTAATAAATATTAAATGAAAAGATCAATATTTACAAATAATAAAAGTATGTATGGTGGTCTTGTAAAACAAGTAGAATCATTAAAATCTAATCTATCCAGTTTACATTCTGAATTATCAAATGAAGATATTAAAAGATTACAATATTCTGAAATAATTGAGAGTAGACAAAAGATAATATCTTCAATTAATGATCCAATTGAAAGAAGTAAATCTGGAATGTCAAATTCAGATTTAAATAAACATATAGCTGAATTAAATAGTAAGCTCTCAGAATATAAACATCTTGATGAAAAACTACATGTAGAATGTGATAATAAAAATTCTGAAATTACCAAATTAAAGGAAGAATTAAAAAAATTATCTATTAGAACATCAACTGATGAAACAATGAATAAATTTATGGCTATAGAAATAAAAAAAAAAGTTGACGTACTTGAAGGAGAAAAACAGCAACTTATTTCTGAAAAAAGTATACTAACTGTAAAAATAAGTGCTTTAGAGCAACAATTAGATGAACTTAAACAGAAATCACAATTAACTAATTCTGATCTTCCTAAGTTAATGGAAGAAAAGAATGATGCACTAGAAAGATTAAGAATTGTTGAAAAAAATAAAGATATTCTTGATGGTATTGTTAAACAGAATGAAATTACCTTAAAAGAATTAACCCAAAAAATAAAAGATATTATGAGTCAAATGAAACAAGAACATGAAATGCTTGAAGCTATGTGTATTGAAAGAGATATTGCAATTAATAAAAATCCATCTATTGAAGTAGAAATTGTTAAATCATTAAATGAAAAAATTGCAGGATTACAAGCAGAAATCCAAAATAAAGAAAGAAAAACTGAAGAATTAATAGAAGATGCTAAACAAAAAAGTGTTCAATATGTTAAAGAACAAGAACGGTTAACTACAGAAAGAGATGTAGCGATTAAGAAAGTTGAAACAGACGAAAATAAAGATTCAGTGTTACTTGTTGCTCCACCTGAAATTATTGAACAAGCTGAGGCTGAAATAAAAGCAGAGGAATCTGCAGAGATCGCAAAAAGTCTAAAAGAACAATCAGTAGTTAGTGCATTACAAAATATATTTTTAGATATTAATAATTTATTTAATACTGGTCAACAATTAGAAGGTTTACGAGGAGGTGCAGATGAACAAGAAAATACAAAAGATTTATTAACTCAAGTTACAATTGATTATCCTAAATTAAAAGAATCAAAATTAACAGATCCAATTATTGTTAAAAAAGTACCAAATACTAAAAGAAACAAAAAATTAGTACAAAAGGTTGAGAAATTAATGGCAATTAGAAGAGCATACTTAGATTTAAAACTTAAATCTGTTGATAATTTAATAGCAAAACCATCTGATGAAAATGAATATTATGTTCTAAAAAATAATAAATCTATACAATCCGATATTGAGCTTTTAATAAAAAATGAAGATACTGTACCATCTGCAATTAAAATACATAAAGCTGCTAATAATAAAGCAACTATCTTTGACATTTTTAAACCAATCGTAGGAGGTTCAAAAGAAGAATATGAATTTTATAATGATTCAAATATAATGTTATTAATAACAAAGCCTAATACTATTTCCATTTTAATTAACAAATTTACTAAAGAACAAAAAGAAAATACATTTTTTAGAAAAATTAATATTATACAATATAATGAAATATTACAAAATAGAACACAAATTAAATTAAACCATTTAACAAATTTAGTATTATTTCTTGGTAAACCACATGATTATAAAACAGGCGCACAAATAATAGCTCCATCTGAAGATCTATCAATCTCTAATACGCCAACTTCTGCACCAACTTCTGTACCAACTTCTGCACCAACTTCAGCACCAACTTCAGCAACAACTTCTGTGCCAACTTCTGTACCAACTTCTGCACCAACTTCTGTACCAACTTCTGCACCAACTTCAGCACCAACTTATGTACCAACTTCAGCACCAACTTCAGCAACAACTTCTGTGCCAACTTCAGCACCAATTTCTGCACCACCTTCAGCACCAACTTCAGCAACAACTTCTGTGCCAACTTCTGTGCCAACTTCAGCAACAACTTCTGTGCCAACTTCAGCACCAATTTCTGCACCACCTTCTGCACCAACTTCTGCACCAACTTCAGCAACAACTTCTGTGCCAACTTCAGCACCAATTTCTGCACCACCTTCTGCACCAACTTCTGTTCCAACTTCTGCACAAAGTACATTAATTAAATCAACAGAACCAATTATTGATGCAATTACTAAATGTAATACAGTAAATAATTGGTTAATTGAAATTAAGATATTAGATAAAGATACCAATAAACAAATAAATAATACAGAGATTAAACATAATTTATATGCATTTTTTGTAAATTCTCAAAAAGATGCAAATATTCCAATTTCACAAGATGAAATCAATATATGTATCAAAGAAAAAGGAATTTTAATTCCTAATCCACCTGTTGATTTATGTGAAAAAGTACAAATAATCTTAAAATCATTAGATAATAAAATGAATTGGGATCAATATAATACATTTATGCAAATGAATCCAGAATTAACTCAAAATGTAATCAATGATTGTTTAAAAAATTTTAATATTCCTATACCAACTGCATCAACTCAAGTGCCCCAATCAGCTCAACCAACTCAACCATCTCAAGCAGCTCAACCAACTCAACCATCTAAAGCAGATCAACCAACTCAATCATCTCAACAAGCTCAATCAGTTCAACAATCTCAAGCAGCTCAATCAGTTCAACCAACTCAACCAACTCAATCATCTCAACAAGCTCAATCAGTTCAACCAACTCAACCATCTCAGTCGGCTGAACCATCAAAGCCTGCTGAACCAGCTCAACCAACTCAACCAACTCAACCAACTCAACCAGCTGAATCATCTCAACCAGCAGAACCATCAAAGCCTGTAGAACGATCAAAGCCTGCAGAACCATCAAAGCCTTCAGAACCATCAAAGCCTGCTGAAGCATCAAAGCCTGCTGAAGCATCAAAGCCTGCTGAAGCATCAAAGCCTGCTGAAGCATCAAAGCCTGCAGAACCATCAAAGCCTTCAGAACCATCAAAGCCCGCTGAACCATCTCAACCAGCAGAACCATCAAAGCCTGCTGAACCATTAAAGCCTGCAGAACCATCAAAGCCCGCTGAACCATCACAACCAGCAGAACCATCAAAGCCTGCTGAAGCATCAAAGCCTG
>Ga0114958_10000487_pt1 | contig 33966 bp, 41 predicted proteins | sample C_130208_EF_Meta_FD_89577 | JGI IMG/M metagenome (GOLD analysis project Ga0114958, IMG submission 89577) | Freshwater microbial communities from Lake Croche, Canada to study carbon cycling - C_130208_EF_MetaG | ecosystem: Environmental > Aquatic > Freshwater > Lake | place: Lake Croche, Canada... | reverse complement strand
CTAATATTAGATCAGAGAATGAAACACCTATTAAACCACCCGATCCTCCTATTATTGCAGTACCATATACAGATAGAACTGCTGAATTATCTAATATTAGATCCGCAATTGAAACACCTGAAGAAACTAATCTTAGAGAATATATATATAAAATAAAAACAGAAGATGATATAGAAGATAAAATAGAAGATAAAATAGAATATAAAATAGAAGATAAAATAGAAGATAAAATAGAAGATAAAATAGAAGATAAAATACAAGAAATAAAAATAGAAAATAATAATGATAAATTAATAGAATTGATAAATGAAATTAATGATATTAAAAAACAAATTAGTACTAAAGATGATAAAATTAGTGATAAAACAACTAATAATAATCCAGTTATTAATATATCAATTAATGGAATTCCAGCTAATACTAGTCAAAATAATACAAAAGAAGATGAACAAGAACAAAATGAAAGTAAAGATAAAATAAGTGAATTAAAATCAAAATTAAATGAAGAAAGAGAATTATTATCAAAAATCGATATTGCTAAACAAATATATAAAAAGCGAAAAGAATCTGTAGTTATAAAAGGAATAACTTCATCAGGATCTCATTTTAGTAGTTCTGCACCTCCAATACCATTATCCAGATCTATAACCGGAGGCGATCCATCTAGATCATGGGGTCAATATATACAAGAAAAATTAATATCTGCTAAAGATGATACGGTTGAAAAAACTGCTAAATATATTGGTAAAAAATATGGATATGAAATTGGTGATTTAATTACATGTAATGTTGATAATCAAGATTATAAAGGTAAAATTAAAGAAATAAATTTTGCCAATAAATATTCAGGTAAATTAAAAGTTAAATTAGTTGATGAGACTGGTAATATTATTATTGATAAAAATAATAATGATGAATTTAAATTAAAAATGTGTGAAAATGTTTTTGATGATTTATTAGATAAGACAATTAAAAAAAAAAATAATGAAGTAATAAAAAAATTAATGATACAATTAAGAAAAATAATTAATGATATTGATAGTTTAAATATTAATGATCCTGATTATGAAAATAAATTAATAAATTTAAATAATAGTTTTGATAATATTAATTTAAAAATAAATAAATTAAAAACATATTCAAGAATACAAAATGAATTATCAGATGATGTTAATGAAAGTAAAAATGATGAATTACTAATAAATGATGAAGAAGAAAATTTATTAGAAAGACAAGTTGAGCAAATTAAAGAAAAAAGAATCAATGCTTCACGTGAATTAAGAAAACTTGATCCAATATTACATGATAGAATTGTTGGATCTCCATTAGCTGGTGGTTTAAATCATAAAAATATACACGGTGGATTAAAATTAATTCAAAAAGCAGGTAATATACCTGAATTACCATTAGAACAATTATTAACAAATATTAATCGAAAATTTAACCACACAACTTAGTTATATCATTTTTATATGAATATATCTTTGATAACATACCATCTTTATCCACTATTCTAAAATGTATATGTCTTGGTAATCTACCCGCAATAGGCACTATATACTCTGCAGGGCATTTTACTGCTATTACTGCAACACCATTTTCAATATCAGCAATACCACTGTTATTAAAATCGGAATATGCTTTTGTGGGATTTTCTCGAACGTTGTCATTTGGAGTTGCTGCCCAATAGACTATTTTTGTTCCTGTTTCACCTTCTGGGATTTTAATAATTAATTTATTATATCCTTCACCCATTTTATTTAATTTATCTTTGGTTGTATCTGTTAAATAATTAAATACTGGCATTTCACATTCATCTAAAAATGGTAAAAAGGTTTTTCTTTGCAATGATACATATACCGCACTTAATCCAATTATTACTAATATAACTCTTCTAACTATATCATTAAAATTATTTAATATGTTATATTCAGGATTGATTGCAATTAATCCCCAATTTAATGCACCTACTATAACAAGTATTTTTGCAACTAAATACATCCAGATTTGTCCAGATTTTATACTCATAAATTTAATAAATATTTATTTTATTAAATTTAATTTCTTTAATTTTTGGCTTTAATTTGATTACGATCAACTAATACTTCACCAACTACGGGAACATCTTGACCAAACCAGTTAAATAGTGAAATTGCACCTGCAACACCTACAATAACATTAATTACCATTAATACTTTTTCGCTAATAACGGTAGATGGGTTGTATCCAAATGTTTCACTGATACCTAATAATAATGCACCGACGAATGCAATTGGGTAGGCATAGGCAAAAATGTATTTGCTTAATAGATCTTTAACTTGGCTCATTATATATATATTTATTATAGATAATTTTTTTTATTTTTTATATTCTTTTTGAATATATTTAACATCTGCATCTAATTTTTTAAAATTTTCTGGATTACTCTTCTGTAATGTACGAATTGCATTTAAATGTCTTAAAACAGGTAACATTCCTTTTTCTCTAGATGCTTTTCTAATAGATGCTCTTCTTGCACTTTGATTCTTTTTTAAAGAATAACCTTCTTTAGTTAATAATCCACCATCTTTAATAACAAATAATCTTCTTCCTTTACCTTTTTTACCCTTGTCTTCTATACAAGAAGATCTTACTTTAGATCTTTTTACTTTTGTTCCATCTTTCTTCTTATATGATTTTCTTTTGTAACTTGATCTTCTGATCTCTCCTTTACCACATGGTTCTGGCATCTTTATATATAATTTTAATTTTTAATTTTATTATATATTATTAATATAATGGTAAAATATCCTTTGATCTCTGATCCAAATTTTCAATTAAAAATAAAAAAATTATATACCGAATACAAAATTAAAAAGAAAAAACAATCTCTTAAAGATTTCTGCTACCCCAAAAAATTTACTCTCCAACTACCCCAACTATTTGTCTCTAATTTTCTTAACCCATCCACTCCTTACAAACGAATGTTATTATTTCACCGGATTGGTGCGGGTAAAACTTGCGCTGCCATTCAAATAGCAGAAAAATGGAAAAAATATAAAAAAGTTATTTTAGTAGCCCCTGCTTCTCTACTTATTAATTTTTATTCTGAATTACGCGGTCATTGTTCTGGTAATGAATATGTTTCTACTAAAGAACGAGAAGAATTATCTAAATTATCACCTGATTCTAAAGAATATTCTAAATTTATTAATAAAATTAATGATAAAATTCATAAATATTATAAAATATATTCCTACCATAAATTTGTTGATCTATACGAAACTAAAAAATTAAATCTTAAAAATACTCTTTTAATAATAGACGAAGTTCAAAATATTGTCAGCGAAGATGGTATCTTTTATAATACATTTAAAGAAGCTATTGATAAATCTCCAAATGATTTCAGATTAGTTCTTATGTCAGCTACACCTATTTACGATAAACCTGTTGAATTAGGTTTAACTTTAAATTTATTATGTCCCGATTTAGATTATACTGCAACTACATTTAATAAAGAATTCTTATTACGAGAAGAAACTGATGATGGTATATTATACACCCTTAAAAATGAAGATAAATTAGCTAAATTATTACAAGGTTACGTTTCTTATTATGAAGGCGCACCCGCTTTCACCTTTCCATCTATGAATATTAAATATGTTAAATGTCAAATGAGTAAATTACAATCTGATGCTTACCATAGTTTTATTGAACAAGATACCCAAGGTCTATTCTTAAATAGCGATATTCTAAAATTACCCTCTTCTTTCTTATTAGGCGGTCGTTTAATCTCTAACGTTGTATATCCTAATAAAAAATTTGGTGAAAAAGGTCTTGATAGTTTCACTGGTCATTATCTATCCCCTGATAACTTACAACGATATTCAATTAAATTTTATAAAATATTTAAAAAAATAGAACGATGCAAAGGTCCTGTTTTTGTCTATTCCTATTTCAAAGAATTCGGTGGCATCGAAGACTTTAAACGTGTCCTAGAATATAACGGTTACTCTAATTTCTTAGATGAAGGTCGCGGTAAAAAACGTTTTGCTATCTGGTCTAGTGATGAAAAATCTAAAGATAAAGATCTCATCAAAGAAATATTTAATGCTAAAGATAATTATGACGGTAGTAAAATTAAAGTTATTCTAGGTTCTCCTGCTATCAAAGAAGGTGTTAGCTTATTACGCGTTCGACAAGTGCATATTTTAGAACCATATTGGAATATGTCTAGAATTGATCAAGTTATTGGTCGTGCGGTTCGATTTTGTTCGCATAAAGATTTACCTAGAGATGAACGATTGGTTGATGTTTATATTTATTTAACAGTAACATGTGATAAAGAAATGTCCATCGATCAACAAATATTAAGCTTAGCTTTTAGAAAAAGAATGCTTGTTGATCAATTCACTGATGTACTTAAAAAATCAGCAATTGATTATTACTTGTTTAATAAATAAATTTCTTTATATATTATAATGTCATATAAATGTCTTCAAGTTAATAGTGATAATAATGATATCTATTGTATATTTGAAGATGGTGTAAAGAAAAAAAATGGTATTAATTGGGTTAATAATACATCAAATGCAGTTAAAAAATTATCAGATAATTGTGTTATTACTAGTAACAACTGCAGTTCTAATAATTTAACTTTTGGTTGTAATGCTACTTGTGGTAAAAAAATTAATTTAGGTTGGAATAGTTATGATATATCTTGGTATGGTGAATGGCAAAATAAATAAGTTTATTTATAAATATATTAATAATAAATATATTTATGAATTTTGTACAAATTATTGTAATATCATGTTCAGAAGAAAGAAAAGCTAATATGCAAAAACAATTTTCAGAATTAAATCTACCATTTCCTGTTAAATATTTAGAAGGTAGCACACCTGAAAATTCTAAAGATTTTTTACCTACTAATACATTTGAGTCATATAATCGTAAATTATGTTGTACTAAAAGTCATATTCGTGCTATTATTGAATCATGTAAAAATGATGCACCACCTTATACAATTATAATGGAAGATGATGCTTCTTTACATACAATAGATTTTGTACCTATTATTAATAAATTAATTAATATATGGGATGATACTTTTATTACTCCAATGATATCTATTGGGTGGGTTCCTTGGGAATATTTTCAATATCCTTGTCACGGGATATTAGATAAATGTTTTGATTTAGATTCAAAATATAAATATTCTTATAGAAAAGTTCCTGGTACTCAATCATATATAATTAAACGTGATTGGATTAAACAATATATTAAATTAATAGATCAACCTACATTTCATTTGCTATTTAATAATGTTCAAAAAATTATCGATAATCCCAATAAAATTGATTTAGGTACTGCTGATTTTTTATTACCTCTTTTATTGAGTCCAGTAGTAATATCTCCTCCAATTGTAATTGAATATAATAATATTTCATTAATTGATAACACTATTGATAGAGAAAATGTTATTTGGAAAAAAGTATTTAATAATTTTGAAAATGAACAAAAACTATATTGGTCAAATCCAATTAAAATTATTATTAAAGATCAATTTAATCAATTAGTTGATACTAATAATTTAGAAAAACCTGAACAAGATTTAGCATGGAAATATATTAAAAATAATGATACTGTTTTAGAATTAGGTGCTAGATATGGTTCTGTATCTTGTGTAATTAATACTATATTAAATAATAAAACAAATCAAGTTGTTATTGAACCTGATTCTAGAGTATGGGATGCACTTGAACAAAATAAACTAGCAAATAATTGTAATTTTAATATAGTTAAAGGATTTATTAGTAATAAAAAATTAAATTTAACTAATCTAGACGATTGTTATGGTGGTTATGGTTCAACTTTTATTGAAGATAATACTACATTAATACCATCTTATTCTTTAGATGATATAAAACAAAAATATAATTTAGATTTTAATGTTTTAGTTGCAGATTGTGAGGGATTTTTAGAAGTATTTTTTGATGAAAATCCTGAATTTTATGATAAATTAAGATTAATTATATTTGAAGCAGATTATCCTCAAAAATGTAATTATGATAAAATTAAAAATACATTAATTAATAAAAATTTCAAAAAAATATTAGAAGGTCATCAAAATGTTTTCTTAAAATAAACCAATCGTAATTTTCTAATATCTTCTTCTGTTACATTTGTATTAGTTTCTTGTATAATTTCATTTGTTTCACTAATTTTATGTCCTTCTATCTCACACATTCTTACCCACTCTTCACTACTTATATTCCTAAATGTTCCAATACATATAGAAATATCTTTTACTGTTCTAACACCCTCGTGTTTTATACCTTCACAATTTGTCATAACAATATATTTATCCCATGGTCCTGTCCTTAAACACATCGCATAAAATGTAGATAATCCCTTCCATGTTACTATATTCTTACTAAAACTAGTATGTTTCTTATACTTACATTGAACCGCATAATATTTACTCTCATGCTCTACTATAATATCTATCCCCATATCTCTTCGCTTTAATTTGAGTTTTTCTAGAATTTCGATGGGTACATCTTCTAAACGCCATACTTGATTATATTGATTAACATGAAGTAAATATAGGACACAAAACATCTCGAATATGTCTCCACGAATTTTTTTATTATTTCTAGTTCTCATTTCGGTTAAAGTATGTGCTGGTGTTTCATACCACTTTTGACATTCTACTACAAATTCATCAAATAAATTCTTTGGTGATCTTAATAATATTGTATGTAATAACTTATGCAGATCTAACGTTGCCATTTTATAATATTAACTTTGTATCTTAATATTATAAATTCAATTATATAACGCCCTCCACGTCTCATCACTCTCCTCCTTTGTCTTTTTTAAATCCTTATTCAATTTAAATTGCTTCAACGCATTCTCCATATCTACTATACTTATCTTTTTCTTCTCTTCCGGCTTAAATAATACTCTCTTACCATGCTCTATTTTAGTCATAAATAATAATGTTTCCATATCACCACCCATATTATCAAAATATTTATAATTATCTTCAAAAAATTTATTTTCTATTTTATTACTATCCCATCCCATCTCATTTACCATCTTTTTAAATATTTGACATAATTCATCTCCCGTATATTTCTCAATCGTATATACAAATGGAAACCTTCGTCTTAATCCCTCATTTTGCGAAAAGAAACACGAATCCAATGAATCTTTATACCCCGCTATAATACACAATAAACTATCTTTCTTCTCCGATAAATTCTGATTTAATGTATCTATCACTTCTTTCGCAAAACTATCTCTACCATCTTCACTACCTAATGAATATGCCTCATCGATAAATAATACACCTCCATCTACTTCATCTAATACTTTTTGTGTTTTAATTGCCGTCTGTCCTAAATATCCTGCAACTAAATCACTACGTTTTACAATTTTAAATAAAAATGGTTCATCTGTTTTAGGCTCTACTTTCTTTACTTTTTTAATTCCTAAATACTCCTCTAATTCATCATCTAATTCTTCCTCTGTTATATAAATATGTCTGTTATATCTTCTTCTTTGCAACGGTTGCTTATCTTCTTTCGGCTTTATCACCCCCAAATAATAATATAATTCTCCAATAATTTTTCCTAACATTGTTTTACCTACTCCTGGTGGTCCTTGAATTACCGTATGCATCATCTCCGATTTACCAATATCAAATTCATTTAAAAAATAAATAATTTGTCCAACAATATTATCTTTTACTGATTTCATACCAATTGTATTCTTTAATTTTAATAATGATGGTAATAATTTATTTAATTTTTCTATATTTACTGGATATTCTTTATTTGGATTATATTTACTTGCTAAATCAATTAAATCATCTAATGTTTTAACTTCTACATTTGATAAATCTTCTTTTATTTTTCTTTTTTTGGTAGGTTCTGTATCTTTTAATTTATTTTCATTTGTTTCAGATATTGATTCTTTTCTAGGTCTTTTACTCATTATTACTATTATAGATTAATTATTATATTCCAAAACTCAAAAAATTGATATTTTATTTATATACAAATATATAGATATATTCAAAAACATTTATATAGCCGAAATGGAAGAAATAGAAGTTATTCCTCCCCAAGAATTAGATTTTAATATTACTAAAGGTTTTAGTAATCTTGGAAATACTTGCTTTTATAATGCTACTCTCCAAGCTATCTTTAGATGCAAAGAATTAATTACTAAATTAAAAGATTATGATGGTGAAAATAAATTGCTTAAATTTCTTCAAATAACTATTTTTGATTATTATACCGATCCTAAAGTAATTACTATTGGCCCTACCCTTCTTCTTCGATCATATCGTGCAATGAATTCTAATTATAATGGTTGGTCTCAAGAAGACGCCCGTGAATGTCTAACATATTTTTTAGATAATTTTGATGAAGCTACTAGAAAAGAAGGCTTCCATATTAGAGAACTATTTGATTATAACTTAATTAGTGAAATTGAATGCCCATTTTGCCATAATAAAGTTGAATCTAATGCACATGAAAAATTAATTCTATTACCTATTAAAAATTATAATAATTTTCATGATGCTCTAAATAATTTTTTATCTGTTGAAATATTAACCGATGATAATAAATGGACATGCGAAAAATGTAAAATAAAAGTTGAAGCCCATAAGAAATTAATTATTAGAGGTACGCCTAAATATCTTTTTATTGCCTTGAAACGATTTGAACAAGAATATCTTAAAGATATCGGTCGTATTCGAGTCAGTAAAATTGATAATGACATCAGCATGCCAGATGATTTCATTATCAATGACGCATCTTATAAATTATCTGGTGTTATTACTCATTTGGGACATATTGGTGGTGGTCATTACGTCTATCAACACAAATTTGGCTCCGAATGGAAATTATTTAACGATGAATCAATTCATATTATCGATGAAGATGAAAAAATAAAAAATAAAGGATATGTCTATTTATATGAATGTCAATAAATATACAAATTATTAATTTAAATTATTAAAAAACATATATGTAAATATAATATCTGATACTAATCCAGCTATAGAAAATAAAAATAATACATATTCTATTATTGATTTATTTTTAATATTATAAAAATAATTAACCAATAATGCAAAAAAAGGTATTGCTAAAATATCTCCATAATGACTTATATTCATTATATAATTAAATTATATAATAAAAAATTTATTAAAATACACTATTTGGGTTAGTAAATGTATTGCATGAATCAAATCTAAATAGAATATAGTATAGAATATATAATGTACCAAACATAAATGCAAATAATGAGAATACTAATTTTAATACTAATGGATAATTATTTTTTGAGTTGCATTCCCAGCTTAAATACGCAGCATACGAATTAATTAATAACATTAAAATAAATGTTGTTGTTGATAAACTTTCTGCCTTTTTATTTACTACCATATCTTCAGATGATTCAGGAAGCTCTGCTGTAATATTTGTAACATCTACATTTGTTAAATAAACATCACCTAATACATCTACTGATTCATCTTTTAATTCATCTTTTTGCATTATAAGTGCAACTGGGGCTGCATTAGATGCTACTGCTGAAGGTGCGAATGGAAATGAATTATTAGGTGCAACAAAATCAGCATGTTCTCTTACTTTTTTAAATTTTTTAGGGGCTTTTAAACTATTTTTTACTAATTTAGAAACTAAAAAGGCATCCATTATATATTATCTATTAAGATAAAAATTGATTTTTAATTATTTAATCTATATAATTTTTATAGTTAAAAGAATGAATACAATTGATAATCCTACTAATACAAATGTTACAGAAATAACCCCTGATACATTACCAATTATTCAACCTATTTCCGTTCCTAATTTAACTGATATTAAAAATAGCCTTGTTAATTCATATAAATCATCTGATAGTGAATCTTCAAATAATGAATCTTTCGATGATGAATCTTTTATTTCATCTGAATCATCTGTGTCATCTGATGAGCATAAAAAGAAAAAGAAACACAAACATAAGAAAGATAAACATGTATCTGTTTATAAAGTTCAACTTGATAAACTAGAACAACGTCTGCATTACATGAAACTAGATCTAGTTAATAAAGATCTTGATATTAATGTACTTAAAAATAAAATCATCCTCCTAGAAGGTAATGCTAAACTGCATTCTAATATTAATTTCCTATTTGATCGTCTTGATAATGCTATCAAAGTACTAAATGAAAAATTAGATTCATACCAACCTACTACTGATACTATTAAAGATATGGTTCTCCTTGAACAAATTGATAGTATGTGCATAAAAGCGATTGAAAAATATCTGACATATTTAAATACTGAAGTAAAACCACTATTTAAAGATGAAATGTATCTGAAACAATCAACTCTTCTTCTCTATTCCGAAAAAGATAAAACTATGAATGATATTTCAATTAAAGTTAAAAAACATATCCTTGAAGCTAAACTTAAATTAAATAATAAGTCATCATATCTTGTTTGGGTTCTATTTACTATCATTATTATTATGATGGGATTTTCATTCTTTTATTAAATTTAATTTTATAAAATAAATATATATGAACTATCTTCATAAATATAATAAATATTATTCAAAATTAAATAAAAATATACAAAAAGGTGGCGCTAGTCCCGGTGATATTATAATAGATGTAAAAAACCCCCAACGTATATTAGGTATGATACAAAAATCTAATTTTGAAAAAATATTGTACCATATGTCTAAAGAAGAAAAAGAAATGCAACGTTATATATATAATTTAGATAATGGAGATATTATTTTTAGAGAAGATGAAAACATAAAATGGAAAATATTACCTAAATATATAAAAGCTTCACTTGGTGATATAGTTGGTATTGTAAATAAAAATGATGTTTTAGGTAAGATTGTAGATGAAGATGATTTACATTGGAAAATACAATTTAATAGAGAAATAATGGAAATAAATAAAGATGATATTAATGTTTCTTGGAGAGTAATACTTCCCCAACCTACTGCAAAAATTGGTGATTTTATTTATGATATATTAAATCCTGAAATACTTGGATATATTGTAAGTGATGATCCCGGTAGATACTATAGTGTATATACATATACATTAGATAATGGTCAAAAAATACGCAAAGATACACAATTAGTACATTGGCGAGTATATCTACCTTACGAAACTAAAAACGCAACATCCCCAAGTTTTGATAAAAAACTATTATTTAAAAAATCGTAAAATATTATTTTGTAAAATAAATATAATGAATATTTTACATGATGGATCTATTACATTAAATAAAAAAAAATATAAATATAAATTATTTGATACAACCGGTTTAATAGAACTAATTAGACATAATAATAAATTTATTGTAGCGCTAGAAGATGCAATTAAAACTTACCGTAATAATAAAAATTTCCAAATAATAGATTTAGTTAAAGAATATATTTATTACCGACCTACCGACATAACTACTTATTTTATAATATATTCTAAAAATATTATAATTAGTACTGCTAGATTTTATTATAATACTACTAAAAAATCTGCTTATTTTAATATGATTTATACAAATGCTGATTATCGCGAACAAAAAATATGCTACAATAATATTAATTTCTTAATCAATATATCTAAAAAATATATCAATAAATACGAATTAGAAGTTGATGTTAATAATCCTGCTGCAATTAAATGCTATGAAAATAACGGATTTAAAATTATAAAAAAAGTTAATTTAGGTATTGATAATGAATATTATTTGATGAGATTGAAAATTTGATATTGAATTAGATGACAACATTAAAAGAATGACTAAAGCAGGATTCGAACCTGCGAAGCTTTACGCAAGTGAGCTTAAGTCACTTTCCTTTAACCACTTGGATATTTAGTCGATAATATTATCATTGTATTCAATGTAAATTAATTTCAATTTTAATATTTTGATTTATTTCTTCAGTTTCTTCTTCAGAATCTGTAATATCTTCTGTATTTTGATCATAATACAATTGTATTATTTCAATAGTTTTATCCGTTGTATTATTCGGATTACACCAATATTTAATTTGGAATTTTAATGCTACTAACCTAGCATTCCATTCCTTTTCTTTCTTTATACAACATATACCCAAATTATTAATATACCAACATGATTTTACTAAATTATTATCTTCATCTATATATTCATCTGGATTAAATCGAATAAATACAATAGGTCTATGATTTACATCTTTTGATAGCTCCATTATTCGTTTATTTTCACAACTGCAATCATAGTCTTTATGCTGGGTTTCATCTATTTCGATTATAATAACTTGATATCCTAGATCTAATAACATATCAGGTCTTCTACTAGAACATCCATCTTGGATTTTTTTGTCGGTGATCCAATCATATTCGGGGAAGGTAGATAAGATATAATCAGTGACGGTTTTTTCTTTGGTTTTGTAGTTTCGGGAGACGGGTTTGTCGGGGAAGGTGTGGATGAAGCAGCGGAGGCAGTAGCCTTCGTATTTGTTTTTTACTATAGTTGGACAAAATTTACATTTCTTACTACCTACATTTACCATTTCTGATGTTTTATGTTCATAACAAAATTTACTATTTTCACCATCCAGATTAAAATTTGCTTGCTTAGTACAATTATCAAATTCACATAATTTATTTTTATGGTTTATCATATCAGGTAATTTATGTGTAGCACAATATATTGCTCTTTTTTTATCGGCATAATTATATGTAGGAGACTTATAACAATTTAAAAATTTACACTTATTTTTTATATTTACCATTTTATCTAATTTATGCTTACTACAATATTTTGGTATTTTTTGATCAGAATAATTAAAGCTAGCATCTAAATTACATTTTTCATATATACATGATATATTTCTAATATTAATCATGTCTTTTAATTTATGTTCGCTACAATATAATGGTGGTTGTTTTCCTTCAAAATTAAATGACGCTCTTACTTTACAATTTAATTTAATACATTTTTTACTAATAATATCAATCATACCATCTATTTTATGCTTGAAACAAAATTTTCCTATTTTAGAACCAATTATATTATAGACTGGATGTATTGCACATCCATCAAACTCACATTTTTTATTAACTACATCAATCATACCTGATTCCTTATGCATTTTACAAAATTTTGCCGTCTTTTCAGATGCTATATTAAATGTAGCTCGTGTATTACATAGATTACATTTGGGCATTTTTTTACTACTATCATTAACGTCATTAGTTTAAATATTTTCAACTTTAATAAAATTAGAATTAATTTTATTAAATATTTTATCACGAGACAGGATCGAACTGTCGATGCTTGCGCACATGCTCTTAAGGCATGCTCCTTGACCACTCGGACATCGTGATGATAATTCTATCATGAATTATCATCAGGATTTTTCCAAAACTCAAATTTCTCATTTTTCGAAATTTCTCAAATTTCCAGAATTCCTCCAAAAACTTCTCAATCTATCTATCCCTATTTCTTTATATAAAATTGAAAAAATAATTAATAATCAAATTTAATTATAATGAATAAAATGTTACCCGCATTTGTTCAGCATATAGAAAATAGTATTCTTTTGCCATTAATTGATACAGATGAATCTATTTCTATTAAAAAAAATATTATTAAATCTTATCAAAAATTAAATCTTTTTATTAATGTACCATATGTCAATACAATATATGTAACCTCAACTATATTTAATCATTATTATAATAATTTACTTAATCCATTCATTGAATTCTCTTATCTTAACATTAATAAATTTATTAAAAATTTTAATAAAAATAAAATTATACCAGTTACTGATGATAATATATTATATATGTATGATCTATCACGTATCCGAGATTATTTAGATGTTATTAATCTTATTAAATACATATATTATATTGATGTACAAAATACTAACCTAGTTGAATTAATTAATCTATATACTATATTATCAAAATCAGACATTAATGATACTATTATTACAAAAAAACAACAAAACATAAAAATATTTTTTAATCTATTTAAAAAACAATTTTATAATAATAAATCTTATTATCATTATGATGATCTTATTTATTATATAGAGAATAATATGCCACTAAAATATATAGATATCTTTACATTAGAACATTTTATTAAAATTTATTATTTAATGTACATCAAATTATATTTGACTGATAACATAAAACTATTACCTAATTTTAAATTACAACTTAATAAAATGTCACCACTATATTACGAATTTACCACTCAAGAGCTTTAATCCTATTGTAATTTTTATATTGTTCATTTAATGATGTTACTTCTAAATTATCTCTTGCTGGTCCTTCTAATACTTTACCATCTAAACTAAATTCTGATCCATGACAAGGGCATAATAATTTATTACCTGATAAATCTAATATACATCCCATATGAGTACATACCTTACTTACTTTCTTTTTTGTTTTACCATCTGATACAATTATATTATCACTATTATTTGATATGACAGTTAAATTATCTTTTGGTGCATCGAATGTTTCTTTTTTCTTATGAAATAATAAAAATACAAAAAATAATAATACTATTAACATTAATAACTTTTCTTCAAATGTATTTTTCTCCATATTATTTTTATATAAATATTTTATGGACAATTATGATATTATTATATTTGGTGCCGGCATCGCTGGTTTAACTGTTGCTCATCAATTAGCTCTAAATTCACCTCAACTTAAAATTGCTATTATCGAAAAAGAAAATATAATTGGTGGAATGGCAAGAACCTCTAGATACTCTGATAATTTACCAACTGAACACTCTTGGAGAGGTTACGCGCCTTTTTATTATAATACTTATGATCTAATGAAACAAATACCTATTGATAATAATAAAACAGTATATGATAATTTAAAACCTGGTATTAATTTTGTAAGTACCGAAAACGATATTAATAATAATAAAAATTCTACGATTTCTGATTACTTTATACTAATCTATTGGATATTATATTATTTTTTTAGCGGTAATTTACGATCTGAAGACAATAAAACTTTTTCTTTTGCTAATACCGTTTCAAATATATCCACCAATAGTAAAAATAAATATATTGAATTTATTGGACCAGGTATTGGTTTAGATACATATTCTGCTTCTCTTTTTCATATTGGAAAATTTATTGAAATGAGTTATCAAGAACCCATTAAAAGTTGGAATTTTATGAATCAACCTACATCAGAAGCATGGTTTGATCCATGGTATAAACTTTTAAAAAATAAAGTAAATTTCTTTTTGTCTTCTGAATTACAAGAATTAAACTTTGATAATAATAATGTTGTTACTGCAAAAATTTTAACTAATAATGGTACTAGATTATTAACTGGAAAAAATTACGTCATTGCATTAAATCCATATGCTGTTACAGATCTATATAAAAATAATAAACTTGGTACTGATCCTGAATTAGATAAATTTAAAAAAATTACATATGGAGAACCTCATATACAAATTAGTTTTAGACTAGCTTTTGATCAAAAAATTAATATAAAAGAAAAAGATGCTTTTATCTTTCCAAATTCTAATCTTAATATTACCATGTATCCTCAAGATACTTTCTGGGAAAAAAATATTGATTTAGGTAATAATATTAAAAGTTTATGGAGTGGTACAGCATGTGTTACTTATAAAATGTCTGAATTATATAAAAAACGATGTGATGAATTAAACATAGGTGAATTTTTAGATGAAGTAATTCATGAAATATCAAATAGTAAAGAGTTTGATCAATATTTGATAGATAATAATAATAAACCATTTAATAAATTAACTATAACAAAAAAAGAAGTTTGGTATGAATGGAAATTTGATAACAATCGATTAGAAAGTAGAAATAAAAAATGGGTTAATACTCTTAATAATAATAATCGACCATTATATACAACTCACTATAATAATCTATTTATTACTGGATCTCATTGCGAAACTGGTTTAAGTATATGGTCGATGGAATCTGCTGTTGAAAGTGGTAATAGATGTGTAATAGAAATTAATAAAAAATTAGGTCTTAATAATAAATTTAAATTGCATACACATACTCGGCCTTTTTTTCCCCTATATTTCTTAGATGATATTCTATATAGATTATATCTACCAAATTTATTGAATGTCATCATATTTTTAATAATAATTGGTTTTGGATATTTTATTTATAAATTAATTAATTCGAATAAAGAACTTAAGTATTAGTAATTTTTAATTATATGATTAATAATTATACAGTAACATATGTTACTTCATTTTTAAATATTAATAATTTATCTGAAACAGATTTATATGAAAAATATTTATCTTATTTTATAAGATTAGCAAATACAGGAATACCAATTGTATTATTTTTAGATCAAGATATTCAAAATTTTCCTAAATTTGAGAATGTTAAAATTGTAAAATATTTTAGTAAAAACGATTTACATTTTTATAGTACTAAAAAACTACCAGAAATTCGTAATACCGGTAAAGATAATGAAAATTATTTAAATTTTATGAATAATAAATTATATTTTGTTGATAAAGCTACTAAAATGAATATCTTTAATACTAATCATTATGCATGGATTGATTTTAGAATTTTTCATATTTTTAAAAATGATGAAGTTATTAATAAAAAATTAAATGAAATATGTATAACTAATTATCCAGATAATTTTTGTAGATTTCCGGGTGGAACTTATATTAAATCAAATGTATTAGATAGAATTAATTGGAGATTTTTAGGTGGATTTTTTCTAATAGATACAATAAAATTAAAAGAATTAATACATCAATTTAATATATATTATAATAAAGTAGATACTCTATCATGGGAAGTTAATTATTGGGCTGGAATGGAGTTTGAAAATTTATTTGATTTTGGTTGGTATTTAGCTGATCATAATGAAACTATAATAAATCTAAATTAAAATAAAAAATAGTTATTTTAATTATGAGTAGTAGTACATTTGCTTCTGGTATAATAGTATATAATCAAAAATGTGGAATATTATTAGGTAGTGGTGGTTCATTTGATACTGTTAATTTTTCTAATCCTGGAAGTACTAAAACGATTGGTCAATTTTGTACAAATATATATTATTTAAATTATTTTCCAAATGATCCACAAGAAGTTGTAATAAATAATGTTGCTGCTAATCTTGGTGTTCCTAGTGATTCTGAATTAGAAAATACATCATTACCTGTATTATTACAATTTCAATATGTTAATGATAATATATTAAATGAATCGTTTTTTAATGCTGGCAGACTTGATAAATATCATGTTGTAAATGGACTGCAAACTAATTTTGTTAATGGTTGTTGTATTTATAAAAGAAGTAATACATTTGGATTTTGTAATTTAAATAATTATAGTATGCAAACTTTTTATCAATTTAATAATAATTTACTTGTAACTGCTATGAATAATTTTAAATATGATACTGGTTATGATTTAACAAAAAATATTGATTTGCCATTTGGTTGGGATATTAATTTTTTATTGGGTGGTGCTAACCAATCATCACCTAATGCAGTACCTTTTTATCCTGATAGTCCAGCAAAACCTGCTATAAATAAAATGTATACTTTACCTATAGTAAATCGTCTTCAAACTTATTTTATAAATATAGATGATATTAATGCTGCAAATATTATAAAATCATATAATACAAAAAGATATAATTCATCTCAATTTGATATTGGATTTTATCCTATTGAAATTATTAATGGTCGTAAATTAATTAATTTAAATATTAATCCTTATTTTTTAGATAATATTAATAGTGTAATAGATAATTTAGAAATATCAAAACCAGGTTTAAATCAAGTATGTAAATCTGAATTATTTGTACCCATAACATATCCATTTACAACACCTGCTATAACACCTGCTATAACACCTGCTATAACACCTGCTATAACACCTGCTATAACACCTGCTATAACACCTGCTATAACACCTGCTACAATATCATCTATATTTTCTGATATATCATCACCAAGTCCAGATATATTACCTATATCTGAAGATAAATCTAATAATAGTTCTTTAATTTCATTGATAATATTAATTATATTAGTAATTATATGTATTACAATATGTTGTACCTTTTTTATAATTAAAAATAATAATAATTCCTCTTCTAATAGTAATTTTAATAGTGATTATAGCAGTGATTTTACTTAATTGTTAAAAAAATTAATAATTTTTCATAATTATCTTCATATTCTTCAATGTATTTACGAACTGTTGAATGTGACATTTTTTCAGATTTACACGGTAATTTAGAAATTTGTTCGCATGTCAATTTAATATTATAATAATCTTCTATCATATTTTTAATTTGATCACGATCAATATAATCAAAAAACACTTTATTTAATCTTCCATCTCGGTATAATGCAGGACTTAATTTATCAATACAATTTGTTGTACCAATTATAATAAGACCATTATATGCACCAACACCATCAAATCTAGATAAGATACTACCTAAATTTATCTTATCTGGCTTTTTTAAATAATCACTAGTATCATTATCACTATTATTCTTAACTAATTGATAAATAATATCATCTTTTTTATTTTCATTTGTTTCTTTATCTTCATCTTCACCTTCTCTCTTTTTTAATACGTTAGATGCGTTATCAATTTCATCAAATAATAAGATAATTTCATCATTCTTAAACTTGACTTCTAAAATTTCTTTTTGATTAAATAATTTCTCTAATTCTTCGTTTGTTGTTATCCTAGACATTGAAATTTCAATGATATGTCTTCTACTTTCAAGTGCCATCGCAATTACAGAAGATGTTTTTCCACAACCAGGGGGACCATAGAATAAATATCCTTTTTTTCTTTTATTACCGGTTCGTTTATAATATTCGGTATCTTTTAATCGAGCAATATCTTTCAATAACATTTCTTTGTTATCACTGTAAATATTATTAAATGTTTGATAATTAATATTATCTGGGTTACTATAATCAGATAATATTGATTGGGTAAATTGTAAATTATACTCATCTTTCTTTTGGTATATAAAATGATATAATTTATCTTTATTTTTTGATTCTAAATATTGATTATATTCATTAATACATTGATTAACAAAATTATTAATTTCATCAATATTTTTATTTCTTGATTTCAATGTAATAGTCACTTTCCAATTTCCATCTAATTTAGATTCTTTAGACATTTCAATTTCACTAAATTTATAATCAATATATAAATCATCTGAAATTTTAATATTATTACTATAATTTATAATATATGATAATGATTTTTCATTTGAATATTTTAAAATATCTTCACAATATACCGTACTATTTCGTTTATGATTAAAATATCTTAAATTTTTACAAATATTTTTAACTGATGCATAATGACATATTGCTGTCATTGGTAATGGATAATCATAATAATAATTTCCACTGTTTAGATTTTCAAATCCAATAAATTCTATGTTATATTTATAAATTGTAAAAATAAAATTATTAATGTAATTTGTAATAATTTTATAATCGTTCATTACATATTTTAATAATGGTACTAATACAAATAAGATAATCATATCTCTGTATAATGTTTCATTATGTCTTCCACTCAAGAGAAAGAATCCTAAATTATCTATATTCATTTTTTAATATCAAAAATATCTATTATAATATATATTATTTCAATTTTATTTACAATCTTTTCTACCAATAATTGCACAAGCAATACGAGCACCTGCATGACCTGTAGTTAGAGAATCTTCTTTTCCTCCTTTACCATAATCATCTTCGTCTGCATGTACAATTACTGATCTCCCATATACGTCTTGAGCTTTAACGTCGTTCAAGTAATATACTGCTTCAAACGGACTATTATTTATAAATATATTACCTAAATCACCTGTTATGTATTTTAGTACATAATAGCTATTCAAAGAATACCTGTATGACGATCTCCTGGAGTATTAGGAGGTCCTCCGTGTTTGTGATTACCAACATCAAAGTGATCACATGCTCCTTTACAACCATCACCTCTTAAATCACCTGCTTTATGAATATGAAATCCATGTAATCCTGGTGGTAGTTTAGTAAAGTAAGCAGTAACTTTCATGCATATTGGTTGTTGTAATGTATTATCAAATAAAACATAACCTTGAACATCTGGAGTATTAAAAACTGCAACTGCCATAATATATAATAATAATATATATTATATTTATATGAGTATATTAGATAGTCTGTATAATACTAAATATATTGGATTTATTGATATAGAATTCCAAATTTTACAAGATAAAATTCGTAATAGGCCTGATAGACAGCAACCCTACATCCTAGAATTAGGTTTAATTATTTTTGAAAAGGGTAAAGATACACCACTATTAATTGATCATGTTAATTTTCCATTATTAAAAAATAGAAATATTCAATTAATAAGTAGCAAATATTGTACTGTTACTAAACAAACCGAAGATAAAATGATAAAAGTAGAAGAAAATTTTACTATAAATGTATCTGATCCTGACTCAATTAAAAATAATAAAGAATTAATAAGATTTATACCAAATAGTAATGTTAGAAATAAACTTAAAAATAATAATATAGATTCTGATGAAATAGAAAAAATTCAAAAAAATGTAGATTTATTACGTTTTAATTTATTTCGTAATAGATTAAGTGGTAAATATACCAATTATTTTAATCAAATACTAGATTTATACAATAACGATGAATTAGTTAAAAAAAGATTAATTAATCCAACAAATTATTTAAATAAATTAAAAGAATATTTATTGGATATGACATTAGTGCATAAAGAAAATATGGATATTATGGCACTTAATAATGATTTTAAGATGTACAATATTAATATTAATAAAGATATTCAACATATTGATATTAAAAGTTATAATGATGAATTTAATAAGATATATAAAACATCTAAATTATATGAATCTTATCTTAATTTAAAAAATGATTATTTTAATGAAGAATTAAAAATATTTGATGACAATTTAAATAATAGTTTAAAAAAAGAAATGCCAATTATTAAAGCACATAATCCCTTATCTGATGCTTATTTTACTATTATTGTTTTATTAATTATGCAAAAATTTTATAAAAAGTAAATATATAGGCATGTCAAATTCACAAAAAGTAACATTTTATGCGAATATAAAAGATTTTGAACAAAACATACCAGAAGTACTTAAAACACTTACATCCGCTGATATTAATATATTATCAGAGGGATTTATTAAATTAATTTCTACTATTTGGCAAATATCTCCATCTCGTATAAGTAATTTTACTGTATTAACATGTGTTGATAATAAAAGTTGTTCAACTACTGTAAATACTAACAGCAATACATTACAATTTAGCTTTATTTTATCCGATACTATTTCAGCTAATGATGTAAAAGCTGGTTACGCAACAAATGATTATATTTCTGCATATGATTTAGGACCATGGATGGCAAATACATTTAATCAATCTACTGGTAGTATTAGTTCAACTGTTGCAGCACCAGCATTAAACGCATCTAAATTTATAGCGGGTGCTAAATTACCTGCAAGTTTATCTAAACCTCCAACATTAGCTAAAATTGATACTACTTTATCTAAAACTTTTGATATATCTTCAGGACCTGTAGATACCGTATCGGCAGATAATGCATATCCTGCCGCACCCGCTGCAGAAGAAGCAGTTTCAGAAGCACCAGGTGTAGATTCACCAGGTGTAGAATTACCCTCTTCAGAAGCACCAGGTGCAGATTCACCTGCTGTAGAACAAGCATTTACCAATGTATCTGCTGCTAAAATTCTTCAATCATTTGCAAATGTTAGACCATTTTCTTTATTATTAAATAAACATTCAGAATATTTTGATAATGCCACATCTACTTCAGTAAATACTACAAATACTACAAATGCTACAAATACTACAAAAACTACAAATGCTACATCTTCACCTGCACCATCACCATCATCTAAATCAATTCTTGATTATGTATTTACTGCAGCATATTTAATATCTTTTGTTGGTGCAATTGCATTCAGTTTAAGTGAGATTGTTGGTTATAATCCACTTGATATTATTAATAGTAAAATGATATTAGTCTATTATGCATTTACTGCATGTTGTGCTGTAGTATCATTATTTGCATGGTTTAATACTTCTTTATGGTATGTACATCCAAGTATTGTAAATCCATTAAATGTTGCAACTTCAAATCCTTGGTGGTAAAAATATTTAGTATATATATATGGGAGTGTTGAAAGATTTTAATTTTTCTTTTGATTTAACAATTTCAGATTTTACAACGAATGAATCTATGACTGCACAACAACAATTAAATAATTTATGGAAATTATCACAATCATTTATTGCAGCTAATTACGCGAATGTTATTCCATTACCATCTAATACACCAAATAGTTCTGCTGGATTTGCAATATTCTTTTTTTCTCTTTTTGGTCAATTACTTCAAATATCATCTACACGATTTATAAATCCTACAGTTACCCATACATTAAATACAGATGGTGTAAATATTGATAAAATTACTTTTTCATCTAGAATTATAAATTCAAAATTAAATAATCCTCCATTAGCTAATGATTATTTACCTGCAAATGCAGTTGGAAATTGGTTATTAGATGTATTAAAAGTATTTAATTTTAGTGGAAATCAAAATTTATCTGAATTATGTGCATTAAATTATAATCCAAAATATAATAGTTTAAATGAACAAAATATTTTAAATGCACCTGTACCAAAAAATACAGTATTTAAAAATGGTTTATGTACATTATTATCCCAACATTTTACATCAAATATTTTTGAACATGCATCTAATACATCAGGAGGTCCAACTGATCCATCAGGTAGTATTGATGATCCAGAAGTAGGATATTTATCTATTTTAGATTATATATTCCAATATTCTTATTTTATATCATTTGTTGGTGCAGTATCATTTTCATTAAGTAATTTAATTGGTATAAGTCCATTAATTATTATGAGCGAAAAAGTATTAATGGCTATTCATTTAATAGTTGGATTTTCAGCTATTGTTTCAATATTTGCATGGTTTAATTCACCTGTATGGTTTATAGATTCTAAAGTAATAAATTCTGAGAATGTTTCTGTAAAAAATAACCTACCATTTTTATCATAAACGAATACTTTCCAATAATTTTATATTTTCTAGTTCAGTTAAATATATTTTTATTTGTTTCATTACTGATGGTACATATATTCTAAGATCTTCACCATGATAATGATAAACATCTTTACTTTTACTTTTATTTATTGAATTAATTATATTATCAATTGGTACCATAACAATAAATACAATTTCATTCTTTTCTGGAATACATTTTTCTGTAATATATCTCCTCTGACTACAAAAACTATGAATATCTACTTCTTTTTTATTATTATATAATCCTTCATAACCAAATGGAAAAACATCACTTTTAATCATATATTTATCTAATACATTAACCATTATAGTTAATGCATTGGATGTTTGCAAAAAAGTATATGATGGTTTTTCATGATTATTTGATATATTTGTATATATATCATAACATTCTTTCTTTTCTTTAATTAATTCTATAATCTCATCGACTATTTTAATATCAATGTGAATATTAAATATTTCTTCTAAAAATTCTCTATATGCAGTTTGGATAGCATTTTCATCCTTTTCTTTACCACCGCCACCAAATATCCAAACATTTTTTTTATTTGGTTTATAACTATTACTTTTACCTAATAATATAGAATAGTATCCATCATTATTATGAATTAATGTTAATCCTGCACCATTATAATCAGCTGATAAACTCATATTTTAATTTATTTAATATTATATCCTATTTAATAGATATATTTATCAATTTTTTTATTTAGTTATTATATGGCTAGTCATTTTTCTGAATTTATATCTAAATCGAATTTGTATGCAACAGCGATAGGATTTTTAGCAAGTACTCAAATTATTTCAATTGTAAATGCAATTTTTGATCATTTAATAGCACCTATTATAAATTATATACTTGTTAAACATAATCATCCTAAATTAAAAGAATATACTATTAAATTAGATGATATTGATATTGAAATTGGAGCATTTTTATTATCTGCAATTAAATTTTTATTTATATTATTATTAATTTATTTATTTATTACTCATTTTGAAGTTCAAATAAATGGAAACTAATTAATTTTTATATATATTGCTGTTAATATTAATAATATATAACAATATAATCTATATTTAATTAATATGGTATTATGAAGTGTTATATCTAATATCCCCCAAATACCTACCCAAAAAAAGATAATAGATAATTCATTTATTAATTCAAAATTTACGTTTATGGTTGCCATATAATATATATATAGATAATATTATGGAACCTATAATAATTTTATTAATATCAATAAGTTGTATTATTGGTGGATATTTAATATATAGTATATCTACTATAATTTATGATAAATGTATTAATAATTGAATATATAATAATATAAACTAAAATTTATATTACTATATAAAATGAAGAGAAATAGACCAGAAATACCTGAATATGATCTAATTCAATTTAAACGCTCTCATACTGATCTAAACAATAAAAATGAAAATTTTAAGAGATTATTTCGTTGTAGTAAATGTGAATTTATTGCAGGTACTCCACATAATTTAACTGAACATATTAAATTAAAACATAATCAAACTATGAATATTGATATACCTATAAATGATCTTGCAGATAATGTAAAAAGTTTATCTCTTACTAAAAATGAACAAATTGGTTTCAAATAATTATATAATTAATATATATATGGAAAATTCTAAAATTGAATTAGCCTCTTTTTTCTTTACTCTTCGAAATAAATTATATTATTATCATTTAACTACAGAAAAGTATCCACGACATGTTGCAGTTGCATCGTTAGTAGATTCAATGGATAAATTAATTGATAATTTTTTAGAAGTATTATATGGTAAATATCAAAGACCAGATAATACTGAATTTACTATTAAAGTTGATAAAATGAGTGATGCGGAAGCTTTATTTTATTTAAATAAATGTATTGAATTTTTAACTGATACATTACCATCATTAATTAAACCGACTGATTCTGATCTGTTAAATATTCGTGATGAAATGACAGGATTATTAAATAGAAGTAAATATTTATTTGTATTACAATAATCTATTCAAACAACATAAATATAAAATATATCAAAAAGAAAATAAATGTTGTCATTAACATTCCTTTAATACTTTGCTTACCATCTACGTCTGAAAATTCAAAATGTGCATTAAATATTGTCGCTAATATTTCATGTGTTACTGGTGATGATATAAAAAAATATAAAACTGCTGCATAGAATGATAATTTTACTTTTGATCCAAAACTAATATGTTGTCTTTTTTCTGTATCACTCATATATATTATTATAATAAAAAAATTATGCAATCATGTTCATTTTTAACGTTTCATGATATTGATAATTTTCAACTTCAAAATCTTCTATTTTAAAATCATCTAAATTTTTATATTCTCTATCTTTAATTATTAATTTTGGGAAACTAAATGGTTTTCTAATAATTTGTTCTTTTAATGTATTTTCATGTTCTTCATATATATGAGCATCACCAATAATAATAATTAATTTTTTAGGTTTTAAGTTACATATTTTTGCTAATATATAAGTTAAAACAGAATAACTTGCTATATTAAATGGTAATCCTAATCCAATATCAGCTGATCGTTGATACATCTGACATGATAATTCTTTATTTACAGATACATAAAATTGTGCCATAATATGACACGGTGGTAAATTCATTTCTTTTATTTGGCATGGATTCCATGCTGATAATAATATTCGTCTAGACATTGGATCATTATTTATTAAATATATAATATTATTAATTTGATCAATACCTTTACCACTATAATCAGTATGATTATCTATATATTCAGCGTTAAAATGTCTCCATTGATGACCATAAATTGGTCCAAGATCATTAACTTTTCTGTCTAATAATCCAATACTATCCATGTATTCACGGGATGCATTACCTTTCCAAATATTTACATTCTGATTAGTTAATAATTCATTATCTGTTGATCCTGATATAAACCATAATAGTTCTTTAATCACTGTTTTCCATGCAAGTTTTTTAGTTGTTATAAAAGGAATAGAATCTGAAATATCAAATTCTAATTTTTCTCCAAATATACTTTTAGTAATACTATTTCTTGTAGATCTAGTTTCACCTGTATTTATAATTTTATTGATTAAGTCAAGATATTTTTGTTCATCTAGATTCATTTTTATTTATTATAATTATATATAAATTATTTTATATTCAAATTTATGAGTAATCCTTCAACAAGTTTAATATATCCATTATCTAATGAAACAGGATATATATCTTCATCTTCAATTGATTCTAATAATAATTTAATTGGTAAAATAAATACATTAGATAATGTTGGAAAATATGCAACATCTGTTTATCCTCCTACTGCTGGTATTAATAATGTATGGGGTATTACATCCCCTAATACAAATGATCAAATATTAATTATGACAAATGATAGTCAATATATTACTGGCGGATTATTAGGAACTATTACAACAAATATATTAAAAGGTTCAGTAACCTCTATTTCATCATTAATATTAACTTCTTTTTATATTTCATTATATTTTATATTAACTTATGGATTTAGATCTGGTATTATATTTAATTTTATATTAACTCTTTTAATTCCTGGTATAAATATTCAATCAACTATACTAATACCAAGACCATCTCCTCCAATTACAACATTAACAACAACTGATCCTAATTATGCTACATGGAATAATATATCATCTTATAATGCAAATATAAAACAAGTATATGCATGTTATGCAATATGTGCTGATATTGCTAAAAATGGTTCAAATTCTAGTTATTACAAAACGTTAGATCCTAATAATACTATTTTTAACTTATATAATGTAAAATCAGATGATTGGTTATATATATCAAATTATTTTAATACTATTTATACTTTTTATAGTACAATACCATCTACTTTCTGTGTAAATTTTACAAATAAAATGCTTGATATTTTTGGCCCCGTTCAATGTAGTTCTGTTACAAATGGTTCTCCTGTTATTAATACACCAAATGGTCCATATGGTTACGGTGGTACTGCTAGTACATTATTAAATAATAAAAATACAATAATTTGGATAATAGTTGGTTTAATATGTTGCTGTTGTTCTATATCTATTGTTGTATTTATGATGATGAGCATGAAATCAAGTGGTCGTAGAAGACACAGAGGTGGATTAATTGAAGATAATGGTTATTACTATTTAAAATAAAAATGAAAAATACACTATTTACATAAAAAAATATATTTAATAAAATCAATGGATATTAGTAATCTACCGATAAATTATGGACCTTGGACTATTTCTAAGATATTAGTTACAAAAGTTGATTGTATTATAGCAGAAGTTATATTAAATGATAATCCATTAAATGTATCATATGAAAATATATTAAATTTAACAAAATGGGTTATTAAAATTAGATCTCATGAAACTAATGAATTAATACCATTATTATTTATACTTGACAATAATATTAATAATATAATTAAAATACCTACAAAAAATCATAATTTCTATAATTATGGGGTATTTGAAAAAGGTACATGGTATGCAATGAAAAAATATACCTTTCAATTATCTAATGAACTATTTTTTAGAAATAATTTTAAAAATTTAGCACATGATGGTATTAAATTTATGAAAAGTCTTCACAAATACAATCATGTATATGCTGATTTTAAATTTGCAAATACTTTTTATGATACTGAATTAAAATATTATGTGTTTATTGATTATGATTCTATTTTTTATATTAATGACGTCCCATTGAATAATTATAATAATGATTACAAATATTATTATTTACCACAAGGTGGTGAATTAGGACAACCATATAGATCATTTAAATTTGATTTGATATCATTTGGGTATTTATTAGGTAAAGTAACATATGATAAAATGAACTTTTTACCTAGTTATGTATGGGAATTTGAAAAATTAAGTGATAATTTACGAATAAAAAATACTGAACCTACTATAGATGAAATTACTAATATTATTAATATGCGTGATTTAGAAAAATCTAAATTTCCACCACTTATATTAAAATATTTTGAAATTGTTGATGAATTACCATGGACATTAACAACTTATAAACCTGAAATATATGAAAAATTAATAGATCTTTTTTTTATTTTTGGTGATGTTTAACTTCGCTAACGCTCGTTTCGCTACGCTCAGTTCGCTGCGCTCACCTTTAATGAACATTTATAGCAATATTTTTTAGGCCATATACGGTATTCTTTGAATAGCTCTTATGTACTAAGTACATAACAGGTGAGCGCAGCGAACTGAGCGTAGCGAAACGAGCGTTAGCGAAGTTTTATTTCTGACGACTTTTGACCCAATAAATAAATCTCTTTTGACTACCTTCATATAATTCTTCTTTTGTAACTGGATTACCATAAATATCTTTTTCTTCATAATAAACAAAGAAATCTCTTTTATAATCAGATGGTAACTTATCTTTACTTGTAATAATTTTTTCTTTTTTAGCTTTCTTATAATCGTAATCTCCCCATGTTAATACTTTACTATTATGGTAGATATCTTTTATTTCTGATTCTTCCAATTTATTTACTTTCCTAAAAGGTGATATTTTTGATAACCATAAAATATCTGCTCTTAAATAATTTCCTATTCCTGCTAATGTCTTTTGATCCATCAACACTACACCAATTGCTTTATTTAAATTTTTGGTTTTTAATAATCTTTCTTTAAACACCTCATATGTTGTATTATTATCCATAATATCTGGTCCTATGGTATTTAATTTTTTATTTAATTCAGCTTCCGATTTAATTACTTTAATCGTACCAAATGATAATGTATCATAAAAAAATACACTACCTCCCACTGTTTTAAATTCTACATTCAAATGATTTAATGATTGTTTCATATAGACTTCTACATCCGCTTTATTCAAGTATTCTATTATCTCTGGATGAGAAAACTTTTTAGTAGCATTATCTTGATATACCCATCCTCCTGATAAACCTAATGTAACAAAAATATAATAACCATCATCTAATATCATATACATAAATTTACCTTTAGTCTTGATATCTACTATATTAATAGGTAAATCCTTTTTTAATTCATTATAGAGTGGAAATGCTCCATGTTTTTTATATCTACCATTTATAATGTTAATTTCTTTAATTGTTTTTAATTTTGATTTGATAAAATCAGCATATCTTCTGACTTCATTGATTTCCGGCATAATATAATATTATAAATTAATCTATATATTCTTTCAGTTTTAATTGATAAATGAATTTACAACTGTCTTTACATCATTAATTAATGGTAACTTAGTAATTGTTCTTTTTTCTAAAACTGTCTGCATTGTGTCATATATTTTTACATTTTCTGAAGTTAGATTAAAATATGTACTTTTTTTATATTGATAATAACGACCATGTTCATCTTTGTGTGTATATACAATAGAATCTAATTTATTTATTAGATGATGATATAAATGTCCATGTTGATCATATTTTTTAATATATTTATAAGTACCATCTCTATCATCATCATCATATTCTTCTTCAAAAACTTCATCTGAATGTTTATCTTCATAAAATTTTGTTACGTTATCTACCAATCCAAGATTTTTTGTTTTTGAAAAAATATAAGCGTGTATTATTTTTTCAACGACTCTATCACTAAATTCATAATTACCATTACGTGTCATAGTTGAAATTATATCACCTACTTTTACTTCATTTGCTTTTATTTTAATATCATTTCTATATATACTATAATAATCAGAATCATCATAGTAATATTGTTGCATAAACCATGCAGGTTTATTTAATTTAAATGCAAAAGATACGTATTTTAATTTTCCAATTTCTTTAGTTACACGTGGTTCAAGTTCATATATATAATGTGAATCTAACATACTTTTGAGTCTTGATATATCATTACCACCGTATAAATTATTTGGATTGAGTTCAATACGATACTTTTGTCCTGGGATTAAACTATTATAATCATGTTCTTTCTTAATATTTTCTGACATTTTTACAGAAGATATGGGTACAAATATTAATTATATTTATATCATTTATTTTTTCAATTTTAAGATATAAATGAACCAATAACCCCTATTACATCATCTATTAACGGTAATTGTTTAACAGATTTCTGTTCTATAATTGTTTGCATAGTATGATAAATATCTGCATGATTAGAATCTACTTTATATTTAGGATTTGTTGTAATGGGTAAATAATGTGGATGATATGATGAAAATACATATGAATATGCTATTTTGGTAACTATTAAATTTTGTTGCATTAAGTTTGGATTAGATTTTCTACGAAATGTAATTACATCTCCAATTTTAATATCTGTTGGTTTCACTACAATATCATTTATTAAAAAATCAACATATTTAGATATAGGAGAATATGCATTTTCACCTGATTTACAATTAATAATTACATAAAATTTTTTATATTTTGCGATGCAATTAGAAATAATATAATAAATTTTATTATTTCTAACATAATATCCACAAGGCCCACTTCTATTTATACGATAAATTTGTCCAGGAACTAAATCATTATAATTAAGTTTTTTACGATCAATTACCCGATGATGTTTCATTTTATATTATAAAAAATAAAATAATGTAATTAAAATATCAATTTTTTAATATATAAAGTATAATTAATTTTAATATTAAAATGAATAAATTAATTCGCAAATATTCAATTATACCATTTAATTATAAGAGTGCTTCAATACCATATAATAATTCAGGAAAATTACATATAGTTTTATCATTTACTGATCCAACTAAAACTGATTTTAATAATATTAATAAAGTATTATATAATAGTGATCAGACATTAAAAAATAATAAATTTTTTTATATTGTACCAAAAACAAATTTTTTGCATTATTCTAGTAATAGGATAGAAAATATTTTAATTACTGATATATTAAAAATTAATGATTTTACTGAAGACGTGTTTAAAGATTTTGATAAATTTGTATAAAAATTGAAAAAATTAATACATAATACTTTTTAATAACTTTATATAAAAATGTCGATCAAATTTACTAACCTTACAACTGAAAATGCTGTTATTATATTAGAAGTGTTATTTAATGGCACAACATATGCCACATCAGAATGGGATCATACTCCTATGATACGGATGATGGCGAAAATGCCAAAAGAGTTTAATATAATTAATGCTATTAAACTTCTCGCGCCGTTAAACAAGGGTGAGGATGTATATGTTGATTATTTTGATGATCATTGCATTAAAGTACGTTTTACTCCTACTGGTATTAATGTATCAGGATACAATGTTAATCATGGTGATGGTCTTGCTGAGAAGCTCTTAGCTGATTTTAAATTTTAATTTATATATAAATAAATAGTTTAATATTTATTTATAAATGGACAAGTTAGTTACAAATCTTAAAAATTTAGTAGATTTAAACAATGAGAATTATAATCGATCTAATCCAATGATTGATGAAGTATATCATTATCTTGATAATCATCCAGATGATAACGATAATGGATTAGGATTATTTGGTAATTTATTATTTTCAGCATTTAGTTTAATTGGTAGCATTCCTGATTTTCCTCCTGGGCCTTTTATTGCATGGTTCTTATCCGGTATTGTAGATTCAATTAACACCAACCCTCCACCAGATCTAAATGTTGATTTTGGTAATCTTGTAGATAGATACAGTAAAACAACATTTCATATTGAAGAAGAGTTAGATAGATTAATTGCAGATCCTGAAGGTAATTTAGATAAAGAATATAAAATCCCAGATTATGTTAAATTACCACCACCATTTGATACTAAAAAAACAATTAAAGTAAGAGAATTATTAGATGTAACTATTCCTGATAAATATGAATTAGTATTTGCACAATGTGCTGATGCGCATAAAACTGGTTTTAGAAATGAATTAGTTAAACAAGAGCTACCTCGAGTTGGTGGTTATGCAGTTGGTGCGATTCACATTCAGCATTCCACTAAATATAATTTATTTATTGCACAAAATCCACCAGGTGGTGATAAAATTAATTGGACTGATGGTGACTGGGTTATTAAAAATGATGAATTACAATTACAAGGTCGAAGCGTTACAGTTTCTGGTAATAGCTTTAATGATTTTAATAAAACAGCCTCTTCTTTTAATGAACAAAGTAATAGTTTAATTGTTGTTACAGATAAAACAGATACAAGTATAAGTTATAAAAAATATTATATGTTACAAGGATTTAGTGATGGTGAATGGTCAGGATGGTATTTAGGACCTGATAACTTTTATAATTGGCTGTTTAAAGATGATGGATTTGGTAATATTGTACGACCTAGTTCAGTTGGTATGAGAGATGATATTTATAGAAACTGGGTAACAAACGGCAATTTATTACCACCTGCATTTATAAATAACATTGAATATCCATTTAACGATTTAATGAATAGTGTAGAAGAATTAGATGTATCACCATTACAACAAGTAATGGAACCAACTGTTGATTCATTTAATGTATTAAATTTTGATCCATTTGTTCTATCTGATAAAGTTGTACCGATTGAAATTATTGATGAATCGGTTGTACCTGAGGTTCATGTGGTTCCTGAGGTATCTGAGGTACCTGTAGTACCTGTAGTTGTGACACCAGAAATAGCAGTTGTACCTGAGGTACCCGTAGTTGTAACACCAGAAGTAGCGGTTGTACCTGAGGTACCCGTAGTTGAGACACCAGAAATAGCAGTTGTACCTGAGGTACCCGTAGTTGAGACACCAGAAATAGCAGTTGTACCTGAGGTACATGTAGTTGTAACACCAGTAGTAGTTACAGAATCAGTTACAACAACGGTTACAGTACCTAATGTAACGCCGGTTACAGAATCAGTTACAGCAACGGTTACAGTACCTGATGTCATGCCGGTTACAGAATCAGTTACAGCAACGGTTACAGTACCTGATGTAACGCCGGTTACAGAATCAGTTACAGCACCAGTTACTGTAACTATTACCGTACCAGAAACTAAGTCTAAACAAACATGTATTATTATGTAAAAATTAAAATAGTTTATATTACATTAAAATTTTTATTATATTTAGCTAACATTTCTTTAATTTCTGCTAATTCATCAGCATTAATTTCTAATTTAACTTTAGGTTTAGTTACATTAGATTGCGTATTATTATTTTTTGGTTGTTGATTATTATTATTTTTTTGTTGTTTATTGTTATTTTTTGGTGTTTGATTATTTTCTGTTTTTGGTGTTTGTTTAATCTCTGTTTTTGGTGTTTGTTTAATCTCTGTTTTTGGTGTTTGATTATTTTCTGTTTTTGGTGTTTGGTTATTTTCTGTTTTTGGTGTTTGATTATTTTCTGTTTTTGGTACTTGGTTATTTTCTATTTTTGGTGCTTGGACATTTTCTGTTTTTGGTGCTTGTGTATTAGAATCTGATGTTTTAGTATTAATAGAATTGACAGCAATTGGAGGATTTTCAGATCTCTGTGAGTTAATATCAGAAGATTCTTCTTCATCTTCAACAATAATAGATTCATCTGTTAATGGTGTTGAAACTACATTTTCATTTACCATACCTTTTTCTTCATCTGGTTCAACCACTTCATCCGGTTCTTCTGATTTTGCTAATCCAAGTTTCTTTTGTACTTTCATAGATGCACTTGATTCTAAAT
>Ga0114958_10000485_pt1 | contig 33991 bp, 49 predicted proteins | sample C_130208_EF_Meta_FD_89577 | JGI IMG/M metagenome (GOLD analysis project Ga0114958, IMG submission 89577) | Freshwater microbial communities from Lake Croche, Canada to study carbon cycling - C_130208_EF_MetaG | ecosystem: Environmental > Aquatic > Freshwater > Lake | place: Lake Croche, Canada... | reverse complement strand
TCCGGGGACAGGTTGACGCGGTTCTTGATGTCCCGCGCCCGTGCCACGCCGACCTCCGTGCCACCGCGGCCGTGCTTGTCGCGCAGCGCTAGTCCACGCTCGGCGTTGGCGGCCATCTCTTCGGTTGGCTTGAGGTCGATCATTGTTTATGCGCTCGCAAGAAGTGCTGCAATAATTCGTCCAGAAATTGTCTTGTAGCCGCTTTCCGACAAATGGATGCGTTCCGTGCTGGCATTGGCAAACCATGTGACATTTGATCCGCCTCCGTAAATCATATCGCTGTAAGAAACCAGCGTTGGAAGATTCACAATTGTGTACTGAGGCGAAGAACTTGCAAGGGCTATAGCCGAAGCTCTATAAGCTGTCATGGTGTCTACAGCTTCGTTTTGATGTGACACAAATCCCAAGAAAGCGAGATCAGAACTTGGATATCCAAGTGCTGTCCATTCTGTTGCACATTGTTCAAAGAATGTAGTGGCGCTTTGACTCCAAGGATTTACGCCAGTATTTGCTCCGCCTTGAATGCAAACAATAACGCGACCAGATCCACCACAAACAATTTGCCTTGATCGTGCTTCTTTGAGGTACTGTCGAACGATTGGCGCTGCCTGCACTACGTTGCTTGCAACCGTATCCATGCTTGCGCCACCGTGATGGCTTATGCAGGTAACCGCGTATCCCTTTCGCGGAGTGCAAATAGAGTTCAAAGCAACCGCCATCGGGCCTGTAATTCGGCTAGTTGAAATGCTGTTTGCTGCAAAAGCGTATTGGCATTGGATGTTTGTTCTTGCGCTGTCAGCAGCAATAGTAAGAGTTGAGGTAACCCACTCATAGCTTGCCTGGTTGCAATCAATTGACGTAGTTCCATAGACAGTATACGGAGCGACATCTAGACGATTGGCAAGACGAAGGGTTCCCATAGACGGACCCTTGCCGTGAACTACGCGATACAAGATTTGCAATTGAGTCCACGACATTCGGGTGGTGCTTTCATAAGACAACACACCTCCAAATGGATCTGCCCAATCTCCGCTGGCAATCCAACCATAGTCAAATGGACTTATATTTGGTTGCAAATTTCCGCTACCTCGATTCATCAAGGTAGTTAACGCCGCTGGCCCTGATGTGATGCCCTTGGCAAGTGTTCCGCCAAGCGAAGGAGATCCAGCCGGATTTACAACAGTACCGGAAGCATTGATTTTTGAATACGCGCCATTGGTTTGATACACGCCGTAGTAGAACGTGTCATCCCATGAAGTGGTTGGCGTAATTGGTGTGGCGTATTCAAGGGCAGAAGTGTTTGTTTGCAAAGCAAAGTTGAATCCGTCCGCCCAACCCCAACCGCTGTAGTTGGTGTTTGAATCTCCAGCAATGATGATGTCAACGGAATCGGCTTGCGTTGTTGCATCAAGCAAGAATCGTCCAACGCGGCTTGATCCATAAACACCAGGAACCACAACCGACTCTACCGCTCCAATCTTCTTTCCCCAAAATACTTCACCACTTGCCGCGCTTTCACAGGCCACAAACTGGGCGCGATTATTTGCGGTCACTACTGTCCCGGTACTGCTTGGACGCAAGCCGTCGCCAACCGTGATTGTTCCGCCAGCGGTAAGCTGCACGAATTCACCATTTTGAAGACTAAGAACGCCGCCGGAAATTGCTGCCGCTGATGTGTTGAACAGGCGGCTAGAGCCGTCTGTGATGCCCACCACCACATCAGTTTCAGCCGTTGCGGGATTCGCCTGAAAGGCGCTGGTCGTGTTGACCTTTACACACGAGAAAGGCTGAACCGTGCTGGCGGCTGTGAAATTTGGGGTATTTCCTGCGTTGCTCATAGATCAGTATTCCCAAGTTTGGATTCGGGCGGCCCAAAGAATTTCGCTAGCCACGGCGCTTTCACACGCCTGGTAGTAGGCGCGTGTACCAGCCGCAGGGATGACCACGCCCGCCGTACTGACGGCCAAAAGGTCGCCCGCTGTGATTGCACTACCAGCCTGTAATTGCACAAATTTGCCATTCTGTACATTCACCACTCTGCCAGCAATGGCATGTGCGGTTGAGTCAAAACGGTAGGTACTGCCGTCGGCTACGCCAAGGACAATGTCATTTGACGTGTTCGCCGCCTGTAGCGTGAAATTCTGACCACCCATCTTGCAGATGCGAAAAGGGTAAATTGTTTGCCCAGATGCGGCTATAAAATTGGGGACATTTCCGGCGCTGCTCATGTGGTTAGTCCTTGAATTTGACCATCACTCAGGCGAGCGGGGAAATACTTGAGCGACCGAATGCTGTTGTTGAGCATGACGGTCGTGTCGGTGATGCTTGTCCCGTTTGTGGACGGGCCGCCAATACTCAACCACGTTGGGGCGGCGCTGAATGCCAGCGTTCCGGTAGCAACCGTGCCACCGTTTAGGCACAAACTAGTAGCCGTGCCGTTATAACTGAATGCGCCTTTCGTCAACGCGCCGGCGGTCAGGCTGTTGCTCGTTGTGACCGTCGCCGCTGCTCCAAAGTCTGCCAGGCGCAGCGTGAGCGCCGAGGCGGTTTGGTACATGTGCAAATGCTTAGTCGTTTGATCGTTGGTTGCAATGACCGAGCGAGCGGTTGAGCTTGACGCGTTGCCATACCAATTAGCCACAAACGTACCAGTTGTCCCACCCGTGTACCAAGAGCTGAAGTTTGAGCCGGCGGCAATGATGGCGGTATCTACGGCGCGAGTGACTGCTGCGCTTGTGGTCGGGATATAACTAGAGCATTGCGCTCCAAGTTCTAGTTGGCAACCCCAACACTCAAACTCTCCAGTTGCAGTTCCAGATGCACTTTGCATTGCGGGACCACTATTGGAAAGTGCCGTGTATTGAAATTGATATCTCGTCCATGTGGTTGTAAAAGAAACGGTTGTAAAAGAACCCACAGCCGAATCACTAAAGCGCAGCGATGCATTTGTTGTTCCGGTGGTTGCGCGAAGCCAAATGCTAAACGTGTAAGTGCTTCCAATTGAATTTGTGTACCCCATCGTCCCGGCGGTCACGTACATACCATTTCCAACCGCTGTAAAATTCAACTTAGTTGCCGTTGAATCATTCGCAGGGCTTGTAACTAGTACATACGGAGATGGTCTAGTAAATCCACCATATGGAAGCCAACCCGAATCGGGATACGCGGAAAATTTAAGCAGATTGGTCGCTGGCGCTTCTAGCAGCAATCCCTTTGCCACAAGCGTTGTCGGGTCATAATCAAAGCGAGGATCTTGAGCTGATGAAACGGTTGTGACGTAGCCAAGGTTGTTGATAAAGGTAGCTCGCGCCGTAGCGTCTGCGCGGCTGAACGTAATCCGCGGGTCAAGGACACCCGTGGTAAAGTCAATCGACAGCGTGGAGCCGTCGCCTGCGCGACCTATCAGCTTGCTCGCGTAGGACGAGCCGCTGACGCGTGACATCCTTGGGCGGTTGGCGCGATTCATCAGAGGGTGGACCAGAACGCGCCCATGTCGGGCGTGTCGCTGGACTTGAACTGAGCGGTGACGTACTGCGCGCCTGCCAGGTCGATCATCGCATAGGCGGGTGCCACGTTTGTTGCAGCAGACGTGGCCGGGGAATAGAGGTTCGCCGCCGGGGTTCCCGAGACCTGCGTGATGCCGCTGAACGTGCGCGTATTCGCAACGCTGTCAATGGTGTAGTTCGGGACCGTGCCGGTCGTGAAGGTCAGCGTCAAATCCGCCAGCACCGTGGGGATGTACCAAAAGGTTGTGCCAGCGGCCTCAAGGTACTTGCGCCATCCGATGATCCGCATACCGATAGTGGTCTGCGCCGTGGTGGCCGACACCAAGAACGGGGTGACATACAGCAAGGAGGCGTTCTGACCGCTCACCGATGCGCTGGTGATGTCAAACAGCAGCACGTTCCCGCTTCCCGAAGTGCCGCTAGACGGCACGGTTGTGGTCAGGACGGCGGATGCCGCGTTGTAGGTGGCCGGGACGGACGCTGCCGTCACCTTGCGGAAGTTTTCCTGCGGGGTCGTAATCGGGGGCATCAGAGTTCTCCTCGGCGCTTCATGTCGAGCGCAATGGCAACCGCCTGGTCCTGCGGCTTGCCTTCCTTGATGAGTGTGCGGATCTTGTCGCTGACGGCCTTGTCGGCCTTCTCCATGAGCTTGAGGCCGGCCTTGTCCTGCTCGGTCTCGCCTGCGTCATCCTTTCCGTAGGCCAGCGGCTTGCTGTCCACGGTGCAGTTCTTGACCTTGCGGGTTCGGGCAGAGTATCGATTGGCGATAACGTCAAGCCGAGACATCATCGAACGGCGGGAAGATCGGGAGTAATACTCATACCCATCATCTCCGCGATTCCTGGTTGATTCTTCCAATTCAGCTTCCAACGAAGACACACGGTCTTGCAGATATTGCTGTCGATCAATGTCACCTTTATTGATGGCATCATCCAATTGTGCGGATGCCTTTTGGATGTATTCCCTCAACTGATCTGAAGACGGACCCCAGTAGGAATCAATATCGGCATCATCGGCCTTCGGAGTTTCGAGATCCTTGGCAGCCTTTGGAGCCTTTGCCTTGGGTGCGCGCTTGGCCTTCGGAGCCGATGCGGATTCCGTAGCGCGACGAGCTGCGTCAGCAACCTGCTTTCCGATCTGCTTGATGCGCTGTCGGTTCTCATTGGCGGTTGCGCCAGCCTTCTGAACCACTTCATCCGTATCGACATCGGAAATCTGTCTCTGCCTGGACGAAACAAGGTCTTGCGCAAGTTGCTTCAGTTCGCGGCGCGCAGCATCAACCCCTCGACCACGACGGCCTTGGATTCCCTCAAGTGCAGTTCTAATTTGCTGGCTAACCCGATTTGCTGCTTCTTGATTGTTGTTGATATTCGATGCCACCTTGTCGGCAGCGGGCATTTCTGCCTTCCTGCGAGACTTCTTTCCCTCCTGCTGAATACGACGAATTTTTCCTTCAATCTGTCGCAGTTGAGCAGGCGCATTCTTGATGATTTCGCCAGCGGCAATAATGTCTTCCACACTATCCGTGCCGAAATCTGAATCAACGTCAGAAACTGCCTCTGTCAGATTCGACTCAAGATCGTCAAATTGATCTTTGACCATATCCAGTTCTGACTTCAACGCCATTGCCGTTGAGTCTGTCCTGGTTTCGAGCCTGTCGTACACATCGCCCCAAACCTCGCCAATTTCTTGAGCCTGATTGAGCGAGTCTACTCCGTTTTTTTCCCATCCCTTCATGATTTGACGCGACGGCTTTTTAGCCTTGGGTTCTCGGCGTTCCTTCTTCGGCTTGCCTTCTCCGGGCTTCTTCTTCTTGGCATCGCTGCCACCGCCAGCCTTGCCATCTTCCTTGCCGCAAGTGTTTCCAGGCTTGAAGCCACCAGCGCCAGTACCGCATCCCTCGTCAAACATCGCTTTACTGCCGAAGCGAGAGAACGGGGTCTTCATGGAGGACTGCACGAACACACGCGCAGCCACCGCGGCCTTCAGGCCAGCGATGAGCCGCTGGATATCGGCCGTGGAAGTCATCTTAGCAATCATGCTGCTCGTCACCTTGACGTAATTATCAAGCTGCTTGAACCGAGCATTGTTCAGATCGGCCATGTAGTCGTAGTTGCTCTTGGCATCTTCCGCGGCCTTCTTCGCGGCGTTCAGGCCAGAGGCATACTGCGGCGTGGTGGGATCAACAGGCTTCGCCGTGGCAGCACTCAAACCGCGACTGATGCGATCCAGGATGCCCATCTTCGCCTTCGCGCCGGGGCGGGACATTCCTTCCTTCAGACCTTCCTTCAAATCCCGGTAATCGCGGATCAAGTATCCCGGAGTGCTTGAATCAATCTCCTTCTTCGCTTCATTCAGCAGCCGCCTTACTTCGCTTCTATTGTTGTGCCTTGAAGCCTGATACGCGGCCTCCAAAAGCGCACCGAGGCGATCATTGTTGCCAAACTTCACCTTCGCGCCGGGGCGCGCAAACACCCCGAGCCGCTGTTGAATTTCGTTGCGATTGTCGCTCATGCCTTCCATCGTAGCGTCCTCCTCTGCGATTTACGCATTCACAAATCCGGGATCGGGAATCTGCCGCGTGTCGATGAGCTGCTGGCGCTTCCCGTTGTGCCGCTTTAGCGCGGCGTAGTTCACGTTGCCATTCACATCCGTCCACCCGCGCTCGAGGGCGCGCGCCGCCGGCACGGGTATCAGCGCGCAGCGGCAGTTGAATCCGCACGGCGGTGCGATCCCCTGGCGGTCGAACATCTCCATCGTGCCGATGTAGCCGTCCAAGCCCTGATGCGTGGGCCGCGTCCGGTTGTCCCCGGTCGCGCTGTATTCCACCAGCGGCACGAACGCCTGCACCTTCGGTTCCCGCAGGGTCTCCGCAAGCCCTTCCGTGGCCGCCCGGTTGGTGTTCGTGCGTAGCACGGTCTCGAGCCGCGCCGTGGTTAGGTGCGTCCCCGTGACCATCTGCGTGGTGGTCACGAAGTCCCCGAGGTTCATCTTGCGTATCCACTTGCCCACCACGGACTTGCCGGGTTTCTCTTCGATGACGCGGGCAATCAGCTCCTGCGTCTCCCGTGTCTGCTTGGGGTTCATGGCGGTCACGAAGAACGTGCCGTCCGTGATCCGCTTGGCCGTGGAGATTTGCCCACCCTGTGGATTGACCGTGATGCCGCGCAGGAGCGAATCAAGTACCGGGTTACGGGCGCGCATATCGGGCAGGGCGTTGTCGCGCTCGTGGTCGGCCACCTCGCCGCCGCTGCGCTGGGCGGCCTCAATCAGCACATCCCAATCCGTGCGCGAGATCGGCACGCGGGTGCGAAACCAGTTGGCAATAGGCGCGAGGAAGTCAAGACCAAAGCCCTCTAGCGAAATGCCCGTTTCAAGGCGGTCAAAGGTCAGGGCCGTGTTGTCCTCAAGCATCCCCGCCACGGCCTCGTCGGGGATCTTGGCCTTGTCGATGGCCTCCCGTGCGCCGAAGAGCCACGATGCCATCAGAAGGGCCGACGTTGCCTCGTGGAACGTCCGCCAATGTTCCGCGCCCGTTTCCCCCAGTACCTGGGCTGCGATGCCCTTGCGGTACGCCTGCTGCGCCTCCTTGAGGACGCTGCGGAGGTGCTTGTCTAGCGCGGCGCGGTTCATGCCTTGCGCTTGCGCTTGCGGACGGCCACGACCTTGGGAGCCTGCGGGGCGGGTTCCTCACCCTCCGGGGCATCGTTGCCCAAACCCAGCATGGCTGCAATGGGGTTGTCTCCGCCGGCCGACTTGCCGCCGAGGACGGGTTCGCCGTCCATCGGTTCGGCAAGGCCGAGGAGGTCGCGCACCTCGCGTTCGCTGACGCGGCCGCCCAAAGCCACGAACTTCTCCACGGCCTCCAGGCGCTCCTTGGTGTCCGGGCGCTCCGGGGCAAAGTTGAAACGGATGGCGCGGGCTTCGTCATCGGACGCGCCGAGCATCTTGGCGACCACGCGCACGAGGTCGGTGGTGATGGATTCCGCCAGCGCGTCCGCGTGGTAGCGGATGACGCGAGAGAGGGTGTCAGCGTGGAGGTCGGCAACGCCGGACCCCATGCCCGTGCCGCCCGCCTCGCTCGAGAGCGACTGCCCAAGGATGGCCTCCTTGAGCTTGCTGCTGCACCAATCGACCATCTCCATGAAGATTTGTGCGCGGCCCGCGTTCGCGTCCTTGATGTCGATGTCGTACATCGACTCGTTTGGGCCGATACGCGGCAGCACCACGGAATTGTCGTTGACGAGGTTCTGAAGAACCGTCAGCATCTCGTTCTTGGCCGCATCGTTGCCAGCGGGGTAGTAGCCCACGCGGATGCCGAGCGCGTATCGCTCCGCGTAGGCGGCGGCGTTCTGAAGGATCTCCTGCTTCAACAGCCAAATGTACCAGCACACATCGCGTGCGCCCACGCCGCGGTAGACCTGGTCGGCGCTGTTCGGGTCGATGAAGTTCGGGGCGGTCGTGAATACGCGATGCAGGACCACGGCGCGGCGCTCGTTGTCATCGAACAGGTGGACGAGCGAGTCAAAGCCAAGGTCGGTTACCGACGACTCGTTGATGTACGCCGAGCCAACGCGCATGGCAAGGTTGCCGCGCTGGTCGAATGCCAAGGTGTCGGAGGCGAACGGAATCCATTCGGCCACGCGCACGCCGAGCTTCGCGTCCTTCTCGTAGACGATGTTGGTAGCGGACACTCCGTACCATACGGCTTCGTGCATGGCGCGGAACAGATCGCTGCGCCGGGGGATGGCGTTGACGATGTCAGCGATGCGGGCGGCGAGTTGCTGCGTGCGGGGGTTGTCATCATCGTCCGCGGTCACGGACCATTCAAGGCCAGCGAGGGTGACGAGGAGGGAGCGCAGGACACCTTCGATGTCCGCGTCCATCCGCATCATGGCCTGGTAGTTCACATCCAGGCGGTACGCGAGGCTGCTGTTTCGCAGCATCAGGGACGCGGTACGGAAGTACGACCGCTGCACTTCCACGGGCAGGGCAAGCGGCCCGGTGGGTCCGCGGCTCGTGGGCGGTGGCAGGGGCTTGCGCGGTCGGCGTGCGGGCGGGAGGCCCGTTCCCGGAACGGCGTTCGGCATCAAAGGATTGCTGTGCTGCGGGTCGGCCATTCGCATCAGTCTAACGACTCACCCGAACATCCTTCGCTTCGGACCACGCGATTCAAACATCCGCGTAGGCGTGGTGTTGACGGTGACCACGCCGCCTTGGCTCACCACCGTGCCGCTGGCGGCCGCGTTGCAGAGGTCCACCACAACGTCCACGGTGTCATCGTGCGACCCGGCTGGGAACGACAGCAGCTCGTCCAGCACCACGCGGAAGTCGGGCGCGGCTTGGCCGTTCGCGGCCTGGGGGAAGTGGAGGCGGCCCTGCTCCACGAAGGGCTGCGCCCCGGCGGCGCGTAGGTGCTTGTCCGCCCCGCGCTCAACCGGGATGACGGGCTGACGGCAGCCCATGCGGAATTGGTCGAACACGCCCTTCTGCGGCCCGTTGGCCTCCGCGAGAACTAGTTGACAGCCCCGGCGCTCCACCAGTTCCTTCGCCATGCGGGCGAAGTCCGGGAAGGACTCGCGCACGCGCAGGATGTCGGTCAGGTACAGGTTGCGGTTGTAGTCCACCTCGCCCACGATGCAGACGGAGTAGTCGGGATCGTCGCGCTCCTGGCGCTTGCGGCCGTACCCCCAGTCGATGGCGGCGATGGTGCGCGACCCCGTGTGGTTGCCATCGTGATAGCGCACCCACTCGGGCCGGAACACGAGAAGGTCAGAGGACAGCGGCACAAGCTCGTAGGCGCGGGCGTAGGCCATCGGCCCCATCTCGCGGCGGTTGCGGTTGAGCAGTTCGGACGTAAAGACTTCGGGCCACGGGCTTTCCAAGCCCCGGCACGGCTTCCGCAGGAGCGTTCCGTTCTCCTCGCACTCGCGACGCCATTGGGCCGTGATGTCATCCGTATGGAAGGGCGTTGCCGTGCGCCAAATGCGCGCCGGGTGCTTGGCGGACGGGTCAAGCATGGGCAGCCAAATGTTCGCCATCGCCTCCTTGACCTGTTCGCGGAGTGCGGGTTGCAGTACCGCGTTGCGGAGGTCGCAGATGTCATCGGGCCACAGGATGTCGGCGCGGCCGCCCGTGCGGCCGAAGATGCCGGAGGCCTGCACGGACGGGTCGCGGCGTGCGGGCAGACCGGGGGCGGTCACGCTCCAGGCGGTCACGGTGTCCTCACCGGGCTTGAGGGCAACGTGGGGGAACACGGCCCGGTACAGGGGGCTGCGGATGATGTCGCGCAGGAAGCGGCTCGTGGCGCTAGCGGCCTCGTCGTTGGACCCGATGAGCTTGAACCGGGTCGCAGGGCGGCGGCCAAGCCACCACGCGGCAAGGTAGGTCAGGCTCGAGGTCTTGCCGTGGCCGCGGGGCAGCTCGGCGTACCAGCGGTGGTGGGTGGCCGCGTGAATCAGCAGTTCGCGTTGCAGTTTGCTGATGGGCTTGCCAATGAGCAATGCGATAAAGGCCGCCGGGTTCTCCCGTGCGGCCTCCACGGCCTGGGTCGCGGTCAGAACTTGCGCTTGGGCTTTCGGCACGGCTTGGGGGGTTCTGCCGGGGCCACGCCGGCGATGGAGCGGGCCACGGCCTCAAGCGCCCCGTCCGGCATATCGGCGGTGATTTCCACGCGCTCGGTGGCGGTTCCGTCCTCAAGGCGGTAGATGCGATCCAGTTGGACGGTGGCATCGACCCGATCACGCGACAGGGCGGCCATGACCTCCACGGCGCGCACGCGAGTGCGGGTGTCCATGTTGGGGTCGTTCATCACATCCATGAGGAACGCGGGAGCGGCCTGCGCGGCAGGGGCGGGAATGTCCCACCCGCCATACACGGCGCGCTCAAGGCATGACAGGTGTAGGGTTTTCTCGCGCCGGGAAACCAGGTCACGAGTATCCCCCTTCCCCCTGCGGGGGTCGGGCGTTTCGTCGGGCATAATGCCCCCTTCCGACTGCATCTTACCGTGCCTTTCGGTTTTGCAACACGAGGTCGAACCCGGCGGCGTTGGCCACCTTCAGGATGGAGTCGAAGGTGGGCTTGCGCTTCCCGATGACCGTGCCGGGTGTGCCGAGGAGGCATCGGACGGTATGGGCGCGCAGGATGCCGTTGGCTTCCATCTCGCGTGCGAGGCCGGATCGCGTGCCGCCAGCGGCGGCCACGGCTTCGGTGATGGTGGCCTTGAATTGGTCGTAGGTGGTGATTACTGCCATACGCGGAAGCATATCACGCCAACGTAGCCCATGATGGCGGCGGCAACGAAACCGATGCAGATGACCACGGCATTGATGATGCGGTCCTGGGATCGGTACTGGCGGCAGATTTCGCACTCGCAGCGGTCATTGTTCACGGGCTTCATGCTCCTGGAGTCGGGAAAGGTACAGGGTGTTGCGGGCCTTTGCTTCCTTCAGCTCGGCGCGGAGGCGTTCGATGGTGTCAGCGGCCTCAAGCATGATCGACGGCGCAAGGCACTCGCTGTTGGCGCGGAGCTGCGTGACAATGTCCTTCATCGGGAGTCCTCCACCACGGTGTGAATGCCGTACTGCACCATCAGCCCGCGAGGTTCGCCCTCGAGGCCGCGGCGGTCAAACCCGCCGCCTAGGCGAACGATGATGGATTCCAGGCGGTCGCGCTCGGCGCGGTGCTTGTCGGCGGATTCCCAGTTGTATTGCAACGCGCTCACGAGCATGGACACCACCTGTTCCGCCGCGAACGCGGTCGTTGGTCCGGCCTTGTCGGCAAGCTTGCGTAGGTCATTGATTCGGCTGCGCTCAAATGGCAAGAGGTTTTCCGGTAGTTCGATCATGCGCGCTCCTTGAGGGCGGTGAGGTTGAGGACACCGGGGCTGAGGAGTTCGTAGCCGCGGTTGCGTTCGGTGACAGAGCGCACGCGCACTCCGTAGGTGTGCTTGGCGTGATCCACGATGTAGGAGACGGCCCTGGGGCTGCACCCCCACACCGTGGCAAGCGCGAGACGCGTGGGATAGATGCCCTTGTCGGTCTGCACCACTAAGTAGATGACGCGATCAAAGAGGTCGGCGTAGCCGCGCCGGCGGCCTGTGCGCTTGTGCTTCATTGCGCGTACTCCTTTACGAGCTGCGTATAGCGGTCGAAGGCTGCCAGCGTGTTGGGGGCAAGCATGGCGCGCAGGACGGCGTTGGCCTCCTCGAGTTCCTTGAGGCGGGCGCGGACGGCTTCGATGTCGCCCGAGTGCTGCCCACCCCACCACAGTCCTGCGGAGCGCAGGAGGCGGTCAAATTCGGCCAGGGTGACCGCGCCGCATTGCCGCCACCTGGCCGCGGTGGCGCGGTCAACGGCGGCAAGGTCGCCCACGGTCGGGATGGCCTGCCCAATCATGAGAACGTGCAGGGCGCGGGTGGAGAGCATCTGATGCACGGGGTCGGAGTCGATAGGTGTTTGTGCTGTGATCATGGGTGATGAAAATTGAAACGAGGGTCTTGGAAACAGGAAGGCCGACCCCCAAAGGGGGCCGGCCCTGTTCACCATCGCGGGTTTGCCATGCTGCGCTGCCGTGTTTCGAGTTCCACGCGCCTCTTGCTGATTTCTGCAAGCAGAGCCTGGAGAACGGTTTCGGTCTTGCGAAGGTCTGCCAGCCGTGCGGCCAGTTCAAACTGCTCCGAGACCATCGTTTTCCCGTACTCCGCCATGCAATGCAAGGTAGCGATGGCGTTTGAAACAACGGTTGCAGCTTCGGGCTGCGCGACGATGACTGCGTGTGCCTTTCTCATGGACACGTTCCTCTCTGCCACTTGGTGGCATTGCCGTACTTCCGCAACGTGCATCCATACGGCACAAGGATGATACCCCTCCATATACATTTGTCCAGGGGGTAACATCAATAATTCCAAGAATTATTTGAGGCCGTAGGATGGCTTCTACGGGGCAGGGGCAAGGGATGCCCCTAGAGCCATTCGAACGGCGCGGGCGCGTCCTGGGGCAACCTAGGCCGTCTGCGGGGGTGCTGGTGGATCTTCGGCCACCCCGAAGTCGTTGGCCGTGGCCGCCCACACGATCCGGGGCGTGCCGGCCCCAAGCCACTCCTGCTCAATCTGATCGGCCACGAACGCCTTCGCATCGCGGTGGCTCATCCCGTCGTTGTCCCGCAGGCGAGCTGCAATCATGTCCGCCGAGTAGACGGCGACCGGGATGCCGCGCTCCCCGCTGCGGGGGTAGGACACCCCGAGGAGGCAGTCATCGAAGCCCGACAGGAGGATGGCGGCGACGCGCCGGCGCTTGCCCATGTGCATGAGTCTACCTCCGTGGTGCGGGGTTCTTGCGGCAATAGTCCAGCGCGACCGCCAGTACGCGGTGCGTGTCCGGGCTGATGCCCAAGCGCTCTTTCGCCGCATCAATCTCCGCAGCGGTTGCGGTCTTTAGCACCTCCTTCGCCCACGCATCCCAATCCGCGTAGTCCGCCGGGGACGGGCCTTGCACGGCGCTGGCATCGCGGCGAGTCTGCACGACTTCCCCTCGCGCAAGGACATCGGCCTGCGGCACAATCGCGCAGTATGCCTTGTGGATCGAAGCGATGTCCGGCTTTGTATCGCGCTCAAGGCGGTGCTGGCGAATGCAATCGCGCAGCTTGTCCTGGTGAAGCGACCCCCACCGCTCGTTCAAGAGCCGCGACAATTCAGGCTCAAGCGTCCACTTCGGCCACAGTTCCCCCATCAGATTCCGATTGTCCATCCACGTGATCGTTTGCATACGCGGGAGTATACGGACAGGCACTCTCAATTGTCAACGTGGGGAAGGACGTTCGGAAGAGAACGAGCGGATGTATCTACAAGGAAGTGAATCCGATCCGGCCTTTCGCGCCGCCGCTCTGCTGCGCTCCGCAGTTGCTCCGCTCCGCGGCGGCTGATCGCAGGGGCCGTTCGGGCTGTATCAGTTCGCATGGTGAGCGCGAGGGAAGCATGACCCCACAAAGGGGGCCACATTCAACCAGCCCGCACGGAGCCGCGCATCGGTCGAAGCCACGAATTTCACCATTTCGCTGGAGGATTGCCAGCCGCTACCTTCGTGGGGGAGCGCACCTTTCGGTGGCGCGGGGTAGGGTCAGACACCCGCGACTACTTCCATGCTCCCCTACCGCGCCGGGAACGTGTTGCGGCATTCTTGACCCGCAGGCCATTCGCGCTAGAATGCGAGCGCGCAGGATTTCAGCAGCCGGCAGTCTACCACCCTCGGGCAAGATTGCAAGCGCAAGAAACGGCGTGGGTTTCGGCCCACGCCGTTTCCATTTGGAACCTATCGCGGTTCCAAAAGCGGCGTAATCCCCTTGATGTGATTCCAAGCCATCTTGGCGAAACACAAGAACTTTGATCGGTCGCGTTTACGCCACAAATTTGAGTTGACCCAAACAGCAAACTCCATCAATTGCTCTTTGCTTGTATGGCGAAGTAGCACTTTAGTGCCGTTGTGCCAATCCTGGCGAATCGTCCCTTCGCGTTCCAATTCTTCTAGTCCCAGCGTGTGCAACACTTCCCACGCAGCATCGTCTGTTTGCTGCTGCATTTCGCGCATCAATTCGCTGTAGGCCTGAAGCTGCTCCCGCGCTTCTTGCATCCGAACAATGTGACTGCTCAAAGCGTCAGGAACTGCCGTCAGCGGTCTAGCGCCCTTCCCGATATTGCATTCGATGCAAGCCGAAACAAGGTTTTCCTGGGCGTTCGTCCCACCATTGGCAACAGCAATAACGTGATCAACGTGCAGCACCACAGCCGGCGGTGTCCGACCGCAATAAAAGCACTTGAAGTGATCGCGCTTGAACACCTCAAATCGCGTTTTGGGCGTAAGTTTGGTTCGCACCATTGAGAATTCCAAAGGCCGGGGCGAGCTGGGAGCGGGTGGAAGCAACCTAGCCCGCCCACGGTTGTTTGGTTGTAGAGCGATTCCACCCGCTCTCGCTACCCACGATGGGTTGCGTTGGATCGGAGTATACACTATCCTGCGCTCGTCGGGCGATGGTTTTTGCGATAGTCTGCGCGTGCAGCCTATGCCCGACAATTTAGCCCCCGGAAGCACGGCGCGTTGATCGCAAGATCCGCGCCGTGTTCTTTTCCGGCCCCGGAAAGCCACGTGTACGCGGAATCGACACATCCACATAACGTGTACGAAAGTGCGACATATTTGAACATCTGTACCGCGTTCGATCCAGCGGACAGCAGCGCGTGCTTTCAGCATCGCGCCCTGCCCTGGCGGTAGGTTTCATTACCCCATTGCTGTATACGCCAGCGGTCGTACCTCTCGGCCTTGTGCGCTGGCACAAGTGGGAATCGCGCCTTGGCCTTCGGCCTACTACACCCACATCACCGCAGCTCAAGTATACCCCTACTCAACGGGCTTGCCGTCAACGATTCGGCGATACCCAAGCCTCCACAACAGATGCGCGATATCGGTCGCGGTCGATGCCACGGCCTCCTCGTCTAGCTCCGGGCGGATCGCGTGGATGGCCTCGTGGATGGTGGTGTCCATCCTGTCCTTCTCACACGGCCAGGTTGCCACGCGAATGAGGCGGCCCGCGGCCTTGCCGGGGTCGATCATGTCCCCGAAGTCCCTCATGTTCGACGCGAAGCGCAGCGTCCAGTATTTGCCACCAAGTCGAACTCGCATGGGATGCCTCCTATTGCGCGTCCATTACGTCCCAGGCCATACGAGGATGACCGCGTGCCTTGCCGCCGTCCTTGTCATCCTGCGTGTCCCACCGGATGAACAGGCGCACCCACTTGGCGCGAAGCGGCGTTGGGCCTGGGCCTTTCTCCACAATCCATCCGCCCGAGCCGTCCCCCCAGTCCTGCTTGTACGTCCCGCACCGCACGAAGTCGCAATGGCGATGCCGCACCTCGTAGACGCCGTTGCGGGTCTCGAGGTACTCGCGGGCAATGCCCACGATGTTGGAATGGTGGTTGTGTCCAACGGCGATGCAGTCCACGCCCTCAAGCCACGAGAGCATTCGCCGGCTGTCAAGTACGCCCATCGACATGGGCGCGCCGCCGCCGCTGCCGTGGTGATAGCGCATGGTCCAAGTAAGGTTCGTGTTGTTGATCTTTACGCGCACCTTCATCCATCCGCCGTAGCCGCCTGCGCCCATCTGCGATTTCGGATTGATCGACTTGATGGCGCGGACAAGATTTGCCGTTGGGCATACTTCGTGGTGCTTGAGCCACGCGGTCTCATGATTGCCGGCACCCAAGAAAGCCCAGTTCTGCGCGTAGGGTGCGTAGCGTTCCGCTGCTTCTTCAATCACGCTGTCGAAGTACGCCGCGGCTGCGTGCGAACTGCGGAGCTGCGCCTTGCATTGCCGGCGGTCGCTAGCCCCTTGCATTAAGTCCAAGCAGTCGCCAAGGTCGCAGATGATGGCGTTGCGCTCCTTTGCTTGGCGAAGGTGCTTCTCCTCGAGCAACCGATTGCACTTGATGTTGTCGCCGTGTACATCCGAGCGAAGCAGAATCCATTGCTCCCACTCGCGGAACGAAGTCCCGGTGCAGTCCACGATGTGGATGTTCTTCCCGTGGTGCGTGACTTGAAACGGGGGCGCGGCTGGTCGTTTCGCCATGCCTCACCACGCTATAGGGGTCTGATTGCCTCGCCGCAAAAAAGAAAAAAGTGGTCGGATTTCTTACAGCCGGGGGCTTGCGCCTGCCGATACCGATGCGTATAACACCACCAAGCGGTGGACGCACGTTGCGGAAACCGCGAAATCACGAGGAGATTGCAATGAAGATCAAGATCACCGTTGAAGATGCCCTGAACAACCACCTCACCCTTGGCCGGATCTACGGGGATGTGCTGCTCGCCTGCGCTCGGGAATTGTCCGATGCCGTTAGCCAGGAAGTCCTCCGTACCCACGCCGACTTCCATCACATTGACCCCGACAACGAGGCCGCGTGGCAGGATGCGCTTGACCGCCGCGACACCGCCGACCGGATGTTCTTAACGGTCCATGCCAAGACGGAGGTGATCCTGTGAGCGCACGACGAACCGACCCGTGGACTTCGCACGCCGCCGCTGACAGCATGGTGGTCCCCGCCAAGGGGATGCAGGCCAAGCTGCTTGAGGCGTACCGCGCTAGCCCGAACGGCCTGACCGATGAGGAGGCGGCGGCAGTCGCAGGACTCCCAATCGGTGCGTGGAAGCGATGTAGCGAGCTGCGTACCAAGGGTCTGATCACTTGGACCGGGGCTACCCGCGTAGCCTCGAGTGGTCGCCATGCACAGGTGTGCGTCCTGTCGCGGCCCAACCCCACAACCCTCTTCCCCATGCCCGAGGAATACCGATGGTGAGCAACGAAGATAGCCGCGGGATCTTTACCCGCATTCAGGCCGTGACCATGTCCGCTGACCTGTTTTCCGCCGGCGATTCTGCGGGGGAGTACGTTGCCTCCAAGACCGTGGAGGTCACGATCCTGGCGCGCTGGCAGCGCACGCCTACCAATCCGCGCCTGTTGGATTGGAGCCTGATTGCCATGTCGCTTGACGGCGTGGCGCTGTCCGAGGAGGTCGGCATCCCGTCCGACTTCCCCATGCAGCAGCTTGTGAATGCCGCCACGGTCTCGAGCAAGATGCGGCGCATCCTTGAAGGCAACGGGCCGGGGGTGATCGCATGACTACCGAAAACCGTTGGGCTACGCCCACCATCTTGGAAGTGCAATGGCGTTTGGACGGACTGCCGAACTACGTTGATGAGGATGCCATCGCGGCCACCCTTGCCATGCCAGCGACCAACAAGGATGGCGTTCCCGCCATTGCTGCCATCGGGTGCGCTCCGCTGGACAATCTCACCAGCACTCAAGAGGACTATTTCCCGGTGCGGTATTGGCTTGTCCATGCGCTGCTTGTGGACATCGGAGAGAGCAAGCGCCGGGATGCCGTGATTGCCACGCGCATCTCGAGCGTGGCGATGTGGGAGCAAGGCGACACCGCCGATGGCGTTCGCACGGAATACCTCGGTCGCGTGGTGTCGTTTGTGGCCGACAGCCTCAAGGCGATGGAGGTGGCCGATGGTTGACATCGCCCATCAGAAGCTGCTGGCGATCACGGTGAGGCCATCCACACAGGTGGTGTTTAGCGATGCGACCGGGCGCGACATTGCCGCCATCGTCATCAACGACAAGCACCCGCACATTGCGCGGCTGGTATTCAAGGTATCGGCAGACATCAAGATCCGAAGGGAGGCCGCAGAATGAGGCATACCGCAGAATCCGTCCGCGCCGGCATTGCCGCCGATCAGGCTGCCGGGATGCAGCCCAAGCTCATTGCCCTCAAGTGGGGCGTGCATCCCTCCACGGTCAGCCGCCTTGTGGGGACGAAGCGCAAGGTGACATTGCAACAGGCCGCGTCCGTCCTGTCGGCGCACCGCCGGGGGGTCAGCAAGGCCACCATCGCCGCGGAGATGGGGGTGTCCGTCAGCGCCATCCGTCGCATCCTCAAGGGAAATACCATTGCTGCACGAAAAGCGACAGGGGATTTGCATGATTAATATCCCGGCCCGTGTACGTTTGCTCCGAAAGGAGGACGGCGCGATGGAAGATCCGTGTGTGGATTGGAGAGCGCGGGCGGTTGCTGCAGAGGCCATGCTTGCACGCATGGAGCTGCTGGTCTACAGCGACCGCCCCACGGTGCAGAATCCCAACGGCACGACCTGGCGCGACCGCGCCATCAGAGCCGAGGAGGAAGCGCAGAAGTGCCGCAACGTCCTGCCCACGCATATTGAGCGCATCCTGTATGCGGGTGAGGGGTAACCAATGCCGCGCCAGGAGGAGGACGAGGACATCGTGGACCGTATCAAGGGCAGCGCGACAACCGATCCCCTCACCATTGAGGCGATGCACGAGGTAATTCGCATCCGCCGGGAGATGGCGCGGATCATGCGTACCGGGAATCAACTACAGCAGGAGTTGGAACTTTGCAAGAGCCAGCAGGCCAAGCAAGCGCGTTGATGTTTACCGTCCCCGGCGCAGCCGCGCCGCAGGGAAGCAAGCGCGCCTTTCGCACGGGTGGCCGCATCGTCCTCGTGGAGTCAAGCGCCAAGGTCAAGCCCTACCGCGCCGCCGTGGCGGCAGCGGCCTACGCCGCCGGCGCGGTTGTGGTGGACGGCCCGGTGAGCGTGCGCGTGGCGTTCTCGTTCGTCCGCCCTGCCAGCCATTTCGGGGCGCGTGGGCTGCGGACGGCCGCACGCACGTTCCCCGGCAAGCCCGATACCGACAAGCTCGTGCGCGCCACGCTGGACGCGCTCACGGGCATTGCCTACCGCGACGATGCCCAAGTCGTGGAGATTTGGGCCACCAAGGCATACGGGCCGACCGCGCAGACGGTCATTGCTATTTCGGCCGCTTGACTTTCGGCTACCGGGCCGTATACTGATTACGCCCTCGCACGTTGCGCGGGACGGGCGCGGCGATCCGCGTACACGAGGAGATGCATATGGAACTCGCAAGGATCGGGCAAGCGCAGCTTGACCCCATGTCAGTCGCCCAGGTGTTCAAGGCTTCGGGAATGTTCCCCGACATTCAGTCGGAGGCCGCAGCGTGCGCGAAGATCATCATCGGGCGCGGCCTGGGCCTTTCGGACTATGACGCGATGACGGGCCTGCACATTATCAAAGGCAAGGCTGTGCTGGCCGCCAATCTCATGGCTGCGGCGATAAAAAGAAATCACAAGTATGACTACCGTGCCACCTGCACGGACACGGAGTGCAGCATCGTGTTCTTCAGTCGCAGCCCGGAGAACAAGTGGGAGGAGATCGGGACCACGACCTTCTCAATGGACGATGCGAAGCGGGCGCAGCTCGGCGGGGACAATTGGCGCAAGTGGCCGAAGGCCATGCTCTTCGCCCGCTGCATCTCGAGCGGGTACAAGCAGCATTGCCCGGATGCGCTTGGCGCGGCCCCGGTGTACGTTGAAGCCCACGGCGAGACCGAGATCACCGAGGAAGTTCCGTCCCGCGGCTACGAGGCTCCCAAGGCCCGCGCCGCCCTTGCTGCCCCCGCAGCCCCTACGATTGACGCAGAGGCATCGGTGGTCGAGGATGCCCCAAAGCCCGTCCGCAAGCGCACGGCCAAGCAGGAGGCCAATCCGGCCCCGGAAACCCCCAAGGCGGCTGACGGCTACCCCGACGAGTACGAGGGCGAGTTCAAGATCCTGCGCGTGGTGCGCCGCCCCGGCAAGCCCATTGCAATCAACGCCGTGGGCGAACACGGCGCGGCATGGATTGCCACCTCAATTCTTGAGTATGGCCACCTGGCGGACGCGAACGTGGACAAGGAGATGCGCCTTGAGGTCGCCCGGATCGGGCAGACGCTACAGGTCATGCGCGTCATCGGGCCGATCGCCCCGGCCAAGGTTGACCCGGCGGACGTACCCTTCTGACCGTAGGCTAGTCGTTCTTCTCCCCCCCGTCTGCGGCCGCAGGAAGTTGGCCAGCAGGCGGGGGGTTTTCGTTTGCGAACGGGACGAGGCGGTTCAACGCCTCCTGCCGCTTGCGGCACGGGCCGCATTGACGAATGCCTACCGCCTTCGTTGCGGCGGCCACAACGTCCCCCAGACCGCGCCATCCTTCATGCTTGCGCGTGTGGTCAAGCTGCGCCAGCGCCCACGCCTCGCGCTCCGCGGCCGGCACGGAATCGGGGACTTCAATGCTGCGATTGCCTACCAAGATAATCATGCGAGCGTGATGGTTGAGGGCAAGGTGAACCCGTAACCGTTTGCTGAGCCGCACAAGCACTCGTCGGGATTCGTGGGATAGGGGCCGATCACGGCGGTGCATCCCGTGTAGCTCAACGATTCAGCCGGACCCGATGCGGATGTCTGATAGAAGTTCAATGGCACATTCACCACCGCCGCGTACCTCGTATAGACCCCGGTGAGCGTGCGCGTGGCCGTGAACGGAACGGGCTTCGCGTAGTAGACCGTGGCGTTGTATTGGTAATAGTAGTTGCGCTCGTAGGCTGGGTCATACGGGGGATCGCAAACATAGAACCCATCTTCATTCTGAGCCTGGGTGTCGTAGTAGGGTGCGCTCTTGTTCTGCCCGGAGAACGTGACCCTGACAACGTCATAAAGACCTGATGCGCCAGCGCAACAAGTGCCGCATGATGGGCAAGTCGGTGCTGCCCCTGGTGAAATACCGGAACAGAGATATTTGACACCCGTGACTGTTCCGAATTCCGTGAACGTGCTGGACTCCGAAAGCACGTTGACCGTGGTCGCGCCCCCACCGAACTGCATCGTTGCCGTCCAGCTTCCGCCCGAGTAGGTGATCGTGTCCGAGGTGATATCGCAGCATTCGCAACCAGCGGGAGCAACCCACCCATTCCATCCATCGCGCCACATCTTGCCTTGAAATGCACCGATGGCGTTATTCCATCCCGCCCAAATTTTGAATTTGGTTTGACAAGAATCGCATCCGCATGATGCGGTGGTGTCGCTCAAGCCCTTGGGTTCACCGCGTACCCATCCAGCCTGAGAGGCCGTAATGGTGAAGGTTGGCGTAGACGTACCGACAACCGGAACGCAGACGGTGTTACCCGGCGGGATTGTCCCACCGCCACAGCAACACGAAGCGTTCAGGATGCCGCTCATGCCACGATGACGAGCGCAGCGATGAAGATGAGCAGGTGCGTCACTTGATGATTCCGCGCTTGCAAAGGTAGATGCCGCCAGCAACGCCGAGGCAGAAGCAAAGGGCGGCCGCCCACACCGAGCCAACGAAACTGGAGAGGTCTGCGAGAAGCATCATCAAGCCTTTCTTCGAGTCTTTGCTTTGCGATATGCCGCATCAAATTCAGGATCTGACCGCATTGCCGCGATGAATTCCCGATCCCCTTCGGGTCGGTTGGGGTCTAGCATATCCACGGCGAGTTCCGCCGCGGCTACCTTTTTACGAGGCAGCCATCCGATTGCAACGCGCATGGCCGTGCCAATGCCCGATTGCCATACGAGGAAGGCGATGCCTGCCACCGCCACGCCAATGCCCCACCAGCGCAGGGTCGAAAGCCATGTCGGGGTGATGTCCTGCACCTGGGTGAGCTGAACGTGGATATCCGCCGCCGTGGTGTCAATGCGAGTGGCGCGCTCCACCACCTCCGCGTCCTTGATGGCGTGGCCGTGGTCAATGAGCGCTTGGGCATCCGTGCGGATGGCGTTCGTATCACCCGCGATACGTTCCACCGGACTGCACGCAACTGCCAGCAGGGCCACCGCCGCAAGGGCAAGCCATACCCGGCTCATCGCTTTTCGATCTTCCCCACGCGCTCCTCGAGCGCCCCGATACGGACATTGATAACTCGGATCTGTGCATTTCCCTCCCCGGTCGCCTGCTGGATCTTTTCCATCTCCGATGCCATCTTGTCCAAGGCGCGCGTCTGCTGCTCGTCCCGTTCGCTGCGCTGTCCCGCGTAGACGAACGCCCCGGCAATGGCAATGATCGCCACCGCAAGCTGCGCGGGCTTCATCCAAAATTCGACGGCATTCTTGGTTTCGATGGTCATGGCTCACCACGATGAAATGATGCAGATGAGGCCACCGCCACCGTTGCCGCCAGCGCCCGTAGCACTAGACGATGCGCCCGATCCGCCGCCGCCCGCGCCATAGCCACCAACGCCGCCAGCGGCGCTTGTGCCGCTTGACGAGGTGCTACCACCGCCACCCGAACCGTAGAAGCCCACGTTGCTGCCTGCGCCGCCTGTACCCGCGCCGCCCGTGCCAATGCCAACCCGCGTAGCTCCTGATCCGCCGGCGTAAGTCGTGCCGCCCGATGACATCCCGCCCCCACCACCGCCGCCTGGTGCGCCCTGCGAAGTGCTAGCAGTCGTTCCAATCGCAGCCGTGCCGCCCGTGCCACCAGCACCACCAAGCCACAATGCGTTGGTCGTGAGAGCCGCACCGCCAGCGCCGCCCGAATTTGTGCCGCCTGCGCCAAAGTTGCCGCCAACCGCCGATGCGTAGGTTATGCCTGAAGCAGACAGCGAAGATGTTCCGCCAGCCGTGCCTGGGTTGCCGTTAGTGCTTGCAGATACACCCGCTCCACCCGTGCCACCCGTACCGACCGTAACGGTAAAAGATCCAGGAAGTGCCACAGCGCGATACGTCAGCTCCGTGATCCCGCCGCCGCCACCACCTCCGCCGCCGCCCTTATTGGCTGATGCGTGGGCATGGCCGCTGCCGCCGCCACCACCCGCGCCGATGCACACAATCTGCACCGTGCGGCAGCCGCTCGGCTTCGTCCATGTCCCGGAGGTCGTAAAGAGCTGCACATCGACACCCGCCCCAGGCTCCCATTGAGTCGTGCCGGAAACGTAGCGCAGCAAGTCGCCGTTGGACGGAGCCGATGACGAAACGGACGTGCTGCGAATCTTGGCGACGGTCGGGGATGGGTAGGTGCTTGACAGGTCGCCCGATGCCGCCCCGCTAGGCGCTCGAGAATCCGACAGGCGCGCATCGTTGCCAACGCACGCCGTGGTCGATGCCGTGCCAAACGACACCGCAAACGTCCGGCTAGCAGTCAGATCGCCGCCACCCGTCAGGCCCGTGCCTGCGGTCAGGACGATGCTATTTGCCGCCTTGGCCGCGAGGTCGGTGGTCAGGTTGGCAACCTGGGACTGCGCAAGACCAGCGGCAGGAATTGGGTCGCTGCCAGCGCTGCCGTGACTGCTGCCGTGGGAAGTCGGGGTGCGGGCGTTTGAAAGCCTGCTGTCCGTTGCACCAACAAGCTGCGTAGATGTTCCCCCACCCGACGTAGCAATGTCTGCAGAAATAGTGCGATTCGTAGACAGGTCACCACCGCCGGACAATCCCGTCCCCGCAATTACTTGCCGAGTGGTAGGAACAAGACCTACCAAAGTTGAGCTCAAGTCCTCCACCTGACTGATTGTGATTGTCACCGGATCGCTGCTTGTCGCGTAATGACTTGCCGCGTGTGCAGTTGGCGTGCGGGTGTTTGACAGGCGGCTATCCGTAGCCTCCACGATCTTGCCCGCCGTAGCCGCGCCGCTGGCTGCAAAGTCTGCGGCGATGGTTCCGGTAGCGGTGATAGTCCCGCCCGTCAGTCCCGTGCCAGCCGTGATGCTCACGACCGCGCCGGCGGAAACAGTCACGCCGGAAGCAACCACCGAGATGGATACTTGGTCGGCCATTAGACGGACCCCGCGTAGATGTTGACCTGTGCAGAACCAAGCGAGATCAACCGCTTGACCACGCTGCTAGGAAACAGGATGTCAAGGTCGTACAATGCGTTGCCGCACGGAAATGCGCTGGTGATGGTCGAAGGAATCTTGATAGTCCCTACGGTCTTTGCGCCGTTCAGCGTGATGTAGTTGGACGTATTGGCGGTCAAAAAGGCCGTTTCGCCCGCTCGAGCCACGCGGAGCCGCCAATCGCTTGCCGTTGATAGCGCGGGGTAGGTCGCAGGCCAATCGCTGACCGTTACCACCGCCTGAAATTCCGCGCCCTGCTCAAAGATGATGTTCCAAGTAGTTGTCATGGTTTATCCACCTCCACCTGTAGTGCATGATACGACCACGGCATTCGGCATTGAGAACCAATATTGCGGTGCAAACGGCGGCGATCCGGTCGTGTACGAAGTCGGAAATTGCTCCACCATCATCACAATGGTGTCGTTGGCAATGGGAACCGCTCGGATGGTCGCATTGGTGTAGTCGCTTTGCGCGACACCTGGCGCAATGAAGTTGCGCGTGTCGCCCGTGCCATAGTTCAGATTGGCGTTCTCTGCCATGTTGCGGGCCAAAATCGACCCGCTGCGCCCATACGCGCCAATGGCAACGCTAGGAGTTCCGCCTGCGCCAGCGGCCGGATTTGGTTCGACTTCCTCAAACGAATACCGCCACCGCCAGTTGGTATACAGCTCCGAACCCGTGATCTTGGCGGGGAACACCCGGCACATCGGCGGTGGAACGTCAATGATGGTTGCGCCCACGAGGTTTCGGTACGCCTGAGCGTTGCCCTTGGCCGTCACAAGGTCGGACGGGTTGACCTCCGAAGCACCTTGCAGACCAAACCGCCAATCGTCCTCGCGTGCCTCGCTAATCGTGTACGGGGCAAGCTCGCCGTCGATCTCGGCCATCCGGTAGGAAACGTTGCCGATCTGACCAATGGTCGTGGACGCATCCGTGTACCAAGGAATCCACCCAGCCCACACCGTGCGGCCGAACGGGATGACGCTATTCCGAGAGACATAATCGTCTCGAATCTTGGTGCGCGTCAAAGCCGGCGGCCATCCCGGCGAGGTTGTCAGTTCCGCGCCGGATGAATCGTTCACCACGATGGAAGCATCCGTGAGGTAGGCCGATCCAATGTCATTAGGAGCGCGCACCCAACTAGGCGTAGCGCCTTGTGTGCTTACCGCCTGCTGGCTGAAGTTGATGTCCGCCGCCGGGGTATTGGCGATCGTGACATTGTTGAACACCGTCCGCGCCTCCACGCTGCGCCGAGGCATAACTACGGAGGCAATGCGCGGGGCGCGCGCCTGATATCCGGTCGCGTTCCACAGGCTCACCAGCGCATCCGTGGACAACGCCGCGCCATTGACGGGCTGCATACCTCCGCGCATGGCCGCCTGATAAGTGTTCATTGCGGTGTTGTATTGCGCTTTGAGGCCCGTCCGGCTGATGAACCGCGTGGCGCTGCCTGTCGATACCACGATCTGCTGATTGGCCGATGCGATGGCATCAAGCAGGATGGAGAGGCTGACGTTGGGTGAGCCGCACAGGTCGCCAAGCCGGCGGATGTATTCCGGGCTTTGCGTGGTGAAGCCCGTAGGCATCGTCAGATTGTCGCCCGATGCCACCGTACCGATGTCCGTGATGAGATCCGAATAGGTGCGGGTAGAGTCAACCCGCCAGCGCCCATCGCTTGACCAAGTGGGGGACAGGTTGGTGTTCAGAATGGCCGCGCTGGAGAACTTCCAGTACCACCGCTCGTCCACCAGCTCAACCATGACCACGCCGCCCGACTCGCGCCAAAAGAACGGCTGCTGCGGACGGGCATACAGGCCCGACAGCACGACCGACCGTCCACTTGAGTCCTCAAGGGTAAGGCTGACGGTGGTAGACCCGTACAGGGTTGCAATCTGCGTGGAGGCAACGAGGACGCTTGCCCGCGTGTGCTGCGTCATGCCCACCGGGACATCGACGCGGAACAGATCCTCCTCCGCGATGCCGATCTGCCGCGCCGTGCTTCGCATCTCCTGCGTGGGCAGAAGCGTGGGGATGACGTTCGCGCCTGCGGTGATGTACGCGCTTACGCTCATGCGTAGTCCTGGGGCGTGCCGACGTTGTACGCGGCCGCGTTGGTGTCGGCGTTAAACACGGACACGGCGGTGTTCTGCCCGTCCACATCGGTGTTGAACCCGAGCGATGCCGGGGCAATGACCGTCTGCGTGGGTGACCACCATTGCCGGCGGCCGGACACGGTGCTGTACCCGTTGCTCGTTGCGCCACCGCCGTCATAGGACTTCAGGGTGCGGGTATACACCCCGATGAACGTGCGCTGGCCACCCGTATCGACATCGCCGAAGTTGACCTTCCAATCGTCCTTGACTACCACGAAGCCCGATGGAATCGGTCGGAAGATGCGCTGCGGCGGGGTGTTGACCCCCTTGACCGTGGTGACTTCCTCAAGGACCGTGCTTGCCTTGCCCGCCTGGAACACGAAGTCCGAACCCTGCGTGTAGAGGGTTTGAAGGCGGTGCATCTTCGTTTCGGTATAGACGCTCGTGACCGTCTGCGACCGCTCCACGCCAGCGGGCTGGTTGGCCGCGTTGTTGGTCATGCGCGGCAGCGTGGCAAACGGCCCCTGATTCATCGCCGTATTGGCATCGTCAAAGTTGGTATCCGGGGCCACCATTGAGGTGGTCGGAGTGCCAGGAGTGCAATAGGCGGTGATCGCCGTGATGACTTCGGCCACGGGAAGAGTGCTTGCAACACCCGGAGTCTTGGCCGACAGGCTGTTGTTGTACCAATGCGGGACAGACGCAATACCCGTAGTTCCACCATAGGAATCCGGGTATTCAGGGCATGTCCGCGTGACCGTGAAGAATTGGCCGATGAGGTTGGCAAGCGGAACGGGCGGGAGCGTGGTGGAGGGCGTTGGATCGCCGGCAAAGGCGTAGCACCGCGCCTGAATCTCCACGCGCACCTTGGCACGCGTCATCATCTCCTGCTCAGAGAACACAATGCGGTCAAGCTGCGACGAGCGGAACGGAATGCGGGTTTGCGCCAGCACCACGGCTGCCCACATCATGTGACGGACATCGCCATTGATTGGCCCCTCGAGGTCGCAGTTGAACCGCAGGGTGGCAAAGGTCAGGTCGGTACGGGAACGCTCGTAGGTGAAATCGCAGTTTCCCGTGAGCGCGCTGTCGGGCAGCTTGATGCGCGCCTGGGTATCAACAATGGTATAGATGAGCGAGTTGCCGCTTTCGTTGTAGGCAAACGTCTGCGACTCGCGCCGCCAAATGCTGCTGTCCGGCGGACGGGTCGGCAGGATGGCCTTGCGGAACAGGTCGGCCCAAGGCGCTTTGCCGTTGACCTGACCGCTTGTGTTGTTTTGAGCGTAGGCGGTATCGGTGTTCCCGTTGGATAGGTCAAGCACGATGCTGCCCGTGACCGTGCGCGTCATGTGTCCTGCGGCATCAAGCGTGAACGACTGCACCCACCGATGGGACACAATCGGGCAATCGTCCGGCTCGGCCATCGCATTTCCTACGATGGTGAACGTGATCATCGCCGCCTGCCGGCCGCTGATTTCCGTGACGGTCATGGACATCAGGGGGCCGCGCAGCGCATCCGGCCCGGAGGACTCGTAGACCGCTTCGGTTGCGCCGTCTGCCGTCACCCAAATCTTGACCTCGTCAACGCGCCCCGGCTCCTTCTTGGTGAGGTTGGCAAGCGTGGTGTAGGTCGAAGTTCCGTAGGACACAAGCGCGGACCCTGAGATGGTGGTCTCGTATCGGATCTGCGTGTAGCCGTCCTCCGCGTAGATCGCACGCGCATCCCACGAGGTGATGTTGGCATACGGAAGCGTGAACGTGTTGTCGCCCAGCTTGAACGCCACCCATGTATTGCCGTTGGTAGACATCAGATTCCTTTCATGCCCATGAGCTTGAGATCGGCAAGGAACGGCTGATTCAACGCGCCGTAGTCAATCTTGGGATCGGTGTTGCGCTTGATAGCGCGAAGAGAAGTTGCCATATCGGCAAATTTCTGCGCCCAAACGGACAGAACAAGATTCCCGCCAACCGCAGATCCAAACAACCCAGGGCTAACTCCGGGAAGGAAGGAATACAGTTTTGTCAAATCTTGCGCGATGCTGTTTAGCACCGTTGAAATAATCATGGCGATGTTGGCGGCCAAATCAAAGAGCTTGGGAATGTAATCGCGCATTACTTCCGCCATGTCAGCCACCATCTTGGTGATGGGACGGAGGAAAATTGCACCAATAGCGCCAAGCGCCGATTTCAATTCTACGAAAGCACGCTCAATGCGACCCACTTCCATCATCTGCGCTCCGATAGCGCCACCGTATTGCATTCCATTTCGGAAACGTGTTGCCACCATCGCAATCTGATTCTGCATCTCGGCAAGCTGGATGCCTGGGCTGTAGTCGCGCAGATCATTTGCTACCTCAAGAACAAACCGATTGAGAGCGAGAAGAGCCTTTCCAACTTCCACCGAAGCCTTGTAAAGCGCCCCGAATGCAGCGCCGATTCCTGCGGCTACAACCGACAATTCCCCAATCATGGCAACCGTGTTTGCCGCCATGCCAAGCTCTTCAGCCGCAGCAGTAGCAGTACCGCCAGCCTTTGCCATACCGCTAATGCCTTCGGTTTCGCCACCGCTGCCCTTCTCGTTGATGTCGATGACGATGCGTCCAAGGTCTTGCATGGTTACAGTCCGTTCTCAAAGGCGCATACGAAGGTCTCCGTGCCGCGCATCCAGCCAACCAAGTCCTCGGCCGGCTCAACCTGACCGCCGTTGCGCCAGGTCAGCGCGATGGTGAGGATGCCGTTGAGGTCGTTCTGATTGAGCAACGTCCGCAGCCCGTCGATGAATTGCTCAATGCCGTTGGAACCGGAGATGCGCTCCGTGGCCCGGTTGACTGGGTCAAGAAGGCCGCGCCACCACACAATGATGTCAATCTTGGCTTCCTGCAAGCCCACGCCCGACCGCCAATGCAGCGCGGTGTCACCGCCTGGGATCACCTGTACCGCGTACTGCGAAATGGTCTCATCACTCGGCCGCTCAGACAGGTACACGGCGCTGCCGTAGCCCTCGGTCACCATCCAGTTGGCAATCTCGGTCAGGAGCGCGTTCCACACCGCTGCGTTCTGCGTAGCCATCAGCCCACCGCCTTCTGATGCTCGAGATTCATGCGGATACGGAAAGCGAGGTCGGCATCCCCGGTAGCCAGCGCCACCGTCTGCTGCGCCACCTCTGCCGATCCCAACGCCATAGCGATGGCCCGTGCCTGAACGATGCTCTGCCTCGCCTCAATCATGGGAATGTTTTGCGCGAGGCCCATAGCAGTCTCCGGGTCAAAGTCGGTGGGAGGCCGCCCATAGGTCGCCAAGAACACGGCGGCCTCCCGTGTCAGTTTCCCGCGTTCTGTACCGCCTTGCCCAATCGGGCAAAGACCGCGAACAGCACTTCGTCGGCAGCCTGCTGGGCCACCTCAGGGGTGCGCGCCACGGCCCGGATCGCGTTGGCAATGTCGGCCACGGTCGGCTGTTCGCCGCCAGCAATGCTGCGCTTCTGCACGGAGGCCACCAGCTCGTTCCATTGGATCACGAGCGCGCCCGTGGGGATGGTGACGCGAAACAGCATCGGGTCATTTTCTTCGTTCAGGTCGATCATGTGGTAGCCGAGGTGGCAAGAATGTTGGTGGACGGGGTCGGGATCGCCTTGAAGGTCAGCCCAAGACGCTGCTCCACGTTGCCGAAGTTGCTGTGGTTGATGGCATCACCCATGATCATGCACGTTGCGAACGTGTACGAGGTCTTGCCAGCCGTCAGGGGCAGGATCTTCACCCCGAACGTGCCGCTGCCGTTGATGAGCAGGCGGCCCACCGTAGTGGTGTATTCCGCGCCGCGCTCCCGCACGGCCAAGGCCGTCAGGTTGGCCGCGTCCCACTTGACCAGGGTGCAGGAGATGACCGCGGTGGTGTTCTGAAGAACCATTTCTTCCGGGACAGCGCCCGAGGCCACGGTCTTGATCTCGTGGACGTTGTCGGTGTAGGTAATCTGCGGGAGGCTGTCGTTGTCGGTATACCCGAGGTCAACGTAGCCAGATCCGAGGTTCACCTGGATCTTGGTTGGGCCTGCGACGAAAATTGCGGTAGCCATCAGCTTCTTCCTTTCAGGATTCGGGCGAGGCCTAGTCTAATCGACTTTCCGATCTCTTCCCATTCATCGTTGGTAGGAATCATAAACGGTCGCTTGGGGACGGTCACGCCCTGCCAAGCCATCACGAAGTCCTTGCCGCGCACCAAGCCCTCCTTGGTCGGGTTTCGGCCTGTAGCGTGCGACCGCTTGCCCTTGCGCGTCAGCGGGATGTAGTTGGGGCCGCTGGTCTCAAACCCAAGCTCGTGGAAGATGGCGTGCAGCGGGCCGTACAGGATGATCGAAACGCCGTTGCCGCCTGTCTGCCCCTTTGCGTTCATCTCCCGCATCATCTGCCCGGTGTCGCGCAGGGGCTTCCCGCCGGCGCGGTACGACTCGCCTGTGACGAGGTATTCCTTGACCGTCGTGGGCTTCGCCACGGTCTTGCCGTTCTTCATCTTGCGCTGTCGAACCACGACCGTTTCCCGCGTGGCCTTGATGGCCGCGGAGTCCTTCGGCTTGCTCGTAGTCCAGTATTCGCCCTTCACGGCCGCCAAGGGCTGCAAGGCCGTTTCCCCGCCGTTTTCGTCCCGGCCGCGGCTCGTTGCAATGTGCTGCTTCGCGTAGCGGCCTACAAGCGTGGCGATACCGTTGACCACCGCGGGGTCGCGCAGCGCCTTGGCAACGCGCTTGCCCCAGTCGGATGCCATTAGCCGCCCCGGTAGATGCTGGTGGCGCGAGGACGGAAGAACGCGCTGCTGCTCACGTTGTTGTACCAGGCGAGATTGTTGATCGGCACAACGGCCACCTCACCCACGCCGGCATCGGCGGCCTTGGCCACCGCTCCGAAGATCATCTTGCCGTCCCGCAGCGCCTCGAGCATGGCACGGGCCTGGGTCACCCGCGCCTCCACGGCCGGGGTTATCTTCATGGCGCGGCGCTGGAACAGCATCTCAGTTGCTAGGTCCACCGTCAGCATCACGAGGAGGCCGTCATTGGCGGTCGCCAGCGCGTTCAGGTCGGTGTCCGTGTAGATGTTCCCTACGCGGGCATACGCTTGCACCACGCTGCTGGCGCGTTGCAGGATGGTGTCCACGAGGCAGTTCGCGCCGGGGTTGTTGCTGCCCGTATCGCTTGAGAGCTGCGCGATGATGTTGGCATCAAGCGATGACTCAAGTTCCGCATAGCCGGCGTACTGTGGCATGGTGTCCCCTTATGCGAACACGGGGGGGCAGGAATCGAAACTCCTGCCCCCCCATGACTGTGGCGAACGAACGTCAGCTCGTGATATCAGCAACCAGGAAGCCGGACACCGGAGCAACCAGTTCCGAGGTGCTGTTGTCAATCACGCGGCCTTCAATGCGACGATCACGCGGATCGTCCCAGTTCTCAACCGTCATGTCCTCAAAGGCGAAAATCTGACAGGTAGAGAACGAAGTGGAACCTTCCACGCCCACCAGGCCACCCGGACGGCTCACGAAGATCGCCGAGTTGCCGTAGACGAACGAACGAGTGGTGCTGGAAGCACCCTTGCGGGTGGTGACCTTCACGCTGTCATCGACCACGACCTGCACGCCGAAGAGGTTCGGAGGGAGGCCGTACTTGGCGAACGTGTCCGCACCCTGGAGGAAGGGCAGAGCAGCCGGGTAGTTCTTGACGTAGTCACGAACTTCCGAAGTCTGCGAAAGAGCATTCGCAATGGTCGGGGAAATGACCATCATGATGTCAGTCTCACCACGCACCGCGCCGCCCGTGGCAAGCGAAATGCGCTGGAGAGCCTGCTGAATGCCCTTCTGAATGCGGTTGTCCGGGCTACCAGCACTCGTCCACGGGCCACCAGCAGCCGAAGCCGTACCCGTTGCAAAGTAGTTGCCGACTGCGGTGAACGCATTGACGGCCGCCGTATTGGTCAGGGCGGTCGCGGTACGCATCGAGCGCGCCGTCATGGCGAGCTGCGCCTTCGCACGAGCGTGCTGGGCGACAACGTCCCACGCGGCCTGCTTCACGGTCTCGTTCGGGATGTAGAACGGGTAGGCGTAGCGGGCAGCGGTGAACGACACGAAGTCGTGCTGGTTCATCTTGCCGACCGGGCGGTCGTTGCCCAGGGGCCAAGCGAACTCGTTCACATCAGTCACGCGGACGTTGTCGTCCGAGTCAAGACGGAGGTAGTAGCCCGTCATCTGCTGCGTGGGAACGATCTGCGCGTACTTTGTGATGGGGAAGGTGTTCACCGCACGGGTGAATTCAACCTGGAGAGCGCCCGTTGCAAGGGCATTGGTGGAGGGGACGAACGTATTCAGTCCGCCACCGACTGCGACATAACTCATGGTAAGACCTCCTTAGGGTCAGGGATCAGATCGCCTTGGTGGCGGGGAGACGGTAAGCCCAGAAGATCGCGCCAACCGACGCGGCCTCAAGAGCAACGAACAAGGGAACATCACCCGAAGTGGTGGTTGCCACGGCAGCGCCAGCGGTGGTTGCCTTGACGGCATCACCAGCGGCAATGGCGGTGGAGCCGTTGCACTTGAGCTGCACGCAGTTGGACGGCTGGAGGCTGATCGGGTCGCCGGCAGCCGCGTGGAGCGCGGAGTCGAAACGACGAGTCGAACCGTCAGCAGCGCCGACAACGTAATCAGCAGCCGCGGTGGAGGCCGAACCCGTGAATGCCGTGGTGGACATCTTCACGATGGCGTAGGGGTTGATGTCGCCGCTGGCAACGAGATTGGGGGAGAACTGAAGCATTTCTGTAATGTCCTTCTGCGATTAACGCTTGATGCGGGAGTTGATGGCCTTGGCGAACTCTTCCGGCTTGCCGGCGAATTCCTTGACCAACTGGGAGATGTCGCCACCGCTGACGGTCTTCGGCATGGCCGCACGGCTCATGTCAATCTTCGCACCGATGGGATCACGGGAGAACAGGGAACGCCACGACTCAAGCAGGGCAACCGGGTCGCGGCTGGCCTGGAGCTGGGTCATCAGGTTGTCGCGCTGCGACTCGGGGATGCGGTAGCCGTCCTGCTCGAGGATGTCGATCTCGCGGGAGAACTTCTCGCGGCGAATCTCGGCCTCGAGGCGTTCCATGCGGGACTTCAGGCGGGCGTTCTCCGAACGCAGCGAGTAGGTCGAACGGGCAGCGACCACGGGCATGGCCTCTTCCTCTTCGATGTCCACCGAATCCGGCGCACCCTCGTGCGAACCGATGTCGATGTGGACGCCGTCCTCGGCGTTCTCGTCCTTATAGTCCATGTCTTCCATGGTCTCGGCGGACATCTCGTCCTTCTCGTCCTCGGACTCGTCCTCACCGAACTTCTTCTTCATCATGTCAGCGAGTTCGCCGATGGCGCACTTCATCGCCTCAAGCTCTTCGCGGTAATCGTTGGATGCCATTGAGGCTTCCTCCTTGGTGGTCGCCGGGACAAAGGTGTTGAGTCCGCCTCCGACCCCGGCGAGGTCGAAGTTTGACTTGGAACAAGTGATCTTCTTCCCCTCGCGGGCGAAGTGGGTATCAGGCAGCGGCCGGCGCGGGGTCTCGCGGCCCAGCAGGGCCACTTCCGACAGGTGGTTCGATTCAGCCCAAATCTCTGCCGACCGACGCGGGAACGCGTTGGTTGCAATGAGGCTGTCGAAGATGGGCTTGTTCACCTCCATGTCTCCCACAATGTAACCGATGCCATTGCGTTCTTCGTAATTGATCGAAGGAATTCTGCCAACGGCGCTCTTCGGCTCGTCCCCGTTCTTCTCGTGCATGACTACGACCTGGGGGAAGGAGCCACGCGCCATGTGGGCGCGGGTGGCGCGGACGATGGACTTCAGGCGCTCGTTGTTGAACCGCTTCAGCTCCGGGTCGGCCTCACCATCGTCAATGGCCGGGTCGAACGCCATGAACAACTCCACGCGCTCAATCTTGATCTTCTCGCCGTCATCCTGCACGCTGTGCGATGCCTTGCTATTCACGGTCTTGTCCTCCTTGCGGTCAAGTTCCTTGCTCTTGCGGTCGGCCCAGGCCTTGCCGGCATCGCCACCCCACAGGAGCCAAGCGATATACCCGGCAGAATCCTTGCCCCAGCCCTCGCCCTTCTTGTCCACCTCGTGGCG
>Ga0114958_10000484_pt1 | contig 34032 bp, 31 predicted proteins | sample C_130208_EF_Meta_FD_89577 | JGI IMG/M metagenome (GOLD analysis project Ga0114958, IMG submission 89577) | Freshwater microbial communities from Lake Croche, Canada to study carbon cycling - C_130208_EF_MetaG | ecosystem: Environmental > Aquatic > Freshwater > Lake | place: Lake Croche, Canada... | reverse complement strand
TCTCCAAATAAAAAATATTATGACCCACGCGTGTGGTTACGAAAAGGGGAAGAGACCTTTGTAGCCCGATTAAAATCTGCTTTCGATGATTTAAACGCAAGCAACGCAAACCAATACCTGTAATTTGAATGCCCCATTTTCAAAAGAAAATTAGCATTTAGAAATTAAACTATTTAAAAGAGTCGAAGCACATTGCCTCGACTCTTTTAAATTAATCTATATTGTTTATTGATCACATTTCCTGACTAAGTTTTAATTAAGATGAAAACCGAACTTCACCCAGCAAATACCCGAGGCACCGCAGATCATGGTTGGCTAAAAACCGCTTATAGTTTCAGCTTTTCCTCCTATCATAACCCAGCGCGAATTCATTTTGGGGCACTGCGAGTGCTGAATGACGACTTCGTAGCTGGAGGAATGGGATTTGGGAAGCACCCTCATGACAACATGGAAATTGTTACAATACCGCTAAAAGGTGCACTGGCGCACGAGGATTCAGCGGGAAATAAAGGGATTATTCAAGCGGGTGATGTACAAATAATGTCAGCCGGATCGGGAATCTATCACTCTGAATTTAATGCAAACCCAACCGAGCCCGTGGAATTATTTCAAATTTGGGTCATGCCAAAGTTAAAAAATATCACACCTCGCTATGACCAAAGAACCTACACGCCCTCCGATTTTATTGGCCAGTGGAAAACGGTCGTATCGCCTTTAGGTTCCAATATAGATTCACTTCAAGTAAATCAAGATACTTACTTTAATTTAACAGAACTGGATTTAAATGAAACACTTGAATATTACCTGCACGGAACTCGCCAAGGGGCCTTTCTAATCGTCATCGAAGGTGCCCTAGTAGTTGAAAATCATATTCTGGACCGCCGCGATGCAATAGGGATTTCTGAAACTGATCATATTCAAATTAAATCCACCTCCACTAATACCAAAGCACTTTTAATTGAAATACCCATGGTTTGGTAAAAATGTAATTTGGCAAAAAAAGAGCTGCTCCTACCAGCTTTACTAACTTTTACAAAGTTAGTAAAGCTATATCATTCTAAATCTATAAAAGCTGAAATATCCAACTCATTGGTTTTATTTAAATGAAACAATTTGAATTCCTCAAGGCCTCCAAACCAATTTAGCACTTTGATTGGGGACACAATTCGACTATTTTTCTTTAAAATGGCATTATATGAACTCCATTTCCAATTACGAAAATCATAAACTACTTCATGTTTTTGCGGATTATTATGTATATAATGAATGAGCTTGCTCACATATTCATCACTATCCACATGGACACGTTTATAGGGCTTTTGGAATAATGTACCTGTCCTTGCATGCTGATGATTAAAAGCCAAGGCATAGGATTGAAACAACCTTTGTAAATTATGAGCTATAAAATCATGTGTAGATCCATCCGTTTCATTTTGTCTTACATGTACCAAAAAATGATAGTGATTTCCCATTAAGCAATAAGCATAAACATCTAGACAATCTCCCATATACTTCATCCATCTCCTTAAAAAGAATTCGTAATTTTCACTCGACTTAAAAAGTAATTTTTTGTCAATAGTCCGATTATATATGTGATAAAATTTTCCTTGCTCAAATTTTGTATGATAATGTTCCAGATATGCCATTTTGATTTTTTCAAAATATACATTGTTTGCGTGACTTTAAATATCACAAAACTATGATTATCAGTAAATTGATTTAATTTTTTTAGCTAGTTGTTTTAATTTCTTTCGCTTTAGCTTTACTAACTTTTGAAAAGTTAGTAAAGCTTAGCGAAAGGGGTAAAAATACGACCGCTATTTCTTGAAAGTTAACCCTTTGGTGAGGTCATTTAGTGCCTTGATTTTTGCTTCAAAATCACCTTTAAGAGATTTTCGGTAGGCTTCTAAACCGTCCATTGATTCTTGAATTTCAGTTGGGATTATATCTTCCAAAAATGCTCTGATGCGCTTTGCTAATGTGGGGGATTTCCCATTGGTCGAAATGGCTATTTTTAAGTCTCCTTTTTGAACAATTGAACCTAAATAAAAATCACACAGATTTGGTGTATCGGCCACATTGCAAAGAAGATGCCGTCCTGCCGCTAATAATTTAATTTTTTGATGTAATTGAAGATTGTCTGTCGCACAAATAATTAAGTCCCTACCATCTAAATCTCTTTCTAAAAATTCGCGAATTTCATAATTAACCAAAGGAAATTTCTCGATAAATTCCAAGGTGCCTTCCCTAAAAAATGGAGCTACGATTTTAATGCGAGCATCTGGTGCGTTTCGTAAAATGGCAGAGACTTTTTCTAGGGCTACATTTCCCCCGCCTACGACCAGCGTTTCCAATTGGTCTAACTTTAAGAAAATAGGGAATAAGGTATTAGCCATAGTTTATTTTTTGCCTGCCAACTGCCCGCAGGCTGCATCAATATCTTTGCCACGAGATCGACGTACATTAACGATCATTTTTTTACTTTCCAAATAGGCGACAAATTTAGCCAGTGCATCTGCCTCCGCATTGACAAAATCAGCTTGGGCAATAGGATTGTATTCGATAATATTAATTTTACAAGGCAACTTCCTGGCAAACTCATATAGTTCGCGCGCATCATCTACCGAATCATTAAATTTATTAAACATGATATACTCTAGCGTTATTTCGTTTTCAGTTTTATCATAGAAGTAACGTAATGCCTCCGATAAAGACTCTAATGTATTCGATTCATTAATTGGCATAATCTGATTCCGCTTGATGTCGTTCGCCGCATGTAGCGATAAAGCCAAATTGAACTTCACTTGATCATCCCCTAATTTCTTTATCATTTTGGCGATGCCAGCCGTTGACACTGTAATTCTTCGAGAAGCCATGCCTAATCCATCAGGAGAAGTGATCATTTCTACAGACTTCAACACATTAGCATAGTTCAAAAGGGGCTCCCCCATACCCATATAAACGATATTTGTTAATGGAATGCCATATTTTTCTTGGGCTTGATCACGAATTAAAACGACTTGATCATATATCTCAAATGCCTCTAAATTTCTTTTGCGATCCATATAACCCGTGGCACAAAAACTACATGTAAGGGAACAACCCACTTGGGATGACACACAGGCTGTCATTCTTTCACGTGTAGGAATTAAAACTCCTTCGATCAAATTGCCATCATGCAAGGAAAAACTCGATTTTATGGTACGATCAGCACTGATTTGGCATTCTGCCGTTTCTACACATTGCAATGTAAAATTAGTGGCTAGCCAATTACGTGTTTCCTTGGGGATATTAACCATCTGATCAAAAGATCGCACTGATTTTTTCCAAATCCACTCATAGACTTGTTTTGCTCGAAACCCAGGTTCTTTTTGTTGGAGCATCTCTTGCTTCAACGCTTCCAAACTTAAATTTCTAATCGCCTTCATCGCGGGTTTTATCTCTTTTACCTCCATTATTTTTTTAACAATTCCCCCACTTTAATGGATATGGCTCTTCCTTCAGCCAATCCCGCCAATTCTTTGGAAGCAAAACCCATCACCTTTCCCATATCAGCGGGACTACTAGCTCCCAATTGAGAAATAATTGCTGAGATACGTTCTGTTAACTCCGAATCTGATAATTGTTTTGGCAGAAACTCTTCGATAATGGTTAATTCCACTTGCTCTTTTTCAGCTAAATCAGGACGATTTTGAGCTATATAAACTTCCAATGAGTCTTTACGCTGTTTAGCGGCTTTCATTAAAATTTTCATTTCCGCATCTGCAGAAATTTCACCCGTATTTGACCCTGAAGTCTCCTCTAATAAAATCATCGACTTTATTGCCCTCAAAGCTCGCAAACGATCCGCGTCTTTGGCGCGCATGGCATCCTTGATGCCGTTTTCAATGGTTAATTTTAATGCCATAGGATTTTAATTTTGAAAATGGGCTTTTACCCCGTCTAAAAACTCTCTGTTATTACTCAATCTCGGTACCTTATGCTGTCCACCTAATTTACCTCTAAACCTCATCCAAGCATAAAATGTGCCTTCAGGGGCTTGATGTACTATTGGGGTTGCTAATACCAAATCATATGATCGTTTCGCATCATAATCCGAATTTATTTCACGAAGTGTCTGGTCCAAAATTTCCACAAAGATACGTAAATCTTTTGGGGCTTTTGAAAACTCCACCACCCATTCGTGGCTACCTTTTTTCCCTCCTTCCATATATGCAGGTGCAGCCGTATAATCCATAATTTCTGAATTTGTTTGAAGGCACGCCACTGAGATCGCTTTTTCAGCATTTTCTATAATCAATTCCTCTCCAAACGCATTGATAAAATGTTTCGTTCGCCCAGAAATTTTAATCCGATAAGGTAAAATGCAGGTGAATTTAACCGTATCGCCTATTTTATATCTCCACAATCCTGAGTTCGTTGTGATCAAAACTGCATAGTTCACCCCTAATTCTACCTGTTCTAATGATACCACCTTATCGAGTTCCTCTCCCAGTAGACCCATCGGGATAAACTCATAAAAAATACCATAATCCAACATAAGCAGCATCTCATCAGGCAAACTCAAATCATCCTGAATAGCAAAAAATCCTTCTGAAGCATTATAAATTTCCAAAAAACGAACCTCTGAGCTGGGGAAAACAACGTGTTGGAACATGTCTCGATATGGGCCAAAAGCCACTGCACCATGTACTAAAAATTCAAAGTTTGGCCAAACTTCCAAAATTGATTTTTTGCCTGTTATCTCTAATATTTTTTCAATGAGCACTAAAGTCCAAGTAGGTACACCCAAAATACTGGTTACATTTTCTTTAGATGTCTCTATCGCCATTTTTTCAATTTTTTGATCCCAGTCATCCATCAATGCCACATCAAGCGATGGGGTACGAATAATTTGCGCCCAAATAGGCAAATTTTTCATGACGACTGCTGAAACATCCCCCAAAAGTAGACTTGAATTCAATGGATTATTAGACAAACTTCCGCCAATAGACAAGCCCTTCCCTTCAAAAATTCTAGTCTCAGGTTTATTATTGATCAACAAGGTAATCATATCTTTTCCGCCCATCATGTGGCAGTTTTCAAGCGATTCCTTTGAAACTGGAATAAATTTGCTTCGTGCATTTGTTGTTCCTGAAGACTTAGAAAACCAAGAAATTGGACTTGCCCAAAGTACATTTTGCTCCCCATGCATCATTCGATCAATATAGGGAAATATCTCTTCATAGGTTGATATTGGAACGCTGGCCTTAAATTGTTCATAATTTCCTAAGTCAGAATAACCATATTTCTTCCCCCATTCCGTATTTCGACCAGAAAAGATTAATTCGTCCAGACTCGTATGTTGAAGCTCCAGTGGATTTTTAAAATGTTCTTCTATTCGAGGCATTCGCCTTTTCATCAACCATAATAAAGTCTCATTGAATAGTGACATTTTAAAGATTTTTTAGCGATCTGCTAGGATAATCTGAAATGATCTCATCTACGCCCATTTGAATCATGGCCTGCAAATCTGAATTTTCATTCACGGTCCATGGAATTACTTTCATTCCTTTAGCATGGCATTCGTTTACGATATCTTTAGTCAAAGAAACGAAATTTGGGCTATAAATTTCTGGAGTGAAACCTAAGTCGGCACAGGTGCTTTCTGGCCCTTTCCTTGTCACTAAGGCCGACAAATCAACCCGTGAGAAATGGCCTGATAGAATGGATTTATGCCAATATTTCAATACATTAAAATCAAAACTTTGTAAAATAATAAACTCTGGATGGACATGTTTGGCGATAATTGCCCAGACTTTCTCTGAAAACTCGTCAACGGTAGTAGGTTGGGACACTCCGTATTCCTTTGGATCAGATTTAATTTCTATGTTGTAATATATTTTTTTGCCCGTTTTTATTCGAAAATCTTCGGCCAACTTAAATACCTCTTCAAGCAAAGGTTTATAAGCAAATACTTTTTTTTGTTCTGGGAATAATGGGTTTCCACGAGAGCCGACATCAAAATTACGAACTTCACTATAATTCATTTTAAACACATTAAGCGTGTTTTCTTCCGATTTTGAAACCGGTGTTCCATCCGGTTTTGTGGCATATAATGAATTCATATAGGGCTCATGCGACACAAGCACCTGGCCATCAGCAGAAATGCATACATCCATTTCAAGAACTGTAATTCCCACTTCTAGCGCATGCCGAAAAGCAGGCAATGTATTTTCTGGAAATTCGCCCCGACAACCCCTATGACCTTGAATAATTGGTTTTTGTGCCATAAGTGAAAGTTGACATACTAGAACTAAAATACTGACCATTAACTTCATCGATGAGAATTTTCATTTAACTTTTTCCGATTCTTCATGATTTCATTGACTCGCTCATATAAATCAATAAAATCTTTTGGCTCCCTAACATATGAATTAAAGCTTTTTACAAAGGTGGCGGAATCTATATCATGTTTTTTCAATGTTGCTTTTTCCAATTGGTGAAATAATAATAAATTAGTGTCCGCACTAATAATTTCCATATTACTTATTTTGACCTCATCCAAGTGAATATCTACCAAAATTTCTGCCATTTTTTCTTGATCCAGGCGATTTCGATTCCGATCATTTTGACAAGAAAAGACAATAAATCCAAGGATGACAAAAAGATATTTCATGTGCCAAATTTACGCACAAATTAGAAAGCTTTTATGGGATTTCGCATAGATTGCTCAAAAAATAGGTAATTTAGCAAGCATATACCTAATAAATCTATCAATTAGAAATGGATATCCGTGCATTTCTTTCCCATATTATACAGTTAGATATTCGCATCAGAAAAGCGATTAACACACAAATGCACGGTAATTTCTCTTCTGTTTTCAAGGGTTCTGGGTTGGAATTTAGTGATTTAAGGCAATATCAATATGGTGATGATGTTCGACATATCGATTGGAATTCAACGGCAAAAGGACATGGTACATTTATTAAACTATTCAAAGAAGAAAAGGAACAAACGGTTTTTTTCTTAATGGATGTCAGTGCCTCTCAAAACATTAGCAATGGAGAAAATTCAAAATTGAAAACACTTAAAGAAGTGGCTGGAGTCTTGATTTTTTCTGCTATGCAAGAAGCTGGGAATATTGGCCTATGTTGTTATTCAGATAAAAATGAAAAATTTATAGCCCCAGGTGCGGGTAAAAAACATGGATATCAAGTCATTAATGAATTGTTCAAATTAATTCCTGAAAGCACTGGAACAGATTTAAAACAAGCCTTAAAATTTACGCTTCAAGTATTAAAAAGAAAAAGTCTCATTTTTGTTCTATCTGATTTTATCGACACGGGTTACCACGATTTATTACGCGCCATGTCAAAAAAGCACGATTTGGTTATTATTCAAATTCACTCAGACATCGAATTAAAGTTGCCCGCCATGGGAATTATCCCTATTTATGATCCAGAAAAAAGAAAGACAACGTGGGTAAATACGTCAACAACGTCTTTTAAAACTTTATTAGCTCAAGAAATTCATACTAATTCTCAAAACCTAAACGACCTAAGTAAACAATGGCAAGCAAATTATATTCAAATTAAAGCAGGTAGTGATTTTGTACCTAGTCTGATTAAACTTTTCAGAATTAGAAAATGATGCAAGAGAAGCCGATTCAAATATATGGTTCATTTATTGAGGATTCAGCGAAAATTGGCCAACCTGTTCACTATGTTCTAAAGGTACTTCATTCAAAAAATCAAGAACTTTTTTTTCCTGGAAATAACAAAAGATTTGGTCATTTTGAACCAATAAAAAAAGAATACTTTTCAACTCAGACATCAGAAAAAGGCAGTTTAGATTCAGCAATCTATACATTTAAATTTTTTGATGTCTCAGATTTTCAAACGCTTAGTTTACCAATCTACCTAATCAATAAATCCGATTGCACACAAATTTATCCAAAAGTCGATACCCTATTTCTAAAAAGATTACTGCCGCACCCAGAATTGATCGATGTAGACAAGATGATCACTAATGTTGAAATTCCATTGATAGAACCGAAAACAAATATTAAAAATGTGTTTATCGGAGGAATAGAGATTCTGCTATTTTCTGGAATTATTTATTGGGTGTTTGGAGCCAATATTAGTAGAACGTACAGATATTATAAACTATGGCGAAAAAACATCGAATTTAGGCGGGCTTTCCAAAGGCAATCAAGGTCTATCTCCCAGGATCCCAAGGGCATCCAAAGACTTGAAAATGCAACTTTAGTTTGGAAAATATATATTGAGAAATTAACTAAAACACCTTTTTCAACTTTCACGACGACCGAGATGGTCGATAATTTAAAGGATAAACGACTTGCCAAAGCCTTAAAAGCAATTGATTCTGCCATTTATGGCGGAAACTTTTCAGAGAAGACCATGGAATCTGTCAACATTATGGTAGAAATTGCCAATGCAGCCTATCAGACTGAGCGAAGAAAAATCAACCTTGAGCGCAAGAAAAAATGAAATCTGATCTTTACTATTCTTGGCTGAATCTAAAAACTATCTTCACGTATGATTGGGAGAACCCTTATGTCCTGTATTTAATCCCGCTGCCAGTAGTCATTATCCTCATTTCATCCTTGACTAACAGAAGAAAAGGTTCAAGAATTTCTCTCTCATTTTCCAGTCCCATGGAACAAAACAAATGGGTTCGACTCGTTAGTTTCATTCCCAAAACCATTGAATCCATTTGTCTTTTATGCGTTATTCTAGCTATTGCCAGCCCATTTAAAAAAATTATAAAAACCGAAATCAAACAAGGAGGAGTGGATATGGTAATTGCGATGGATTTATCAAGTTCCATGCTGACCAAAGATGTTTTTCCGTCGCGGCTTGAAGTTGCTAAAAAACTGGCCATTTCATTCGCCAAAAACAGAACTCAAGACCAAATATCGGTCGTTGCATTTGCAGGATCCCCCTATTTAGCGAGTCCCTTAACGAGTGATTTATCTTACATAACCAAGGCCCTTTCCCTGTTAGAATCAAGGCAAATAAAGGAAGAAGGCACTGCTTTAGGCGATGCCTTAGGAATGTCCATCAATCAAATTCGAGAAGAAAAAAATCCGAAAAAAGTTGCTATCCTCATGAGCGATGGGAATAATACAACAGGAAATTTAGACCCTATAACTGCTGCTAGTTTCGCTAAATCATTTGGAATCAAGGTTTATACGATCGCAGTGGGAAGTAATAAACCATCAATGGATCCTGTAGATGAATCAACATTACGTGTGATAGCAGAAAAATCGAATGGCCAATTTTACAGAGCCACCGATACAAAAACGCTAAGTGCCATTTTTAAAGAAATTGATTTTCTCGAAAAATCCCGCACACTCCAAGTGAGCACTGAAATACATGAGGATGTAAAACCCATTTTCATTAAACTAGCTTTCTTGTTTTTTTGCCTTACTATTTTACTCAAATTGACACCTATTTCAAATATTTTAGAAGATTAATATGGTCCTATTTCCAAACGCTAAAATAAATTTGGGTTTATTCATTACGAAAAAAAGAGTGGATGGTTTTCATGATTTGGAAACCTGTTTTTTCCCCATTCCTTGGTCTGACATTTTAGAAATTACTCCCGCGACGTCCTTTAAATTTAGCTCAAGCGGCTTGCCAATTTTTGGCGAAATACAAGACAATTTATGTTACAAAGCTTTTATCGCATTATCTGAGAATTTTAAAATACCTAATGTTCAAATACACCTACATAAAATCATTCCTATGGGTGCAGGGCTTGGTGGCGGTTCTTCAGATGCCGCTTTTACCTTAATGGGCTTAAGGGATTTGTTTGAATTACCTTTGACCAATCAGGACCTGCTTCCTTATGCGCAAAAATTAGGAAGTGACTGTGCTTTTTTTCTGTACAATCAAGCCCAATTTGGGACAGGGAAAGGAGATGTGTTGGTTCCTATTCCAACGAGTTTAAGTGGGCTTTACGCGATTGTACTATACCCAAATTTTGGTATATCGACCCAAAAAGCGTATGCTGGTATTCAACCCAATCCCGCTCCAGGCTTTCTACCAGACTTAATAACGTCGCCTATCTCTACTTGGAAGAACACGATAAAAAATGATTTTGAGAAAAATTTATTTGTGGAATTCCCTTTGCTCGCTGAAATTAAACAAGACATGTATGATTTAGGTGCAGTATATGCCGCAATGAGTGGGTCAGGATCAACTATTTTTGGGTTATTTAAAAACGAAGTTAGCCCAATAGATAAATGGACTAACTTCGCTAAATGGGATGGGCTAATCCCTTAATCTTTTGCAAAAATGGCTTCTAAAGCAGATGCGCCACTAATCACTAATTTGCCTTCGGGTAAATTAACGAGTGGCTTAATGCCCACCCATTCCTTTGACGAACTTAGAATTTCTACAGGTATTTGTTTCACTATCCCCATTGGGCTTTCAAAATAAATAAATCCAGCCTTGCCTACGCGGGCAAGTGCTGCCTGTGGGACTGCGGATACGAATTTAGAGCCTACCGTGATTTTTGCACTCACAAACTGGCCCACTGTAAATAATTTCTCATCTGCCAACTTCTCGAAGTGGCCGTGAACTGATGTAGTACGTGTCTCCAAATTAACTTGCTGGCCAATCAAAAATACTTTTGCTTTTGCACTTACTCCTTCTGATTCCACCAAAACGGTTTGACCGATTCTTAACTTGGACAAGTCTTTCTCAAAAACTTTTATTTCAACATGTTTATCCAACGTCCCTACAATTTTTACTAAAATATCTGCGGGAGTTACATATTTACCAATCGCCAAATACTGCTCCTCGATGTAGCCATCAATGGGCGATTTAACCGCTAATAAAGAGTTCATGTTCCCCATGGATAGCGCTTTCATATCACATCCAATCATTTCAAGTTTTAAGCTCAATGATTTGACTTTAGTCTGCAGGTTAACCTGGTCCGCCTCGGCTTGTTGGAATTTTTTCTTGGATCCCACCTCTTCATTACTTAATGTTTGTTGGCGTGATTTTTCCACATTTGACAAACCTAATGCACTTAAAGCCTGCAGGTATTCCTGCTGCATTTGAATGTAATCTAAACTATTAATGGTTGCTAAGACTTGACCTTTACTTACCTTTTTACCTGGTAAAAGCTCAAATGTTGACTTAACATATCCAGCAATGGGAAGAGAAACTGAAGCGATGGATACGGGAGGTACGTCCACAAGTCCCGCACATTTTATTTCTTCCCCCATCTCGAGTTGGACAATTTTCCCCAGATTAATTCCTGAATTTTGCTTTTGCTCAGCAGTTAATTTAATTTCCTGAGTTATTGTAGCAGCAGGCTGAACGGGTGATTCACTTTTCTTTAAATCACAAGAGGCAAAGATGATTAGCCCCAATACTATTATTTTTATTTGCTTATTCATTGCCTAAAATTGTTTCGATTTGAATGACTGTTTGGTTGTAAGCCAAAACCTCTTGTAAATATTGTTCTCTTATTTGCCATGCTTGTTGGGCATTTTGCAACATTTCTACATATTCAATTTCACCTGCTTTATAGCTTTTCAGTGCCGTATTTTCCAACCACATTGCCTGTGGTAAAGCAGTTTCCATGAAATAGCTAAGGGAATTTGAATACTTATTTAATTGGGCCTGATAGGACGTGAACTCCCTAGACAATTGATCTAAATTTTGTTCTTTCTGGCTTTCAAACACTTGAACTTGTTTTTCTGAAGCTGCAATTCGGGCTTTTTGGCCTTTGGTAAAAATAGGTATTCCAATACCCGCTTGCACATAGTTTTGTCCCCCAAAATTTTCGATACTTTGAGACACCAAACCAAAACGCAAATCAGGTTTTAACTTTTCTCGTTCAACCTGAACCTGTAATTTACTCGCGTCAATTTGTTGGTCGATCAATTGCATTTGAGGATTATTGGAAACTTCCTTGGTTAAAAATTTAGGCTCGCGATTCAGCTTTTCATCCGCACTAATTTCAAAAACCTTGGGATAATTTGTCCAGTAAGCTAAATTTTGAAGACTCACTTTCATGTCAGCTTCTAAAGCGATTCGTTTCTGCTGGAACTCACGCAACCGCGATTCCGCGGCGACTAATTCCAATCTGTTTGTTTCACCTTCTTTAAATTTTAACGCCGCAGCTTTTTTCATTTGAGAATAAATACTGTCCTGCTTTTGAAGAAACTCATGGTTTTTTTGTTGGACCATCAATAAATAATAATACCACTTTATAGATGATGCGACTAAATTTTGAGTGATTTTGAGTCTTTTTTCAACCACCATTTTTTGAGAGCTGAGCGCTTTCACTTGGGCCTTCAGGAGATTCGGCCATGGGATATTTTGATTCGCTATGATGGTATAATCTTGACTAAAATAAGTCTGTGTTTTCCCGTATTGAAAGTCTACAGATCCTTTAGGAAGTTCTCGGCCAGTGCCAATAAAAGCCTCCGCGGCTTGCACTTCCATGTTCCCGGTAATAATTAATTTATTGTGTTTTTGGGCATGGTCCAGGCAGTTTTGAAGGCTCAACTTTGTTGGGCTTTGACCCACCAAAGTCAAACTAAAACAAAGCAATAATGCCATTAGCCCTATTGATTTCTCCTTCAATTTTCTTTCTTTCCTTGTCATAATAATCGAATATACGACTGGAATGACTACCAAAGTTAAAAAAGTAGCCGTAATTAAACCTCCTATAACGACGGTGGCAAGTGGCCTTTGAACCTCAGCTCCAGGTGACTGGCTTAGGGCCATGGGCAGAAAACCCAAGGAGGCAACGGAGGCCGTCATGATTACAGGCCTAAAACGCAACTCTAGACCTTTGGCCAATCGCTCTTTGACGCTTAATCCTTCATTTGCCAGTGTTTTAAAGAATGAAAGCAATACAATTCCATTCAGTACGGCTACTCCAAAAAGCGCGATAAATCCGATGCCCGCTGATACGGAAAATGGCATATGACGAATCCAAAGGGCCCAAATTCCCCCAATAGCAGAAAGTGGAATTGCTAAATAAATGATGGATGCTTCAACGAAGGATTGAAAGGTAAAAAATAGCAAGATAAAAATAAGGGCCAAAGCGATGGGAACCACCAAAGATAGTCGGGATTTCGCAGCGACTAAATTTTCAAAAGTACCTCCGTACGTCACATAGTAACCAGCGGGCAAAACCACCTTATTTTTCATCACTGATTGAATGTCGGCAACAACGCTTTCAACATCTCGATTTCGAACATTAATACCGATGGTAATTCGTCGATGTGTATTATCTCGGGCAATTTCAACCGGAGCATTTTCGTAGTCTACTTCAGCCACCTCCTGCAATGGAATATGCGATCCATTAGGCAAATCTATATAAAGCTCCCGCAAATTTTGTATATCGGTCCGATGGGCAGAATCCATTCTAACAACAAGATCAAAACGTTTTTCGCCTTCCATAACGATGCCAGCTGTCTCACCTGCGAAAGTCATTTTGATCATACGATTAACATCTTGAATTTGAAGCCCATATTGAGCCATTTTGCCGCGATCATATTTAACAACGAGCTGGGGAATTCCGTCTATCTGTTGCACCTTAATGTCACCCACCCCATCAATTTTTCGAATATACCTAGCTGCTTCAGTTGCATGAGAAAAAAGTTCATCTAAATCTTCCCCAAATATTTTAATGGCAATGTCAGATTTAACGCCGGCAATCAACTCATTAAACCGCATTTGAATCGGTTGCGTAAATTCAAAATTGACTTCTGGGAAAATATCTAAGGCTCGATCCATTTTTTCCTCTAACTCCTGAGGGGTTTTGGCCAACTTCCATTCCGATGGTTCTTTTAAAATGATGAGAATATCACATGAGTTAATCCCCATGGGATCCGTAGGAATTTCAGAAGCTCCAATTCGAGAAACAACTTGCTTAATTTCATTAGGGAACTTTTTCATTAATAATTTTTGAGCTTCCGTATTCACGTGAATACTTTGGGATAAACTGGCGTTTGTTGGCAAAATTGCCTCGACCGCAAAATCACCTTCGTTTAATTCTGGAATAAACTCCCCGCCTAACGTGGTAAAGAGCCAGATACTACCAATAAACAAAATCCCTGAACCTAATATAACCCACCTTCTGGACTTTAAGGCCCAATCAACGATGGGCTTATAGCCACGATACATAAAATTCATGATCCGATCTGCAATGGTCAATTGGTGACTTATTTTTTTATTCAAAAACAAGGCCGACATCATAGGAACGTAAGTCAAAGAAAGTAGTAAAGCTCCAAAAATGGCAAAGCTAACTGTTTGAGCCATAGGTCTAAACATTTTACCTTCAATCCCACCTAAAGCCATAATGGGCAAGTACACAATTAAGATAATGATCACTCCAAAAGCTGCTGACTGAAAAATGGCTTGTGAAGAAACCGTCACCTCTTCATCCATGGCATGTTGGCTCAGTACCTCTCCCTTTCGATGCAGATGCAATCGATGTATTATGGATTCGACAATGATGACTGCACCGTCAACAATTAATCCAAAATCAATTGCTCCAAGGCTCATCAAATTAGCTGAAACCCCAAAAATGTGCATCATCGTAAATGAAAAAAGAAGGCACAATGGGATGACAGAAGCAACAATTAAGCCAGCTCTAAAATTTCCAAGAAGCAATACCAAGATAAAAACGACGATTAATCCTCCCTCAAGTAAATTCTTCTCAACCGTCGAGATAGATTTCCCGATTAGGACACTTCGATCCAAAAAGGGGACAATTTTGATCCCTTGTGGCATTGTTTTTTGAATGGTTTCCATTCTCAACTTCACGTCTTTGACTACGTTGTTGGCATTAGCTCCTTTCAACAAAAGCATCACGGCTCCTACCACTTCTCCCTTCCCATTTCTGGTCATAGCTCCATATCGGACGGCTTTCCCAAATTGAACTTTTGCTACGTCTTTAATTAAAATGGGCAATCCACCAGGTCCTCTTTGAACGACAACTGTGTTTTCAATGTCATCTAAAGAGTTGATCATTCCTTCTGATCTAATGAAATAAACATCTGTGCCTTTTTCTAGGTAACTACCTCCTGAATTTGAATTATTATTTTCTAAGGCGGCAAAAATTTGATTTAGAGTAACATGGGCTGCACTAATTCGTTCAGGATTAATGGCCACTTCATATTGTTTTAAATTTCCGCCAAAAGAACTTACCTCAACCACACCCTTAATTCCAAGTAATTGACGTTTAACAATCCAATCTTGGTAGGTTCTTAAATCAGCTAATGAATATTGATTTTCAAAAGCGGGGTCGACCTCCAAAGTATATTGATAAAATTCTCCAAGGCCAGTGGTAATGGGTGCCATTTCAGGAACACCCGCCCCCTTTAATAAATAAGGCTCAGCGCCCTTTAACTTCTCGGAAACTTGTTGGCGCGCAACTTCCATAGCCACCTCATCCTCAAAGACGACAGTAATAATAGAAAGTCCCATCCTGGAAACTGACCGGATATCACGCACATTGGGAATCGTCCTTAATGAAATTTCGAGAGGATAGGTTACAAATTTTTCAACTTCTGCGGCTGCTAAAGCTGGAGACTGAGTGATTACCTGTACTTGATTCGATGTAATATCTGGCAAGGCGTCGATGGGCAATTGGCTTAGAGAATAACTTCCCCAAGCAATTAAACCGATGACAAAAATTCCCACAACTAGTTTATTGCGGATACTAAATGAAATTATTGAATTGATCATATGTCTTTAAATTTACTTAAAAAATGCTTCTGCTATTTTTTAAGCCTTAGGAGGCGCGATCAAAACGCGGGACAAGGAAAAATGATAAAGATTTATTTGTTGAAGATCTTTCCTTCGTGACATCAAAATTAAAATAGGCCAAATGCACAAAAAGTATAAGTTAGGAATTACATACCCAATAATACCATTAAAATCAATTGAGGGAAGACTTGGATGTTTACTTGTTTTACTGTGTTTGGAATCTGCTGCGTAATGCAACCAGAGAAAATCTACAAAATTGAAATTTGATTTTTCAATCTTTTTGTGCTCTTGAAAATGTTTTAATAGTTCGTTTGCCTTAAAAGATTGCTCTAATCCCACTTTTGGCAGAAGACTACCAAAAATAAATAAAACAAAAAGAAAAGAGACCGCTACATTTTTCATTCCATAAATGTACAGAAATTTCGAAAATTAAATGGATATTTATGCTTTGAAAAATTAATAGATTGAGACAAAAGGTTAATAATGCACGATTAATTTAAGGAATCTCCCGCCTATTTATGGATGAAATAAATATTTTATGGCATCAATTGACCGATTCTGAAACCATCATCCGATCGGGCTTATTGGTCATTACCTTAATTGTGTTTGCTGAGAATGGACTATTCTTCGCTTTTTTCCTCCCAGGTGATTATTTACTGTTCCTAACCGGTGTATTCGGAGGGACAGGCGTTTTAAAGGAACCATTGTCGACTATTTTGCTCAGTATTTTTTTGGCAGCTGTCATCGGCTCCTTATGTGGATATTTACTCGGACGATTTTTCGGAAATTCGCTTCAAAGGAGGCCAGATAGTTTATTTTTTAAGAAAAAGCATTTAGATTCCACGAAAGATTTTTTTGAAAAATATGGTTTTGGTGCTTTAGTCCTCAGCCGATTTTTACCCGTAGTACGGACATTTACACCCATCTTAGCAGGAATTAGCAAAATGTCTTGGTATAGTTTTTTGTTTCTTAATATTTTAGGAGGAGCTATGTGGGTTGGCATTTTAGTCGCTGGCGGATATTATATGGGGCAGCATTTTCCATGGATTATTAATTATGTGCAATACATCATTTTGTTTTTTTTAGGAATCACCACTTATACTATCATTAAAGGCTATTTGAAATTCAAGCAATGATCGAGCAATTTGCATATGTATTTGCTTTTATAGCGGCAGGCATTTTATTTATAGCCTTGATTTTATTTATATCCCGCACATTAAGACCCTTTAGACCAAATTCGGAGAAATTAAGCACCTATGAATCTGGGGAAGAACCCATGGGAAATGCCAATATTCGATTCAATCCAAGGTTTTATGTCATCGCACTCTTGTTTGTTTTATTTGAGGTTGAACTCCTATTTTTATTTCCATGGGCTGTGGTTTTTGGTAACAAGCAATTAGCGTTAGCCGATTCAAATTGGCCCATTTATGCCTTAGTGGAAATGTGTATTTTTGTTGGGATACTCGCCCTAGGATTGGCTTTTGCATGGGTTAAAGGATATTTAACATGGGAGAAACCGCCGACTAGTCCAGAAAAAATGAATAGCCCAATTCCGAAAGGCGCCTATGGAAAATATTTGCCTAATTCGAAATAACTACCACCTTGGATTGGTGGAATACACTTTATTCTTCATTTTAATGGCAATCATTATTTCATGAGATCCTAGTGAGGTTCTTGCCAAACCTATACTATGGTTTTCATATAAATAGGTCATACTCAGATTTTGATTTAAATGCACTCCAAACATAGCCCCTATTGCCTCTTTATGCCTATATGAGGCGCCCATCCAAAATAAATCGTCAAAATTAACTTTTAGGTTACCTTCTATTCCAAACGCCGCATTTTTCATGTATTTGACTAAGATGGAAGGCGAAAAAGTCCAATATCGACCTGCATTTATTTCTCTACCTAGTTGAAAAAACAAATTAGGATTTGTTTGGCCAAGCCAAAGTATTCGAACTGTATCATTAGCAGCTATATTAGAACGAGTCAAACTATAGTTGTCCATGATCACTTGATTCGCCGATAAACCAATATGAAATTTTCGATTGTAATACAGAATTCCGACATTCACTAAAGGTTGAATTCCATTCAATTTTGACTGAGTCATATAGGGGTCTCCCTCATCTTTTACTGTAAAACCACCGATATTTAGGCTTCGTTGGTATACCCCGATCGTGGCACCCACTGCCAATTTTTCTTCTCCACCTAATGATAAGTGATATCCATAGGAAGCGCCCAATGAAATACTTGACAAAGGCCCAAAATTATCAGACATGGCTTGTAAGCCTACTCCTTGATGAAAATTTGCTCGATAGGTTTTTTTACGAATTCTTGTCGGCGAAAAAGTTCTTCTAATTGTTCTAGAAATAAAGGGTGTTTTACCTGAAGATGTTCGATCTGTCTTATCAAATGCCATATTTGCTGTAGCATAAAAACTTGACATATTGGTGTTAAACCCGGTCCATTGTTGGCGATACCCTGTTTTTATATCCCAATAATCCTCATACCCAGTAAAGGCCGGGTTATATAAATACCTGTTCATCATATATAGGCCAAATTGGGGTGTTTGTTGGGCCAAGCCAACAAATGACATACATAAAATAAAAAGTAGAATTAAAAATCTCATTACTGGGGGTTCGAACCACAAAAATCGGTTAAATATATTTAATTTCGTAAGATATTTTTGGAAAAAAAATTGGCAATAAAAATTCTACTCAAGATATCCAATGATCCATGCAAGTTAAAAGCTACCCCATAGAAAGTCTACATTCATTCTCAAAACTACTAATTGATTACTTAGCGGAGATTCCCGCACTGGCTACATTTTATGGAAATGCTCCTCAATTGGAAAATTTTGATAAACAAATAGCGGAAAAAAAATCATTTAGTCACTCAAATAGAGCCATATTACATGAGGTGATTAAGGAACAATATAATGACATTGGCCAAGAAGTGGCAATTGATTCTATATTAGATGAAAATACATATACGGTAACGACTGGGCACCAATTAAATATTTTTACTGGGCCACTTTATGTGATTTATAAAATTGTGTCAACAATTAATCTGGCAAAAAAACTAAAAGAAACCTACCCGAAGGCCCATTTCATTCCTGTTTATTGGTTGGCGACTGAGGATCACGACTGGAATGAAATTAATCACTTCCATTGGTTGGGCAAAAAATTTGAATTATCTACAACGCAAAAGGGGGCTGTCGGCAGATTTACTTTATCGGAATTTGAGCCATTTTTAAAAGAATTTCCTAGCTCAATTTCTACATTTAGGGACGCTTATTCTCAGGCAAATAATCTAAGTCAGGCGGTGCGTATGTACATGCATGAATTGTTTGGAGAACAAGGTCTAATCTGCTTGGATGCGGATGATGCTAGATTAAAATCCATTTTCAAACCGATTATTTTGGCTGATTTATTGGATCATTTACATCAGGCGCCCGTTGAAAATGCAACTAAATCATTAAGTGAAAAAGGATATAAAACGCAAGTTAATGCCAGAGAGATAAATTTATTTTATTTAATAGATGGGGTCCGTGAGCGAATTGAAAAAAAGGGAGAGGTATATCAAGTTTTGCATACAAGCCTTGCTTTTTCTGCCAATGAATTACAAGCAGAGGTAGCTGAATATCCAGAAAGATTTAGCCCTAACGTAGTTTTAAGGCCATTATATCAAGAAGTAATTCTTCCTAATTTGGCCTATATTGGAGGTCCTGCTGAAGTGGGATATTGGCTCCAATTAAAAGGGATTTTTGATTTACACCAAGTGCCTTTTCCTATTTTATTGCCGCGAAATTTTGCTATCGTATTGCTTGAAAAGCACCGACAAAAAATAAACAAATTAGGTGTGGAACTCATAGATTTGTTTTTAGATGATAAGGCATTAAACCGAAAATTTGTGGAGAGTCAAAGCGCGCATGTACTAGACTGTCAATCTGAAATAAATCGGATAAGTCCCATTTATAATGAATTAGCGAAGCGAGTAAAATTAGTAGATTCAACCTTGGAGTCAAGTGTAAAAGCTGAGTTGAAGCGAGTGGAAAATGGGCTTGAGCGAATGGGTAAAAAGTTAAAAAGAGCGGAAGAACGAAATCATGAGATATCGATTCGCCAATTGAGTCAATTGAAATTAGACTTGTTTCCGGAGGGTCAATGGCAAGAAAGGCATGAGAATTTTTTAAATTATTACATAGGGCATCCAGCTTTCATCCAACAATTAATAGACACATTTGATCCACTTCTTTTTAAGATGTATGAGATCAACTTAGATTAGATATGCCAGAAAAACTAGATGTCTTATCGTTTTTGGCTGAAGCCGATCAATATCCCCTTATCGATGTTCGATCTCCGGCTGAATTTGAACGGGCGCATATTCCAGGAGCAATATCATTTCCTATTTTCACCAACGAGGAACGTGCACAAGTCGGAACCACCTATAAACAACAAGGGAAAGATAAAGCCGTTGAATTAGGCCTGGAAATCGTGGGACCGCAGTTGGCCCAATGGGCAAAAAAGGCAAAAAAAATAGCAAAAAATGGGGTACTTTTGGTTCATTGTTGGCGCGGCGGCATGCGCTCAGGCAGCATGGCATGGCTTTTTGAAACGGCCGGATTAGAAGTTAAGGTGTTAGTTGGCGGCTACAAAGCCTACCGAACAGTCGTGTTATCTCAATTAGAAAACAAGTTTCCATTGATTGTATTAGGGGGCAAAACTGGCAGTGGCAAAACTGAGATATTGATTGAAATGAAGAAAAGGGGCATCCAGGTCATTGACTTGGAAGGTTTGGCACATCACAGGGGTTCGGCTTTTGGACATTTAGGATTGGAGGAGCAGCCGACTAGTGAGCACTTTGAAAATCTATTGTTCCATGAATTACGCACCATGGATTTTAACAAACCTATTTGGGTGGAAGATGAAAGTAGGCATATAGGGAAGGTATTTATGGCGGAATCATTTTATCTACATTTACGAAATTCCCCTTGTTTATTCTTAGATATCGACGCAAAATACAGACTCCCACATTTGGTCAAAGTCTACGCTCAATATCCAAAAGCTGACTTATTGGTTGCGTTGGAAAAAATCAAAAAGCGATTAGGCGGACAGCATTTTCAAAGGGCTGTAGAATGCTTAGAAATAAATGATTTTAGTGAAGTGGCGGCAATAACGCTAAATTATTACGATAAGGCATATTTACATGGCTTAATGCAGCGAGATGACGCACGAATTGACCGACTAGAAATTGAGACCTTAGACACAAACTTGCAAGTAAATTCGGTTTTAGCCCATGATCTAGTTAAATTTAATTTAAATACTTAATTCTATGCTGCCTGAATCTTTCATTACAAATATCTTGGAAAAGCACATGCATACCCGTGCATTTCCGGCTACTTCTGAAATCAAAAAGCTATTTACAAAAATTGTTTTAACGCTATTTCCAGAGCAATCCAAAATACATTTCAAAACTAAAGCAGAATTAAACGCTGTATTTGAAAGTTTAGAAACAGGTTTAGAGAGTATTTTACATTCCATGAAAGGAGAGTTGAAAGAATCCCCAGAAATATTAGCTCAGAAATACTTTTGTCAAATTCCGGAAATCCATGAATTATTATTGACCGATGTGGAGGCTATGGTACAAGGAGACCCAGCCGCTAACACAGATTATGAAGTCATAAGAACTTATCCAGGCTTTTATGCCATGGCTTTTTACAGGTTGGCACATGGATTACACCAATTGGCAATCCCCTTAATTCCCAGAATTTTAACTGAATATGCGCATTCCAAAACGGGTATTGATATTCATCCGGGTGCAAAAATAGGTCGGTATTTTTTTATGGATCATGGGACGGGTATTGTAATAGGTGAAACCTGTACGATAGGTGAGCGCGTGAAAATTTATCAAGGGGTCACATTAGGTGCCCTATCTGTTGATAAGAAAATGGCATCGACTAAAAGACATCCAAGCATCGAAGATGGGGTGGTTATCTACTCAGGTGCCACTATTTTAGGAGGAGAAACGGTCGTTGGAAAAGAATCCATCATTGGTGGAAATGTTTGGCTAACCCATAGTGTTCCAGCACAAACTAAAATTTATCATCAGGCTAATTCAAAATTAATCAAAGGTTAACATGAGCAACTTGTTAGATTTAGTTGGCAACACTCCATTAGTGGCACTTACCCATTTACATGATAATCCCAAAGTTAAAATTTTTGGGAAATTAGAAGGCGATAATCCAGGAGGATCTGTTAAAGATCGTGCAGCAAAAAGTATGATTCAAGGAGCGTTAGAACGAGGGGAAATCAAGGCGGGGACCAAATTAATTGAAGCAACTTCAGGAAACACAGGTATTGCATTGGCTATGATTGCCCGACTGTATGGAATTGAGATAGAATTAGCCATGCCATCCAATTCGACCAAAGAGCGAATACTGACTATGGAAGCATTTGGCGCCAAAGTGACGCTGACTGAGACCATAGAATCTGCACGTGATTATGCCATTGAAAAGTCAAGTCAAGGCGAATACATTTTGCTGAATCAATTCGAAAATCCCGATAATTATTTAGCCCATTATAGAACCACAGGCCCTGAAATTTATCGGGATACCCAAGGGAAAATTACTCATTTTGTGAGTTCCATGGGAACTACGGGAACAATTATGGGCACTTCCATGTATTTAAAAGAGAAAAATGCTGATATCCAAATTGTAGGTTGCCAACCGACTGAAGGTTCTAAAATACCCGGAATTAGACGTTGGCCCATTGAATACCGACCTAAAATCTATGACCCCTCACGCGTAGACCGAATTATGGACGTTTCAGAATTTGACGCCATCGAAATGACTCGAAAACTAGCGAAAGTAGAAGGAGTTTTTGGAGGTATGAGTAGTGGAGGAGGCGTCTCAGCTAGTATTCGACTTGCGAATGAATTAGAAGAGGGGCTAATTGTTTGCATCATCTGCGACCGAGGTGATCGCTATTTATCGAGTGGATTATTTGGCGATTAAAACGCCTAATATTTTATAACTGGTAGGTTCTGATAAAAAAAACTGTTGCATTCCTTCAATATAATACGTTTGGACTCGTCCTTCAGAAAAATTCATAAATAGTTTTTTCCGCGTCTCAAATAAAAAGTTTTTTTGAGCAATTTCTATTTCTACCTTGGCAGGGCGTTCCTCAGCATCCAAGTGAATAATCATCTTTTTGACTGGTAAATTTTCATCTTTTTTCAAGGAGTACCAAAAAAATCCCGGCTCGGAAAGGTTATCATAACTCTTTTCATAGGCTGGTTTATTGAGATCCGCATCTAGATATAATGCGAATTCCTTTTCCCAATCTAAATTTGAGATAATTTTTACCTCCTTTTTCCCATCTAAAACAACCGATTTATGAACTCTTTGGTTCGTTTTGGCGTAGTCGGTAATTTGCTGCTTTAAAAAAGCAGACCACGCAAAATAAGTATTTTTCTGAATCGATTTCTCAGAGCTGCCACAAGCTAGCATCATTCCAAAAACGAAAATAAAACCCGTTAAATTCCTCAGATAAGTGATCATCATTCAAAGGTAATCATATTAAGCAAACGAATAAAAAATCCTTGGAGTTAAACTCCAAGGATTTTTGTGCTTATCCGCCTATCATTTCTTCAATGGGTATGCTTAATACACGAGTTAAGGAAAAAATCTTTTGAACATTTGGGTAATGCTTGCCAGACTCCCAATAATTATAAGCGCTTTGACTTACCCCCACCGCCTGAGCTACTTGGCGTTGGGTCAACCGCTTGGTCCGTCGAGATTTAATTAAAAGTACCGAGAAATTCAATTTTGTTTTCATAGTGTTAGGCGTTTTTGGTTTATAACTTTTATCTATTTCAAATATGTTATCCAAATTACCAACACAATTGTACAATAATATGAATTTTAATAACTATACTGATTTAGATGTTGCTTTACAGGCATATGAAGAGCCTGACAGTTGAGAAATGTCATTTAACGACACACGCTAATTCGAATGAATAAAAAAAAGGAGCAGAATAAATCCCACTCCTTTCATTTTTGACTACGCTCTTTTTTACTTAATTGAATATTTATACTTATACCTTTCAAACAGTTGGCTATGTTTATTATCTAAATTAATCGCTCTTCCTTGAATGAAAGCATGGGTCAAAACACTTGATTTCATATCTAAAAGATCTCCTTGGCAAATAACAAGATTGGCATCTTTCCCATTTTCAAGACTTCCCGTACGTGAATCGATTCCCAATATTTTGGCAGCATTCAGGGTAATTGCTTGCAATGCCTCTTCTTTTGTTAAGCCATAAGCCGCCATCGTTCCCGCTTGGAACGCTAGGTTTCGCTGCTGACTATGCCCATCTGACCCATCTTGGCAAATGGTAAACAGAACACCTGCTTTTTGCAACATCGCACCCGTTTTATATGGTTGGTCTACGGCATCATCATCTGTTGCCGGCAAGCTATGGGGCTCAGATAAGATAACTGCAATTTTATTTTCCTTTAAGATATCGCCAATCATCCAGGAATCTGTGCCGCCCACAATGACTAATTTAAAATTAAATTCCGCCGCTAAATGTATGGCGGCCAACATCTCCTTGACCAAGTCACAGTTGACATACAAGGATTTCGATCGATCAAATAATCCCTTACAAGCCTCATATTTCAAATTTGTTGCAGCATGCGTTTTTTCATTTAAATAAGCCTGAGCTTCTTTGAAAAAATTTCTAGCTAAATCAATGCGCTCTAGACCTAATTTAACTTGGTCCACATCCGCATCCCTTCGTCTAGAACTCATAAAAGTAGGCCGATTAATTAACGCGGGCATGGTCAAATGAACCCCATTGTCTAACGCATAGGCTGCATCTTCCCAATTCCAAGCGTCCAATTGGACTACTGTGGAGGTACCTGGAATTAATCCACCACTAGGAACAATTTGAGCAAATAAAACGCCATTAGTACGCAAGGTATTAATGATTTTACTATCCGTATTATAGGCGACGATGGACCTAATATTAGGATGAATGTCTCCTAATTCTACATTATCTACAGTAGATTTTGTTGAGCTTACTTCCACTAAACCCAAATTTGTGTTCGGTGCAATGATGCCCGGATAAATATGTTTTCCAGTTGCGTCAATGTGTTCAATATCTCCTGCTAAGGAAGGTGCATTCATGTCAATTTTCAATTTCCCTTTCTCAATGATGATATTTCCGGAGACTACTTGTCCATTTCCAATATGTAAAGTTCCACCTGTAATCACGATTTTTTTTGATTGGGCAGGTGAAGGATGCATGGTTTCTTGAGAAAACAATTGATATGAAACCAAGCATAGTGCGATATATAATATATTTTTCATGTGATGTGTCAATTTTAGTTTTCTGTTAAAATCATACGTTGAGATATGCGATCCCAAAGACTCTTTCCATGCCCGTGATCATCTTCGCACATATTTTCCTCTCTAAATGAAGGTGTCATCGGTCTAGTCGAAGCACCCCCTTTTTTCGCACCAATCATTTTTTGAATTAACCTTTGCTTTTCTTTCTTTAGTTCAATTTGCAATTTGGCATCCACATCGCGATCAAAAACGACAGCACCATCTACGATAGTTTTTTCAGATTTGGCGTAAATACTTAAAGGATGATCAGACCAAATGACCAGATCCGCATCTTTGCCTTCTTTAATGCTACCAACGCGATCTGCCACATGGAGCATTTTAGCAGGGTTCAGCGTAACCATTTTAAGGGCATCTTCCTCTGACATCCCTGCGTATTTAATGGATTTGGCAGCTTCATGATTTAGATGGCGTGCCATTTCAGCATCATCTGAATTGATGGCGACATTGACTCCATTTTTTTGCATTAAATAGGCATTTTGAGGAATCGCATCGACCACCTCCATTTTGTAATTCCACCAGTCGGAGAAAGTAGACGCATTCGCCCCATGCGCTTTCATTTTATCAGCCACTTTATAGCCTTCCAAAATGTGTGTGAAGGTATTAACCGTAAAGCCAAATTGATCAGCCACCTTCATCATCGCATTAATTTCGCTTTGTACGTATGAATGGCAAGTGATGAATCTTTTATGATTTAATATTTCAACCAAAGCCTCTAATTCCAAATCGATTCGCTTCCCTGGCCCTTGTTTTTCATAATCTCGAGCCCGCGTGAAAGCATCTGTTAAAACTTGCTCTACGCCCATTCTGGTGTCTGGAAACCGAGGATTTGAAGGATTGTAGGAGCGTTTCACATTTTCTCCCAAAGCAAACTTGATGAATGGATCCCAATTAGCAAACTTTAAACCTTCGGCTGTTTGTCCCCAGCGGAATTTCAATAATTGAGTTTGTCCGCCTACCGTATTGCAACTTCCATGCAAAATATGACTAGATGTTACCCCGCCGCTAAGCTGTCGGTACATATCCATATCCTCAGGATCGATGACATCAGTGATCCGAACTTCAGCGGTAACCGATTGAGAACATTCATTAATTCCCCCTGTAGCCGCGACGTGCGAATGTTCGTCGATGATTCCCGCAGTCAGATGTTTACCTTCCCCATTGAGCATGCGAGCGCTAGGGTCTTTCAAACCTTTTCCAATCGCAGCAATTTTACCATTCTTAATCAACACATCGGTATCTTTTAACACCCCTGATTTTTCATTGGTCCAAACGGTTGTATTTTTAATCAAAATAGTTTCAGATTTTGGAATTGATTTTTGTCCATAGCCGTTAAATGGAAAAACGACTGAACCTAATTCTTCTGATTTTGTAGGACGTTTTTTGTTGCTGACCGTATCAGCATTTGCTTCTCGATTGGCTTGCCAAGAAACCCATTCTCCGTTGCCTAATGTACCTGTTCCTATCATGGAATTTCCTAAAAAGTCACCAGATAGGCGCGTCTTTTTGCCTTGATCAGCTTTAGAAGTATAAGTCAAATTAACCAATTGCTCCTTCTGGATCAATTCCACTGCCGAGGTATCTTTCCCGAACAATTGAGCTTTGTAGCTCCCCGCTTCACCTGTCACGGACAATTGAACCGTTTGATTTCCTAGAGTTAATTTATACTTACCGGCCAATTCCAATTTAGCATCAGAAGAAATTCCATAGGCTGATCCTTGAATCCAGTTTTCGATCAATACTGTTTTATCAGCAAAAATAGGGCCATTGGTAATTAGGAAATTAGCCCATTTGCCCACCTCTAAACTACCCAAAGAATTAGAAACACCTAAAAAAGAAGCCGGAATCGTTGTTAAAGCCTCTAATGCTTTTTCTTCAGACAGTCCATTTTGTATCGCCTTTTTTAAGTTGGGTAAAAACTGGCTGATATCCTTTAAGCCATTCGCGGTTAAGGCAAATGGAATTCCAGCTTTTTCAAAAGCAGCTGGATTGGTTGGCGCCAATTCCCAATGCTTTAAATCGGATACGTTGACAAAACGAGCGTCATTTGGATCTTCCACATCCATAGCTTGTGGGAAGTTTACAGGCAAAATAAAGGAACCTTTGATGGCTTTGACTTCGTCGATTCGTTGGTATTCATTGCCTCCCGCCTTAAAAATATATTGAACCCCAAATTCATTGCCAATTTTATTCGCCCTAAAAACAGACCATTTATCAGAGACTTCAAATATTTGAGGAAGGTTCGCATGCTCGTTGAATGACTGCAAGGTAAGATTTAAACCCTCCTGGCTTGGTTTGGTTTTGTACCAATTAGCATCCAAAAAATGCTGGCGTAAAAGGGCAATGCTACCCATCAAAGAACTTGGATAATCTTGCGTAGAAGAACCTTTCTCGAAAGAAAAGTGAGCTGATGCCTTTTCCTTAAGTATCACCATATTTTCTTTTTCTTTGGCCAACGTCGTTAGAAGGCCAACCCCTCTAGAAATCCCATCCATTTGATGAGTAAGTACTGAACCGAATCCTAATTTTCTGTATTCTTTCGCCCTAGCTTCATTTACATTAAAGTTTTTGACATGCAAAACCTCTGATTTCAATGCTTGATTCCATGCATAAGGACCTTTTGTATTTGAAAGCATTTGTGAAGGCGAGCGATAAGTAGTCATGGAAGCCTGCACTTGGTTCATCCCGTAATCACTATATATATCGATAAAGGATGGATATATTGTTTTCCCTTTGCAATCAATGATGATAGCCTCTTTAGGTATCGGTAAATTAGCGCCTACCGCTTCGATTTTTCCTTGTTTGATAAGTAGAGTAGCCGAATTGATGCTGGTTTTGGCATCCTTAAAAATTTTTGCATTAATAAAAGCATAGTATCCTGAACGTGGGGTAGCCACATCATTAGCTGGATAAGTTGTTTGGGCAAATGTCGCTTGAATGCATAACAAAAAAGTTAGCGTTAGCCCGTAGAGTAGATTTGATTTCATATTTAAATTTGTTGATTAAATAAAGGTAAAATTATTTCAATACATGTATATCGCTCTTGCCATAATAATTAGCAATACATTTACACCAAAGATGCTTGGGATCCGCCGATAATTCTTCCATAAAAAACATAGAATTTTTATTCTTTATTTCTGGAATTGTCATGTGTTGATTATTTGATTTTAATATGCTGTTAAACCTCCGCGCATTTTCATTGGCATAATTTTTAGCTTTGTCAAAACGCCATTCATCATAAAATTGTTTTGAATTTTTATTGAAAAACAAAAGTGATAGAAAAAGTACTACTAACGAAATTTGAGAAATCACTAGGGTTGAAGGAGCCATTTGGCCTACCTTAAATTTAACCCAAACGAAAAGATATCCAAACCCAAAAATCAAATACATTAAGATTAAACTTTGAATTCGATCTGGAATAAAATCTTCTCCTAGGGCCAAAGCCATGGGAACAAAAGTCAGAAAATAGCTAAATAGGAACAAGATTAAAAGTCCTAAAATTTCCTTAAATGATAGGAGATATTGTTTTTTTGGCTTTTCCACTGAAACGAATAACACTAAATTAAATACCCAAATGAGGGGTGATTTAACATATATTTTAAGCAACATGCCAAAATTCAACACGGACTCTGTTAGGCCTTTTATATAGTCAATATGTTTGGGCGCGCGAACTTTATTGCCAGGCGAAAGCAATACTAGTCCAATGGAAATCCCCCAAACCATGAAAAACAACATGGTTTCTAGCTTGATTTTTTTCTGTTTCCAAGCAGTATATAACTGAAATGGCCAAAAAATTCCAGAGAACATGATCATCGAAATTTCACTTGAACCAATTAGGCAAAAAATAATACATGAAAGTAAGGTTGCTCTTATTATGGGTTTAGAACAGTAAAAATAAACATGGATAAATAAGATAGCTAAATGGAAAGATAGGTAGTAATAATGGCCTGAGAACCAATAAAACAATTGGAAAAGACCTGGTATCGTATACCAACAAACGGCTTGGCTGATGAAGGAAAGAATCCAGAGGTTTGGATTGTTATGAGGTAATTGGAATACATTTTTTAAAAAATAATAGCCATTAGCGAACCCTATAAAAATTAAAGCAATCGTACCCCACTTGAAATGCTCAAATGAGGTACTAAAAACTAGTGGGTTCAAATGCAGCAAAAAATCAGCAAAATAGCGCCCACTCCAACCTGAATAATAGTGGTAGGCGCCAAGAAATATTCCATATTCTCTGCCCATCCAGCCGAAGCAAAAGTCATCGGTAATGCTAGGTTGATTGTAAAATGATAGATTAATTAATAAAAATGCCATAAATCCCCAGGCCAATAAACTTATCAATAAAGGGATTTTTGAGTACATGGTGGTTATTACTGGTCGGCTTATTAAAAAATGACTCTGTTTTTCCGTAGGTATTGGGTGAAGAATAAGAATGCAATGTATAAAAATCGATTTTTGGCTCGCTTGATTTCACTAGAAATATTTCTTTTTCTTGTTTCAGCAACACGGCAAGTAACTTGAGTTTCTATCCAAGGAGCAGTGGAATTTAGCAATTTCCCTGTGTGGTCTAAAGAATAGTTCATGTATCTTGCGTCCAATTTAAGCGATTGAAGTAAAGGAGTTTTAACTAATTTGAACGCACAAGAAAAATCCTTGAGTTCCGAATTAAAGATTGAGTTACAAAGTTTGTTGGATACTTTTTGCCCAAAACGATTAAACTCATTATCATATTTTCGATTCCGATGTGTGAAAATAATATCAGCATCCTTGTTAGCTAATGCGGCAAGCATTTGATTGACATTATCAATGGGAAATTGACCATCAGAATCGGTGATTAAGGTCCAATCAAATTTAGCTTGCTTAATGGCTTTTTGAAATGAGTACCCGGGTCCTTCGTTGACATCATTTCTTAGAATAATCACCCGATGATTTTCTTTAAATGAATCTCTCAAAGATTCATATTGTTTTAGATTACTGTGGTCATCACAAATAATAACTTCACCAACTGAAATATCGGGATGCTGATCGAAAAACGCAAGCCATTCGTTTGCCAACTGGATTATTCCGGGGCATTCGTTAAAAGCTGCGGTAACGATGCTGATGGATTTCATGCTTCGATTAGTTGGCTTATTCCTTGTTCAAGAGATATTTCGGGGTTCCAATCCAAGTATGTTTTGGCTTTTGATATGTCCGCCAAAGTTTCTTCCGCATCCCCGGATCTTCTTTCGGTGTGGTAATTTTCGATCGGAAAGAAATTGGCTAATTCTTTAATCGAGTAATTAATACCTGAGCCGATATTAAAAATTTCGCCTACGGTCGCAGAATTCATTGCGGCAACATTCGCTTTAACGATGTCCGAAACATGGATAAAATCACGCCTTTGTTCTCCGGATCCATGAATTTCAAGTTTTTCACCCTTTTTAAATCGGTCTACAAAAATACCCAATACTAATGCATAAGCCCCGGTGGATGGTTGGCCAGGCCCATATACATTAAAGTACCTCAAAATATTGCATTCAAGCCCAAAATTTCTATAAAATTGGTCTACATAGAGCTCTCCTACATGTTTAGTGAGGCCATAGAAATTCAGAAAATCCCCTGGATCTCCTTCTTTCTGAACCCCTATTTTATTTCCATAAAAGGTTGATGATCCAGAATAGACGATTCGTTTTACTCCGTTTTTTTTACATGCTTGAAGAATATTTAGAGTACCTGAAGCATTACTATCATGACATTGTTCGGGCATATCAAAGGATGGTCCGCTTCTAGAAAAGGCTGCCAGGTGAAACACCCCATCAACATCTTTGGTCGATTGTAGGCAAAGACTGAGGTCTTCAATTTTACCTATGATTAAATTCGATTTAGGGTGAATTTTAGCGGGATTACCAAAAGACATATCGTCTAAAATGGTCACTCGATGACCTAAAGAAATCAAGTAATTCGACAGGTGAGTCCCAATAAATCCGGCGCCACCGGTGACTAAATAATGCATATTAAAGTGTTAATCGACAAATTTACGATTTATCCCTAGATCCTTAATGGATTTGGTCTTTTTGCCTTAAAAATAAATTTGCTTCGTTAAGTTCTTCAGGGGTATTGATCCCAATAGACTTATAATAGGGCTGATCTAAACGCCAAAAAATCGCTGATTTCTGCTGGACAGTTTCAAAAAATTTAACAAAATTTCGTTCGCCCGTAACTTTTCCAAAGGGCGCATTGATTTTAAATAGTGGCCATGCGGACTCAATAGACTCACGGGTAAAAGCAAAAATCCCCATATCCTTAAAACCAAAAGCATCACATTTTTCTCCTTCCCTGCTCTCCCAAACAGCTAAAGGGGAACCTAATTTGAACTGGACATAGGGAGAAGAAACCCAGACAAGCGGCACAGAAACCTGGTATTTTTCTAAATCTGAAAATAGGGTTTGGTGTAATTCGGCATCACAAAAGGGCTGATCTCCCCATTGTACAATGAGTTGAAAATCTTCCTGACGATTTAAGAGGGTGCCAAATACTTGGTTCATTGCATCAAACATTCCGGTGGCAGATTCTTGGACCCAAACATGCAAATTTTCGGGTGCATCTAAAGCAATATGCGAATCAAAATAATCTTGACCAGAAGGACTTAAGAGCAAGATAATTTCGTCGGCATGCGAAGTTCCTTGATCCAAAATTAAATCAAAAATAGATTTAGACTGATAAACAGTTGTAAATATTTTGGGCAAATCGCTGTTGAGCCGGCTTCCTTTTCCAGCGGCAGGAATTACAATGATTTTTTTCATCCTTGAGCAATTAAATAGATCAGATATTCATTTATTTCAGGAAAATACAGATTTGATTTGGCGGCTATTTGGGCGTTATGAACTCCGACCGCCAATATACCTGCATTTTTTAGACTTTCTATTCCTTGAATAGAATCCTCAATTCCATAAACAACTCCTGAAATATTGAATTTTGAAATACAGGTTAAAAAAGGCTCTGGATCTGGCTTGGATTTTTTATAATCATCTGCGGTAATAATTCCGTCAAACAATCCAGATACTTGATGTATATTAAGTAATAGATCGATGGATAATCGACTTCCGCCTGTGACAATAAAAATGCGGTGCCCCGCACTTTTCAGGTTCCGGATTAGATTGAAGTCAACCAAGGCTTTAATAGAACTTAGGTCTGCCTGATATGTTTGCGATTTAAATGAAGCTAATTTTTTCACTATGGCCTCATCGTTTGCATAATTGGCAAATACGTCTTTGGTTTTAATTCCTTTCAAAGACTCATAAGAGGGGCATTCTCCTAATTCAAAAGTTAAAAATGTTTTTTGAAAAGCTAATTCATGTGCTGAATCAGTGTCAAAAAGAGTTCCATCAAAATCAAAAAGTAGGTTATACATAGAGCCCAAACAAGTTGACAATTACATTTTTTATTTTGGTTAAGATTTTAACTTTTTTAAATGTGCGGTAACTGATTGGTAAAGAGACAAATTCGAAATTCTTCTTTCTATGTATTTTTTTTAAGAAATAGGATAGGTTTTTATAGGGGATGTCATGAGTAGATTTAATTAAATAAATTCCACTAAGTGGATCCGGCATAATTCTCCAAAACCGAATAAAATAGATGATACTAACCCAATATGATGTCATCAGGGCAAACAAATAGATCAAATTAGACTCTACGATGGAATGCTTGAAGGAGTTGATTAGTTGTCGCCTCGACTCAAACCTCGATCCAATAACTGCATCTAATTGGTTTAATTGCATGATTCGAATCCATGCATCAATTTCATAAAGAGAAATTTTTCCTGAAGCATCTAAATGAAGCGTGTAGGATGAAATCTCTTTTTCCCCAGTTTGATAAAATTTAATTATTCTTGTTGGATCGCTATTAAGGTTCTCCATTTCTTTGTGGTAATACTCCTTAATAAATTTCTCGGTATTCTTAGCAAACGAGATGAGCACAGGAACTTCGCCCGATTTAATATCCAGTGATCGATTGATCCAGGTCCATAATTTTTGCCCATCATGTTTGCCTGATGGGTCAGCTACATGAGCAATCATCACATTTGGAATCGAATTAATTGGTTTAATGACTGATTGATCATCTACGATAATCGAATCAAAAAAATCAATCTCAGTCTGATTTATTTCCTGGAGAATTTTTTGAGTAAACTCATCAAATTTAATATTTCTAGTGTCGTTGTCATAGTTGTTATTGACGATAAGCACTTTTTGAGCTTTCGATTTCAGGATTGCATTTTTACAAATTCGGTAAGAGGGAAGAAGGGATGAAAACTGAGTCCCTGAGCCAAAAATGATTAAATCGGCTTCCTTTAACGCCTTAAGTGCTTCTTTGGAAACAGCCGGTATTTTTGAAATTCTTGCTATTTCTGCCTGGCTATATCCACTTCGCTTGTCGAGCGAGTTTAGTTCATCCAGTGGTAATAGATAAAAATCTGAAAGAGGTTTATTCCCTTCAAAATTGACAATATCGGCTTCATTAGCTAAAAAATTACCCTCTGCGTCAAAGGCGACTAATTTAGAATCGTCTGCCGTAGATATATTGATAATTTTTGCAGTTAATTCAAATTGGGTCGTTAAGAGATACAGCGCAAGATTGAAATCATTTGTTTCTGCATAAATACCCCCTATGATAATATTTCCTATACTAAAGCCATTTAGAATGGAGAAATTGTGCGTAAATTTTAGAAGTTTTTGGGATCCAAACTCGAAGTAACGCGTGATAAAGTTTTCTGAACGGCGATCTAAAGCATAATTTTCTTGAATTAGTTTTTTAATCAACTCATCTGGATTATGCAAAAGGACTCTGGTTTCTTCCTCACTTAATCGATGTTCAAAAAGCTTTTTTAGATT
>Ga0114958_10000483_pt1 | contig 34037 bp, 31 predicted proteins | sample C_130208_EF_Meta_FD_89577 | JGI IMG/M metagenome (GOLD analysis project Ga0114958, IMG submission 89577) | Freshwater microbial communities from Lake Croche, Canada to study carbon cycling - C_130208_EF_MetaG | ecosystem: Environmental > Aquatic > Freshwater > Lake | place: Lake Croche, Canada... | reverse complement strand
TAAGTCCTGCGTGTCTACCAGTTCCACCACCAAGGCGTCTTCTTTCTGACTTAAAAAAAATCCCACTCCGAAGAACGGGATTTTTGGAGCGAAAGACCGGGCTCGAACCGGCCACCCCGACCTTGGCAAGGTCGTGCTCTACCAAATGAGCTACTTTCGCTTGTACAAGAACTATTTTTTGGACTGCAAAAATAACGAAACAGCAGTCTAAAACAAAATTATTTTCTTACTTATATTCAGGTTTGTACTGAGAACTAGTTTGTACTTCTGGATTTGGTTTTTGGAAACGACTATTGTACAATTGAGCACAATTACCTAAAACTAAAGCTAGTATTGCAAAAATAGATACGTAAAAAAAGAAACGAGAAGAAGTCACCCAATTAGCGGCGATGTCTTTTTGAGTTGAATTATCTTGTAAATCTTGTGACATAGTGTTTAATTATGGACACAAAAATAACAACAAGTTCTTAATTATCAACTTGTTTGCTTACTATTTTACTAAAATAGTGCTTGTTTTTTATAAAGTATTCAAAAACCAGGGAACCTTTATAAACGCCATCCAATGACTGCAAGGGTTTGGAGCCTTTTGTTCTTCTTATACGGCCAGAAAGGCAATACCCTATAAACCCAAAATGTGCTTTAGCTATGGCAAAGAAAAAGCCACTATCCCCACTTAGTAAGCCTTTATAAGCAGAAATGGCGTCTAAAGTAAATCTAAAAGGTAGTTTCCAAACAAATTCTGAAAACGGTAAATTCTTGGCAAGCATAATTAAGTTATTCCTGAAATTTAGAAAAACTTTACGCCCCCCTCTAGGTAAGGTACCAGCACCGACATGAAATACTTTAGCTGCAGGGCAAGCATATATTTGATAACCTGCTAATTGCATTCTCCAACACAAATCAATTTCTTCTTGATGCGCAAAAAAATCTGCATCAAACCCGTTCATCTCATGAAATAAATGAGAACGAATCATGATACAGGCCCCAGTTGCCCAAAAAATTGCGGCAGCATGATCATATTGTTTTTCATCCTTTTCACAAATATCAAAAACGCGTCCTCTTGAAAATGGATAGCCTAAAATATCAATCCAACCTCCACATGCACCTGCATATTCAAAAGTGGTTGGAGCGTTGTGTGCTAATATCTTTGGTTGGCAAGCACCTATATTAGGATTTGATGCTAATAAATCTACCATAGGTTGAATCCAAAAAGGGTCTACTGCAACATCAGAATTTAATAAAACATAATAAGGTGCCTCTATCTGTTTCAATGCCCAATTGTATCCACCAGCAAAACCTTCATTGCGCTCATTGATTATTACTTTAACAGTAGGGAATTTTTCTCTTAATAAAGTAATGGAATGGTCAGTGGATGCATTGTCTGCTACCACAATTTCAAAATTTGCATACTGTGTAGCCATCACTGAAGGCAAAAACTGTACTAAATAGTTCGCCCCGTTATAATTTAATATGACAATGGAAACAAGCGGTTGCAAGATGATTCTTTTAGCGAATGTAAGTCCAAAATATGGGAATTTGAAGTAAAAATTACTAACTTCGTCTAATGAATAAGGGAACAATTTTACAAAGAAACTTAGATTTACTCAATCATCCCTTGGGGTAGTTTAACTCACTCCCACTATTTGTTTTTGGCGACTTGATTGTAATTTAAGCTGGTCGCAATCTTTTAAAAAATATTATATTAAATCATGACTAATTCAATAATTAGTTCTAATGCTGCTAAATATTTAGCACTAGAAGAACAATATGGCGCACACAATTATCATCCCCTTCCTGTAGTGCTTGAAAAAGGGGAAGGCGTTTATTTATATGATGTAGACGGAAAATCATATTTTGACTTTTTAAGTGGTTACTCGGCTGTTAACCAAGGCCATTGTCATCCTGCTATTATTGAAGTTTTGCAAAAACAAGCAAGCAAACTCACCTTAACTTCTCGCGCATTTCACAATAATTTATTAGGTGAATATGAAAAGTATATCACGCTATATTTTGGATATGACAAAGTGCTACCGATGAATACTGGTGTAGAAGGCGGTGAAACAGCCATTAAATTAGCTAGAAGATGGGGCTATAATGTAAAAGGCATTACAGAAAACAAAGCAAAAATTATTTTTGCTGAAGGTAATTTCTGGGGACGCACTTTAGCTGCTATTTCTTCTTCAACCGATCCAAGTAGTTTTAAAGGTTTTGGACCTTACATGCCTGGCTTTGAAATTGTTCCTTACAATGACTTAGTAGCGCTAGAAGCGTCATTTAAGGATTCGCATGTAGCAGCTTACATGGTAGAACCAATTCAAGGAGAAGCGGGGGTAGTGATACCGGACAATGGTTACTTACAAGGGGTAAGAGATTTATGTAATAAGTACAAAGTGTTGTTTATTGCAGATGAAATTCAAACAGGATTGGCAAGAACAGGAAAGATGTTAGCGTGTGATCATGAAAATGTGCGCCCCGATATTTTAATATTAGGCAAAGCATTGAGTGGAGGCACCCTTCCCATTTCAGCTGTTTTAGCAGACAATGAAATTATGATGCAAATATTACCCGGAGAACATGGTTCCACTTATGGAGGGAATCCATTGGCTTGTGCCGTGGCTATGAAATCTTTAGAAGTGTTGAAAACTGAAAAAATGGCGGAAAATGCAGAAAAAATGGGCGAAAGATTAAGACAAGGATTAGCCAATTTAAAATCTCCATTCATTACTACGATTAGAGGTAAAGGATTACTCAATGCCATCGTTATAAAACATGAAAATCCAGATGCCAGTTGGAATTTATGTTTGCATTTAAAAGATTTAGGATTATTGGCAAAACCTACCCACGGAGATAAAATTAGATTTGCGCCACCATTAATAATAAATGAAAAGCAAATAGACGAAGCTGTTGCAATTATTGAGGCTGGTTTGAAATTGTTAGCTTAGGTAAAAAAGTCATTAACAATATCCCAGCTGAAAAAACAATACAGCCGTACAATGCCCATTGCTTTTGAGGACACTCTCCCATTTGGCAAGTTGATAAAATTAAAAAGTTTCTTATACTCCATGCCAACAATAAAGCGCCAAACACCATATTAAATCTTTTGGCCCAGATAAATGGAAGTGCAAAAAACAAAATACTCCAACATGCAAAAAAACTTAAAAATTTACCCGATTGACCAAAACTACTTCCAGCTGCATTCCAACCTGAAATGGTCCAATGTCTACTTTCAATAAAAACAAAGGGCTGAGTAGTGCTATAAATTAGTAATAAGCAAAGTAAAATTCCAATTGTTTGAGCATATTTCATAATTGCAATATTTTATAAAAACAAAACCCATACTAATTGTAAGGGTTTTGTTTTTTGTAAGAGGTCGAGAGCGGATTCGAACCGCTGTGGAAGCTTTTGCAGAGCTCTGCCTAGCCACTCGGCCACCCGACCTTTTCTAGGACGCGAAATTAATGTAAAGAAGTTAATTAGAAAAGAATTTTACCCCTAAAGCGATTTAAACGACATTTATAGCTAAAATAAACGAAATGAAGGCGATTAAAGCTTCAGAAAGAAGCATTTAAATTGGCGCGTAGGGAATTTATTCCCCATACTAGATTCATTGGAAATATGAGAATCTCAGTAGTAAGCACATGCATTGGTCCTGATAATATAGACATTGCATTCAATGAACTTGATAATGAAAAAAGCGGTGAACCATATGATTCAAAAATCTTTACGCATTATTGCCAACATTTAATTTAGAAATAATAATTTTACCCAGAAATCAACTAAAAAATGAAATTATCTTTTTCAAAATACCAAGGCACACAAAACGATTTCGTTATTATTGATAACCGGGCAGGTACTGTACAATTAACAGCCGCTCAAATTCAGTTTATATGTGACCGGAGAAAAGGAGTGGGTGCAGACGGATTAATGTTATTGGGTAGCGCCGAAGGTTTTGATTTTTCTATGACTTACTTTAATGCAGATGGAAAAGAAGGTACCATGTGTGGAAATGGTGGTAGATGCTTAACTCAATATGCATTTGACAAGGGCATTAAAAAAGATTTTTATCATTTTATAGCAATAGATGGGCCACATGAATCAAAAATAGATGATAAAGGTTGGGTGCATTTAAAAATGATTGATGTGCATAACATTGAAAAAAATATTGAAGGGGAGGTTACTTTTTTTGTCCTTGATACAGGATCACCCCACTATGTAGAGTTGGTTGATAATGTAAATAATGTTGATGTGGTAGCTTTAGGGCAAATGATTAGATACAATGAACGTTTTAATAAAGAAGGCATTAATGTGAACTTTGTTGCCCAAGAAGAAAATCAATTATTTGTTCGTACTTATGAAAGGGGTGTAGAAAATGAAACTTTTAGCTGTGGCACAGGTGTAACTGCCGCTGCATTAATTGCAGGAATAGATAAACTAGGCGCACAAACCATACAAATTGAAACGCTTGGAGGTAAGCTAGCTGTAAGTTTTAACAACAAAGGGGATCATGCTTTTGATTCCATTTGGTTAATGGGGCCAGGGTGCTTTGTATTTGATGGATCAATGGAAATAAAATAAAATAAATCGATATGGCCTTATTCAATGTTCGTGTATATGGAATTTTAATTGACCCTGAAAATAGGTTATTGGTAAGTGATGAATATATTAGAGGCGAATATTTTACTAAACTTCCTGGAGGAGGATTAGAAATTGGCGAAGGGACCCGTGATTGCTTGGCTAGAGAATTCTTAGAAGAAACAGGATTAAAAGTTACAGTTGGAGCGCATTTATATACCACCGACTTTTTTCAAATATCTGCATTTAATAAAACAGATCAAATCATTTCCATCTATTACATCGTTCATAGTAAAGACTGTGGAAGTATTAAAACTAGTGAAACTCCTTTTGATTTTAGTCCAAGTCAAATTGCAGATAAAACAGCCACCTTCGAATCTTTTAGATGGATTCATTTGGAACATTTGATGGATGAAACCATGACCTTGCCTATTGATAAAGTAGCGATTCAAATTTTAAAACAACAAAATTCCATTTAATTTTATAGTTCGTTCTCCAACCCCATGGCTTCTAGTTTCATTTTTTTAGCTACCTCATGCCCTACATATTTTTCTATTCTTTTTTCAATGATCCCAATAAGAGGTGTTAAAATGATGGCCATTACAAACTTGTAGGTATAATTGACAGCGCAAACGGCAAGGACAGTAGACCAACTCCAACCATTCCCAATTTTGAATGCGATGAGCAGTACCACAAAGCTATCCACCAATTGAGAAACTAAGGTTGATCCAGTTGCTCTTAACCAACCCATTTTTTCACCAGTCACTTTTTTTATTTTATGAAAGATGTAAACATCAATAAACTGACTTACCAAAAAGGCGTACAAACTGCCTAAAATAATCCACATGCCTTGTCCAAAAATAGCTTCAAAAGCAGTTTGCATATTCACAATACCTGAAGCAGATTTTGAACCCACCCAAAAATCGGCAGGGGCAATGCTCATCGCTAAATAAAACATAATGAATGCGTAACTTATTAAAGCCACCGCAGTAATACTAATTCTTCTAACCGCTTTGGGTCCAAAATATTCGTTCACAATATCAGTTATAATAAATTCTAAAGGCCATAATAAAACTCCGCAAGTTAAATTAAAAGAAAGGTTTTTCTCGCCAAACAATGAGAAATTAGCGGGCGAGATACCCAATAGTTTTTCTAATGAAAATATTTTTCCCCCTATACATTCTGCTATTAACGCATTGGCTACAAAAAAAGCGGTAATCCCAATAAATAATTTAGTTGGCTTGTCCTTGAACATGTTGTGTATAATGCCTGTTTTTTGCTGAATCATTATTTAGGATTTATAATATATTGAATTTACATGAAAATAGAACCTAATTGTATAGAAAACATAAGAATAATTAGAATAGTTTTCCAATTTTCTACAAAATTTTCTCTTTTAGTAAATTTTACCCATAACCAGCCTAATATAAAGGCAATATTGACTCCTGGGGCCATTTCTAAGCCTAAAACTGCACTAAAATTTGCTATTCCGTCAGGGATTTTAAGCCATTGCAGGGTCATCACCGATAAGCTAATAAGATAAAAAAAATTGCATATTATGGCTACTTTAGCAATAAAGGATAAGCTTATGGTAGCAGTGGATTTTAGCATATTTTATAATTATTTACAAGATACTAAAATTACTTAAAAAGCCTTTTTAGTTGTAGGTTTGTCAGTATAAATATAAGCCTATGTTGAAGTCTATTTTTAAGTCGGCCCTACCCCATATTATTGCAATAGCTATTTTCGCTATTGTAGCTATTGTTTATTGTAAGCCAGCCTTGGAAGGAAAGGTATTACAGCAACAAGATATTACCCAATGGAAGGGGATGGCACAGGATGCATTCTCATTTAAAGAAAAATATGGACATACCCCTTTATGGAGCAATAGTATGTTTGGAGGGATGCCTGCTTATCAAACTACAGGAGTAGGTGGTTTTGAATATTCTGTTGGTTTATTAGATCAACTACTCACTTTGAGATTTACCGAACCAATTGGCTTGTTTTTTTTAGCAAGTTTGTGTTTTTATTTTTTAGCACAAGTACTTGGCTTTAATACCATCATAAGTATTATTGGGGCATTGGGATATAGTTATGCAACCTACAACCCAATCATCATCATGGTTGGGCATATTACTAAAATGCATACCATTGCCTATTTACCTTTATTTATAGCTTCTCTACTTGTCTTGTACCAAAAGAAATATTTTATGGGTGGTGTCTTAACTGCCATTGCAACGGTATTACTTATACAAGGAAATCATATTCAAGTAGACTATTATGGGGTGTTAATAGCAATCGTCATGACGATCTATTTTGTTTTTACCTGGATTAAAAATAAAGCGTATGGGCATATTTTTAAAACATTAGGCATTGGCATTACAGCTGGCATTATTGGATTGTCAGTAAATGCACCTTTATTAATGAGCACTTATGAATATGGAAAAGAATCTATCAGAGGTGGGAGTAAATTAATTACCAAAGACAGTAAAACAACTTCCACAGGATTAAATAAAGATTATGCACTAAGTTATAGCATGTATAAATCGGAACCATTGGTATTGATGTTTCCTAATATTTATGGTGGTTCAAGTGATCCCAGTATGGTCGATCCAACCAGTTCTAAAGCCATCGAAACTTTACAACAAATGCAACCACAGATTGCTCAACAATTGCAATCTTTTCTATCTTTCTACTGGGGAGGCATCGGATTTACTGCTGGCCCTCCCTATATTGGTGTCACCATTTGTATTTTTGCGTTACTTGGTTTTTCGGTAAAAAATAACAACCACAAGTGGTGGATTGCAGCAACCATTTTGCTTTCTTTAATGTTAAGTGCTGGTAGTTATTTTGAAACATTCAATGTTTTCATTTTAAATCATCTCCCCTTTTATAATAAGTTTAGAGCGCCAAGTATGATCATGATTATACCTACGCTACTATTAGGTATCATGGCATTATATGGCATGGCAGAAATTAGTAAGGAAACAAGTTTAAAAAATATTATAACAAAATATAAACTAAGTTTAACTCTTATTGGATTTATTCTTGTTTGCGTTTTATCAATCTACTTCACAAGTGATTTCAAAAGCGATAGCGAAAGAAATTTAATTACTCAAATTGCAAAAATTCCAGATGCAAATCAAAGAGCAATTTTTGAAACACCAGCACAGGATTTAATAAATGCAATTGTAACAGATAGAATAAACTTGTTACAAGGAGATCTCTTGAAATTCTTTTTATACCTCGTGTTAATTTTTGTATTAATTTATTTATCGATAAAAAAAATAATCAATCAAACAGTTGTCTTGGTTGGATTTGGAATTTTAACTATGATTGATTTATTTCAAGTAAATTTAAAATACCTCAAAGCTGAAAGTTTTATAGAACCCGCAGAAAGTGAAAATATATTTGCGCTAAACCCAATAGACATTGCTTTAAAAAAAGATACTACCCATTTCCGGGTGCTAGATGTTAGAAACGGAATTCAAAATGCATTCAATAGTGGCGCAATAGTAGCCTATCACCATAAAACAGTAGGTGGTTATCATCCTGCTAAATTAAGCAGCTATCAAGATTTAATTGAAAACCAATGGTACCGGTTTCCAAACTGTACCCCTACTATCAATATGCTTAATACCAAATATATAATTACCGGTAATATAGCCAATGATACCATACCTAATAGAGGTGCTTTGGGTAATGTATGGTTTGTTAAAGGAATTCAATATGAGCAAGGGCCTGCAGAGGTAATGCATCATTTAGATAATTTTAATCCTAAGGACACCGCTATAATAGAACAAAAGGATAAAATTGAAGACTTAAATAATTTAGCATTTGATGAAAATTCAAAAATTTCTTTAGTAAATAACTTAAATGATGAAATAAACTACACGAGTAGTGCTACAAAAAAACAACTAGCCGTATTTAGTGAAATTTATTATGACTTAGGTTGGAAAGCTTACATTGACAATCAAGAAACACCCATTGTTAAGACAAATTATGTTTTAAGAGCAATAGTGGTACCAGCAGGAAATCATGCTATAAGATTTGAATTTAAACCTACTACTATTAAAACGGCTATAGTTGCTAGTAAATATGCTTCTCTGTTTTTATGGTTGTCTATAATTTCTTTAATTTTTATTGGCTATAAAAACAAAAAAATCATATAAATCATCATGAATAAAATTGCTATTATTATAATCACCTATAATAGGCCAGCAACTATGCTGGCGTTAGCAATCAATATTGAAAAGCTGATATCAAAAAAAGAATTCTTAGAAGAAGTAATTATTCTTAATAATAATTCTAACGAATCCTATCAAGAAGTTGAATTGTTCATAAAGGAGCATCCGGCTATTCCATTTAAATATATAGTATCAAATGAAAATTTAGGGGTGTCCAGGGGTCGGAATTTTGCCATTGCTCAATCATCTGCACCCATCTTAGTCTTAGTAGACGATGATGCCGAATTTCAAGATTTGGAAGTATTGCAACACATTAATACTGCTCTAATAGAGCACCCCAAAGCAGGAATTCTAGCTATGAAAATATTGTACTATGAAAATAGACAATTACAGATTAATGGATTCCCACATAAAGCATTAGTAAAAAGAAAAGTACTAAGTTCATTTGACACCTATTATTTTGCAGGCTGTGGAAATGTAATAGTAAGGGAAGCTTTTGAAAAAGCTGGAGCCTTTCCTACTGACTTTTTTTATGGAATGGAGGAATACGATTTAAGCTACCGAATTTTAGAATTAGGTTATTCCATAAAATATATAGCAGCAATTGTTTTACTACATAAAGAATCCCCTGAAGGGCGTCAAACAAAAACAGAAAAACTAAGGGGGATGTGGGTGAACAAAAGTAAAATAGCTTGGAGATATTTACCAAAACATTGTTTTTTATCTACCAGCATATTATGGTCCTTTTTTTTTCTGTTAAAATCTAAATTAGATCTTTTGGGATTTATTAAAGGTTGGTATTTGATTGTTCAAATACCTTTTAAAGAAAGAAGATCGTACCTAAAAAAAGAAACAATGTCCTACCTAGAAAAGGTAGAAGCAAGATTATTATATTAATCCATAAAAAATTATAAATATGAATGAATTAGAAGAATATTTTGAGAAAAATGAAAAAAGATTAATCAATAAGTTCCATCATTATTTTGAGGTATATGAAAGACATTTTAAAAAATTTAAAGACCAAGAAATTACCATTGTAGAAATTGGCGTTTTTCAGGGTGGTAGTTTGCAAATGTGGAGATCCTATTTTGGTCCAAAAGCAAAAATATGGGGAATTGATATAGACCCAAGATGCAAGTTATTAGAAGAACCAAATACAAATGTTATCATTGGATCGCAAGAAGATGAAAAATTCCTAAAATCTATTCATGAAATTACCGGGCCTATTGACCTCTTGATTGATGATGGTGGACACACCCAAAAACAACAAATAAAAACATTTCAAATATTATTCGACAAAATCAAAACCAATGGAGTTTATCTTTGTGAAGATGTTCATACCTCCTACTGGCTGGCCTATGGAGGTGGTTACAAAAGAATGGGGACCTATATTCAATTTACAAAAAAATTAATTGATAAATTAAATGCGTATCATTCTGAAGCGCATAAACTGAAGGTTGACCAATTTACAAAAACTGCAAAATCAATTCACTATTATGATAGTATTGTTGTAATTGAAAAAGGAGCAGTTACCAAGCCTACCTCCAAAATGACTGGTAATTTTTCATTCCAAAATAATGATAAAAAAACCATTGTTGAAAAGTTTTTACTTCAAATAATAATTTACATAAATAAATTACTAAGCATTTTTAAATTACCTGGCATATACATAAATAAAATGCTTGAAATTTTAAGTAAAAAATGAGTGTGAAATAAAATCTAATCTAGTCTATGATTATAGGTAATGGGATGATAGCAAAAGCTTTTGAAGTTTATAAAGAAGTAGATAATTGTATTATTTTCGCATCAGGTGTTTCAGATTCATCCATTTTAAATGAAGCTGATTTTGCTAGAGAAGCCTTACTTTTGAACGAAATAATTTCATTAAACAAAGAGAAACAAATTATATACTTTTCTACATGTAGTATCTATGATGATGCAACAAAATGTAATCCTTATGTTTTACATAAGTTAAAAATGGAAGAACTTATTATTAGTAAAAAAATAAATTATAATATATTTAGAGTATCTAACCCAATTGGTTTTACAAAGAATAAATCAACTTTTTTCAATTATTTTATTGATAAGATTATTAAAAACGAGCCATTTGAACTATGGATCGATTCTTATAGAAATATCATTGGCATTGACGATATGTTTCAAATTTGCAATTATATTATTAAAGAAAATAAATACCTCAATAAGATTATTAATGTAGCAAATCCACAAAATTATAAAATTCAATTAATTATAGCAGAAATAGAGAAGCACTTTAACAAGAAAAGTAACTATCGATTAATTGAAAAAGGAAGTGAGCCAAAAATGGATACTACCATTTCAAAGGAAGTTTTAACTTTTTTAAAAATAGATATAAATGATGGATATATTGAAAAATTACTTTTAAAATACTTCCCAATAAATGAGTTCTAACAAATTAATTATAAAACTTAAAATTGAACTAATACTGATGCACCCATTTGTGTTATTGGGTAATCTATATGCAATTTTTCGACCTTTAAAGACAAAGCATAAAATTTTCTTGTTTTACCCAAATGCAGACATCGGGGGTTCCATTCAAGTAAATCTTGATTTAGCAAAATGCTTAAAGGATAAAAATCCATTAATTATTTTTTCTAAAAAAGCAAAAGACAATAAATTTAAAAATAAATACAAAGAGCTAAATCTAAGAATAATTGATATTCATAAAATAATTGATAATAAGTTATTTCATTTTATGAATTTTATATATAGAGGCATCATCTCCCAATGGGCAAAACAACAAAAAATAGAAGCGGTTTTTGGAGGCGAATGTATCTACTTTTATAAAATAATACCCCACTTAATTAAAGAAATAAATAGAATTGAAATTCTGCATGTTGATACATGGAATAATTATACAATTGGATTTATCGATCAGATTAATACACGTGTATTTAGCACTCAAAAATTAAAAGAAAAAATAGAAAAGCAATATAAAGAAAATAATATTCCTGCTATCTATTATTCTAAATTGCTCTTTATTGAAAATGGATTAACGATTAACCAATACACTATACATACAAATAATACTTTACAAATATATTTTATAGGAAGGGGTGCCTTACAAAAAAGAGTTCATTTAGTTGCAGCAATTGCAGAAAAAGTGCACGAAAAAAAAATACCTATTCAATTTAATTTTGTTGGAGATGTTGAAAAGATAATAAACCCGACATGGTATCCATATTGTAATTTTCATGGTAGTATCAATGATGAAAGCATGATGGAAGAAATATACCAGAAGGCGGATGTTTTAATTTTGACATCCTCCTACGAAGGACTTCCTGTTGTTGTAATGCAAATGATGGCGCATGGAAAAGTAGTTGTCTCAACCGCTGTCAATAGCATTCCTGATTACATAATTCACAATGAAAATGGGTTACTTATTAAATCAATAATCGAATCGGATATCATTAAAGAAGGCGCAGAACATATTATATACTTATTTGAAAACCCCGAGATGAGAAAATCTTTTGGTGAAAAAAGTAAAAAAATAGCTTTTGAAAAATTTAGTATTGAAGTATTTTGCATTAATTACCAAGCGCTAATTAGAAATTAAATAGTCTATTATAAATATAACAACAAGACATATACAATTTAGAAATAACCCCAATTTTTAATAGTCGATAAGATAAGATAGATTGAAAAGAAATTATATTCATAATCGATTTAGGTATGGGGGTGGTAGTATATAAAGAGAATGTTTCAAAGTCTTTTATTTTAAGATTTCTAATTAACCTCCACCAAGCATCAAATAAAATAATATCTTTAAAAAGTAAATCCCCATACTTTGAATAAAGTATCATTATTTCTGGAATTTCAACCATTGGATTCAAAGCGCAAGAATTTGTAATTTGACTATCGTTGTAACTTACAACAACTAAGGGCTTATGGATATATTTCAAGTTATACTTTAAAGCAAGTGAAATATAAAACTCCCAGTCTACAATCCACTTTAATCTAGTATCAAAAGTTTCAGTGATGGCCCTCTTAAAAAGCATTACTGATGGAGGACCTATTGTATTTTTTGCAAATAATCTCAATGGCTTATTTAAAAAACTATTGAATGCAAACTTAGTAATCACCATATCTTTTTTTGACTTATTCACTTCGTCTTCTATCCTATAGCCAGAAAATAAACAATCCACTTTCGAGTCAATTTCATTTGTAAATAGGCCTAAGGAAAATTCAGTTATAAAATAGTCATCATCATGCATGATTTTAATCCAATCACCCTGTGCATGTTTAAAGGACGCTAACCAATTTAAAGGACTCCCTAATGCACTAGGATTCTTTATATAAACTAGTTTAAAGTTAAAAACGTTAGAATTAATAAAGTTTTCAACAGTATTGTCATTACCGCTATCATCTGTAACAACTACTTCAAAATTTTTGTAGGTTTGTATTGAAATGGACTCAAAAAGTCTTTTCAAATACCCTACCCGCTTATAAGCAGGAATACAAATTGAAATAAACGGCTTTGACATAATACAAAAATAAGTAAAATGAAATTAGCGGGCGCCATAATTATATACAACCCACCCAATGAGCTAGTTGATAATATACTTAGCTATTTAGATGAAATTGAAATACTTTATATTTTCAATAATTCAACTGAAGATACCATCTCACTGCCTGTGTCAATAAAGAATAAAATGGTTTATGAACATACAGGAGAAAATAAAGGAATTGCAGAAAGACTAAATGAGGCTGTCAAAATGGCTAAGTTGGCTAATTACGATTACTTATTAACGATGGATCAAGACTCTTCATTTAATCCAAAGGACTTATTTTATTATAAATTAAAAATAGAAAACTACTTATTTAATGAAAAGGTTGCCATGTATGGAATAGCGCATAGCATAAAGCAATTTAAAAATTCAAATGACCATAATGATAAAAATAAATTAATAACCTCTGGGAGTATTATTCATTTAAAAGTATTGAACAAAGAAATAAAATTTGACGAAAAACTATTTATTGATAATGTGGACTTTGACTTTTGCTTTACTGCATGGAATCATAACCTTAATACTATTTTTTTTAATGACCTATTACTAAATCACAAAATGGGGGAAACTCGTAAAATTATTACCCCCTTATTTCAAAAAAAAGACAGAACTATTCATGCCCCATTGAGGTTATATTATATTGTGAGAAATTATTTTTACTTAAGAAACAAGCATCCACATTTAAAGGAATACTTTAGCTTAAACATTATAAGCAATGAAATAAAAAATGGAATCTTGTATGGGGGAAGTCCATTTGAATATATATCTTATATTATTAGAGGATATCTCCATTTCTTAAACGGGAAGATGGGTAAGTTATAAAACAATTTGAATATATTTGATCTATGGGAATTATTCAAAAACAAGGCATCAAATCGTCTTTATTCATAATGATTGGCTTTGTTATCGGGGCCATTAATTTATTGGTTCTTTTTCCTCTTTTTTTTACTAAGTCAGACCAGGGATTGGTTAGAGCTATGATAGATATTGGTGCTACGCTATCTATATTTTGCACATTAGGAACACTCCCTGTAGTATATAAATTTTACCCCTTTTACAATCAATATTTAGGACCAAAAAATAACGAACTCCCTTTTATTACCTTAATGGTTAATTTAATTGGATTTGGTTTATTATTACTTGTTGGTTGGCAAGAAAAAGATTTTATCATTAGAAAATTAGGCAAATCCCCAGATTTAGCCATCTACTTCAACTATGTATATCCTTACACCTTTTTCTTTTTGCTATTTTTATGGCTCGAAGGATTCGCCATGGGATTAAGGAAAGGCGTGATTACAAATTTTCTCAAAGAAACGGTAATTAGAATTTTGACGAGCTTGCTTATTTTGGCTTTTGGGTTTAAATTAATTAATCTTCCCACCTTTATTACCCTATTCAGCTACATCTACTTAATTCCCTTTCTAATTCTATTGTCCACGTTGATTCAGACCAAAGAATGGACTGTACGGAATTTTAAAATAAGTAGTGTTACAAGAAGACTAAAAGGAAGAATGTTCAACTTTGCTTTATTTGTGTTTGCAGGCCAATTTTTTAACTTACTTGCAAGAACAAATGATACTTTTTTAATTTTTGGTCTCAGAGGCTTAAGCGATACAGGTATATTTGCCATTGCCACCTATGTTTCTGCTATACTTGAAATTCCACAAAGAAGTTTAAACTCCATAACCATACCAGTGCTGGCTGAATCTTGGAAGAACAAAGACATGGCCAATATCAAACATATATACCACAAAAGCGTTTCCAATTTATTGGCTGTTGGTCTTTTACTTTTCGGGCTTATATGGTTGAATATTTCAAACCTAGTTGCTTTCTTAAATTGGATTAGTCATAAGCAAGGAGGGGGTTATGATGCGTTAACTAAACTTATTTTCATATTAGGTTTGGCCAAACTAATAGACTTAGGCACTGGTGTGAATAGTCAAATTATAGGCACTTCAAATTATTGGAAATTTGATTTTTTCACGAACCTTTCTTACATCATTATTTCACTCCCTTTGAATTATTATTTAATTAAAAATTATGGTCTTGAGGGGTTGGCCTTTTCTAATTTAGTTGCGCTTACTTTATACAACAGCATTAGATTTGGATTTTTAAATAGGAAATTTAACTTGCAGCCATATACATGGAGACATGGCCTCTTTTTAATTTCAAGCATACTACTTATGCTTTTAATTCATCAAATACCTACTGCAAAAAACTTTGTATTAAATATTTTGATACAATCTTTAAGCTATGGGTTTTCTTTTTACGTATTAATAAAATGGATTAACCCTTCACCTGAAATTCTACAATTATTTAATTCTTTTTTCAAGAACATTTTATTGAAAAAAAAATAAGAAAGTCTAGTTGGATCAACGAATAGGCTAAATGCTTTTTTCTAGTTGCTTTTTTTCAAAAAATTACAACTAATTATAGCGCTATTTATAGAAAAGTATAAAAACTAATTTAATTTTCGATTTTTGTAGCAACTGTTATTAAATGAAATGGATGATATTGATATTGAAAATCAACGTTAAAGCCGGTATAAGATAATAAATCTTTAATTAGTTCTAAGTTAAAGACGTGATGATGTACTGCCCGATAAGATAAATTCTGCAAAGTCCTTTCTTTAAGAAAATCTCTTGAAACTAATGCTTTGTCTAATTCCATATCATGCAAATCAATTACTTCATTGAAATGTGTATCGTCCTCTTCGCCTACATTATTATTGTAGTCTTCTATCAGGTGCTCAAGTTTGGTAATAGGTCGTTTTTGATCAAATGTAAAGCGACTATCAGGCAAAATTAAAACCAACCTTCCTTGCTCTTTTAAAACTCTACGCCAATGATTTAATGCTTTAATCGGATTTGCAATATGCTCTAATGAATGGCTAGATAATAAAAAATCAAATTGATTGTCATTTATCAAACTTAAATCTGATCCTTCGGCAATATATTGAAATCCATAAGAATTTTTATAATAATTGTAATGCGCTCCATCTTTAATTTTCCCCTCCCAAATTGTATTATTTGAAAAATTAACTCCATCCACTTTTTTAGCAAATAAATAAATTGGCATGGCTCCCTTGAGACTAAAAATATTGCTTGGACCTCCAATTTCAAGTCCACTAAGTCCTTTAAAAGTTTTAGAAATATTTATTAACTTTCGCTTATCAGGTTGTCTTATAAATGAGCCTATTGTGATTATTTTATCAATTAGCTTCATATCATTTATTTTTTATTTTATCTAAAAATTGCTCCAAACCTGCCCGCTTATCATTCGTTAACTCGTAACTTATGTTCTGGGTGTAGTACTTATGCAAATCATACGTTTGCTCACTTGCAGGAATCAAAGCAATCACTTGCTCCAAATTTTCCAGCCCGAAGCCATTGGCTAAATCGAAGGCCTCTATAAACTCAGCAGGAATTGGCTTATTTGCCACCCAAGCAGCAAAAACAAAAGGCAATCCGGAATACTGTTTCCAGCCTAGCCCAAGATCAAACACATGAGAAAAACGGCCTAAAGAAGCCAAAGCTCGATCTCCTATAATCACTCCTGCAGTAGTACCCGAAATATGATCTATGTAGCCCTCTTGAGCAACTAAAAACTCCACTTCTTTCTTCCAATATTGGCTTAGTAACAACTTTGCTAATTCCACCGAGGTTCGACTCTGGTAATCTAAATAAACGCTTTTAATTTGCTCCATTGGGACTTGGCTAAATAAAGCTACTGAAGCAACATCTCCTTCCGAACCAATTACATATTTAGAAACTATTTGAGGATTCGTTAACAAAGGTATAATGGCCACTGGAACCAAACCAATATCTATGACCCCATCCAATAAATCTTGGGCAATTTGAGCCGGGTAGGACTTAATTAAGTCTATACGATCTTTAAAGGGTTGCTGCTCCATTCCCAATAGTAAAGGGCGGGTGTTTAAATAACTTACCGCGCCTATGCGCCATCTTTTGTCCAATTGAATTAACTTTGCACAAAGAAAAACCTTTTTTTTAATATTGTAACTACTTGTTTAAAGCCATAACCCATGTCGAAACTTACTGCCATTTCACCAGTTGACGGACGTTATCAAAAGCAAACTGCCGCTTTAAGCGCTTATTTTTCAGAATTTGGCTTAATTAAATACCGAGTTTTAGTGGAAGTGCATTATTTTATATTTCTGGCTGATAAGAAGTTCTTTAAAATAACACCGGCCTTAAGAAAATCTTTATTAGCAGTAGTTGAAAATTTTAGCGAAGAAGATGCAGAAAAAATTAAAACTATAGAGGCAACAACGAACCACGATGTTAAAGCAGTGGAGTATTTTTTAAAAGAAGTACTTGATAAAAATAAGGCAAATGAATTAAAAGAATGGATTCACTTTGGATTAACTTCTCAAGACATCAATAACACCGCTATCCCATTGAGTTGGAAAGAGTCCATGGAAAATAATATTTTACCAGCTTATATTAATTTGCAAAATAATTTATTTCAATTAGCAATAAAATGGAAAAAGATTTCTTTATTAGCACGTACTCATGGTCAGGCAGCCTCCCCCACTACTTTAGGAAAAGAAATCATGGTGTATGTAGAAAGGTTGCATCATCAAATAGAATTATTTACAGCCATCCCCTATGCTGCAAAGTTTGGGGGTGCTACAGGTAATTTTAATGCGCACCAAATTGCTTTCCCTAAAAAGAATTGGATTAGCCTAGGCAATGAATTTGTAGATGATGTATTGGGTTTACAAAGAATGCAGTTTACTACACAAATTGAACACTATGATCATTTTGCAGCACATTGCGATACTTTAAAAAGATTAAACAATATCTTAATTGATTTAAGCCGCGATATATGGACCTATATCTCCATGGATTATTTTAAGCAACAAACAAAAAAAGGGGAAGTGGGATCCAGTGCTATGCCACATAAAGTAAATCCAATTGATTTTGAAAATGCAGAAGGAAATTTAGGCATGGCCAATGCAATTTTAGAACACTTGTCTGCAAAGCTTCCTATTAGTCGTTTACAACGCGATTTAACGGATTCCACCGTATTAAGAAATATTGGCGTTCCACTTGCACATATTACCATTGCTTTAAATTCATTAGAAAAAGGATTGGGTAAATTAATATTGAATGAAGAAAAAATGCAATCAGATTTGGAAAATAATTGGGCTGTGGTAGCTGAAGCCATTCAAACTATTTTACGTCGAGAAAAATATCCAAACCCTTACGAAGCATTAAAAGATTTAACTAGAGGCAATCATAAGATAGATAAAAAATTGATGCACCAATTTATTGATGGATTAAAAATAAATTCTGTCGTAAAAAAGGAATTAAAAGCCATCACCCCGCACAATTATACTGGAGTGGTTGCAGATTATTAACACTAGTTAGGCGGAATGACTTTCTTTTTCCTAGCTTCTTTTTTTACCAACAAACTATGAATTGGATTCATACCCTCTTTCTCAATGGCCATGGTTAAAACTTGTGCAGTAGCAGCGGCATCTCCCCAAGCACGATGTCTTCCTTCGATACGAATGCCTAAATCTCGGGTCAAAGATCCTAAGCCATATTTTTCCAAACCAGGGAAAACACGTCGACTTAATTTAATGGTACATAATTTAGGCGCCGACCACTGATATCCTGACTTACCCAGTAAATAATGTACAAAAGAGTAATCAAAACTAACATTGTGGGCCACAAATATGCGACCATTTAATAAATTATAAATTTGCGGAGCCACTTCTTCAAAAAGAGGAGCTTCCGCCACCATGGCATCACTAATGCCTGTCATATTTACTATAAAAGGTGGAATTTTATGTCTAGGATTAATTAAAGTTACAAATTTACCCGTCACTTCGACCCCATTGTGAATCACAATAGCGATTTCAGTTATCCCAGCAGATTGGGGGGTACTGCCTGTGGTTTCTATATCTACAACAGCAAATTCCATAGGGCACTAAGGTCGTATTTTTTAGCAACTTATTGCTTGTGGCTTTTCCTTATTTTTGTGGCTTAATATAAGACAAGAAGTAAAGCATGGAATTGAGTAAAAATTACCTACCGGGTGAAGTAGAATTAAAGTGGTACAAGCATTGGGTGGACAGCGGCTATTTTCACAGCACCCCTAATGATAAAAAAGCATATACCGTAGTTATTCCACCACCAAATGTGACAGGAGTGTTACACATGGGGCATTGTTTGAACAATACCATTCAAGATATTTTGGTTCGTCGCGCACGCATGCAAGGTTTTAATCCATGTTGGGTTCCAGGGACCGATCATGCTTCCATTGCAACCGAAGCAAAAGTAGTTGCGATGTTAAGAGAAAGAGGCATTGCAAAATCTTCTTTAACTAGAGATGAATTTTTGAGTTACGCATGGGAATGGAAAGAAAAATATGGTGGGATTATTTTGCAGCAGTTAAGAAAAATGGGCTGCAGTTTAGATTGGGAGCGCACTTCCTTCACCATGGATGCTGATTACTACGAGTCGGTCATTAAAGTATTTGTTGACTTATATAAGAAAGGGAAAATTTATCGTGGTAAAAGAATGATCAATTGGGATGTACGTGCGAAAACTGCTTTAAGTGATGAAGAAGTAATACATAAAGAAGTTGCTGGTAAAATTTATCATTTACGTTATAAGTTGGAGCTACCAGATGAGGAATATATTACCATTGCAACGGTTCGACCTGAAACTATTTTAGGTGATTCAGCCATTTGTGTACATCCTAAGGATGATAGATACAAACACCTAGTAGGCAAATTTGCTTTTGTACCATTAATCAACAGACGCATCCCCATTATTGCAGATGATTATGTAGAGATTGAATTTGGTACAGGCGCTTTAAAAGTAACTCCAGCGCATGACATGAATGATTTTGTTTTGGGCCAAAAATATAATTTGGAAATCATTGACACCATGAATGACGATGGTACTTTATCAGCAGCTGCCGGCTTGTACATTGGTCAGGATAGAATTGAGGTAAGGAAAATCATTACCAAAGATTTAGAAGCGGCTGGTAATTTAGTGAAAATAGAAGACTACACCCATCAAGTGGGTTTTAGCGAAAGAACCGATGCTATTGTTGAACCAAGATTAAGTTTACAATGGTGGGTGGATATGAAAAAATTAGCAGCGCCTGCATTAGAAGCAGTCATGTCAGATGAAATTAGTTTTCATCCTGCTAAATTTAAAAACTTATACCGTCATTGGATGGAAGGAATCAAAGATTGGTGTATTAGTAGACAATTGTGGTGGGGACATCGAATTCCAGCTTGGTATGACGAAGAAGGCAATTTTTATGTTGCACACAATGAAGCTGAAGTAAATACAAACTATCCTGAAACAAAAGGAAAAAAATTAACACAGGATGCCGATTGTTTAGATACTTGGTTTAGCAGCTGGTTATGGCCATTTGAAGTTTTTAAAGGATTATCGAATCCTAATAATGCAGAAGTTAATTATTACTACCCAACAAGTACTTTGGTTACAGCCCCCGAAATTATTTTCTTTTGGGTAGCAAGAATGATCATGGCGGGCGAAGAATACATGGGTAAAATTCCATTCAAAGATGTTTACTTCACAGGAATTGTTAGAGATAAGCAAGGACGTAAAATGAGTAAAAGTTTAGGTAACTCCCCTGACCTTTTGGGATTGATTGATCAATATGGCGCAGACGCAGTTCGTTTTGGCATTATGATTGCTTCTCCTGCTGGAAATGATTTGTTATTTGATGAATTTACCTTAGAACAAGGAAGAAATTTCAATAATAAATTATGGAATGCCACTAAATTATTAAAGATGTGGGAAGCACGTCAATATAAGGAAGGAGAAATTCCGGAAGATGCAACATTTGCGATGAATTGGTTTCAAGCAAAATTAACGGACACCGAAAATGTGGTGGACGAAATGCTAAAAACATTTCGCTTAAGTGAAGCCTTAAAAACCATTTATGGTTTAATATGGGATGATTTTTGTAGTTGGTATTTGGAATGGATCAAACCAGGCTTTGAACAACCAATGCATGAAGGGGTCTATGAAAAAACGGTGATATTTTATGATGCACTTTTACAATTGTTACATCCATTCATGCCATTCATTACAGAGGAAATTCACCACACATTAAAAACACAGACTGAGGATTTATGTATTAAACTATATACACCAACATCAAAAGTGGATGATGCGGTTTTAAATGCAGGTAATTTATTGCAAAAAGTAATTTCTACTTTAAGAGACGCTAGAAATAAAAATCAGATTAAGCCAAAAGAGGTGATTGAATTACATATTCAAACGCAGAATAATGCACCTTACCAAACCATACAAAAAATATTAGCAAAGCAAATTAACGCTTCTAAACTACAATTTACTTCAAGTGCCATTGGCGCTTCCATTGTGGTTGCTTTAGAAAAAGATAAATTTTATATCGTTTCAGATCAAGCAATTGATACTGCAAGCCTTAAAGAAAATTTATTAAAAGATTTAGCACACCAACAAGGCTTCTTAATTAGTGTAGGCAAGAAACTTGACAATGAAAAATTTGTACAAAATGCTAAGCCAGAAGTTCTAGCAATTGAACAAAAGAAAAAAGCAGATGCCTTGGCTAGAATACAAACCATTGAAGAAAGTTTAGCGCAATTAGGATGAGCACATTTTAGATAAAATTTTACTTATTACAATAGTACAATCCAATGAACGAAATTCAAATAACAAGCGCTGGTTTATCTGACAGAGATTTTATCAGGTCTGTATCGGAGCGTACTTGGCCAAGTACCTATGGACATATTATATCACAGGAACAAATTGATTTTATGTTGGACTGGATGTACAGCGATGAATCTTTAGCTACACAAATGGAAACTGGCTGCGAATTTTATATTGCAAGCAAACAAAATGATAATGGATATTTGAATCCGGTTGGCTTTTGTTCCGTAAGTCCAGCGGAGGAAAAAGATAAATTAGAAAATTCAAAAGCACACAAACTAAATAAACTATACATACTTCCCACCGCACAAGGTACGGGCGCAGGCAAGGCCTTATTAAATAAAGCTATTGAAGTTGCTAAGGCCGCAGGTTCCAACTCATTATTCTTACAAGTGAATAAATTAAATAACGCCTATACTTTTTATTTAAAAAAAGGCTTCATTAAAGAAAGTGAATTCAAATTCGATATTGGCAATGGCTTTTACATGGACGATTATGTGATGCGATTGCATTTCATAAATTAGACAATTAAATGGGTTTGTTTAACAACCCCCATGATGAAAACACTTTGTACTTGGCTTATATTGTCGGCCTGACTCAATTTGTTAACGTGGAAATTGTAATAACTGTTCATATCCTCCGTTACAATCTTTAACATAAAATCAAATTCACCTGAAATACTGTAGCACTCCACTACATCTGGCAAATCATTAATAAGCTTTATGAATTGCCCTCCCGACTTTTTACTATGTTGATTAAGCGATACATAGCAAATGACCATCAGTCCTTTCTTTACCTTAGTTCCATCAATTAAAGTGGCATATTGTTTTATTACTCCTGTTGCTTCTAGTCTTTTAATACGCTCATGCACCGGCGTAGTGCTCAAATGAATCTGATCTGCAATTTCTTTTACTGTAATCCTAGCATTGTCTTGCAATAGGCGTAAAATAGCTAAATCCTTCTCGTCTAATGAGCTGGATTGTTGAGGACTAGCCGAATCTACTAAGGGAGTACTATTTTTCATGTTATTTTAGCATAAATTATCATAAAAATAGAATATAATAGCCGATTATACTAAAAATGTCAAATATTTTATTATTTTATCCTATTTACTACCTTTGCGTTCTAAATAAATTAACATGTCTAACTTACAAAACATCGATTTTAGCCTACCTTATAAAGTAGCCGATATTACCTTAGCAGATTGGGGCCGTAAAGAAATTCGTTTGGCTGAAGCAGAAATGCCAGGTTTAATGAGTATCCGTGCCGAATACGGACCGAGCCAACCCTTAAAAGGAGCGCGTATTGCAGGTTGCTTACACATGACCATTCAAACTGCAGTATTAATTGAAACATTAACTGCTTTAGGAGCGGAAGTTAAGTGGAGTTCTTGTAATATATTTTCAACACAAGATCAAGCCGCTGCCGCCATTGCTGCAACTGGTATTGGCGTATTTGCTTGGAAAGGGCAATCTATTGAAGAGGGTGACTGGTGTATTGAACAAACTTTATTCTTTGGTGGTGCAGATCGTCCTTTAAATATGATATTAGATGATGGTGGTGATTTAACCAATATGGTATTAGATAAATACCCTCAATTTGTTGCAGGTATAAAAGGATTGAGTGAAGAAACAACTACAGGTGTTCACCGTTTATACGAGCGAATGGCGAAAGGTACTTTACCCATGCCAGCAATTAACGTAAACGATTCTGTAACGAAATCAAAGTTTGATAATAAATATGGTTGTCAAGAATCATTGGTTGATGCCATTCGTCGTGCAACGGATGTCATGATGGCGGGTAAGGTTGCGGTGGTTGGTTCCTACGGTGATGTTGGAAAAGGATCTGCTGCATCCCTTCGTGGTGCTGGTTGTCGTGTAATGGTAACTGAAATTGATCCTATCTGTGCTTTGCAAGCTGCAATGGATGGATTTGAAGTAAGAAAAATGATTGACGCTGTAAAAGAAGCCGACATCATTGTAACTGCTTCTGGTTGTCGTGATTTGATCAATGAAAAGCATTTTAGAGTGATGAAAGACAAAGCGATTGTTTGTAATATTGGTCACTTTGATATTGAAATTGATATGGCTTGGTTAAATAAAAACTACGGTCATACAAAAGACACTATTAAACCTCAGGTTGATTTGTATAATATCGAAGGCAAAGATGTGATCATACTTGCAGAAGGCCGTTTGGTCAACTTAGGTTGTGCAACAGGTCACCCAAGCTTTGTAATGAGTAACTCTTTCTCTAACCAAACTTTAGCACAAATAGAATTATGGACCAACCATAAGAACTACGAAAACAAAGTATACGTTTTACCTAAACATTTAGATGAGAAAGTGGCCCGTTTACACTTAGCAAAAGTAGGTGCTGAATTAGATGAATTAACTACAGAACAAGCTGCCTATTTAGGTATTCCTCAAGCCGGTCCGTTCAAGTCTGATGCTTATAGATACTAAGTTGAAATAGAAAACCCTTTCTACTCCCCAAAGCCGTCTCGAAATTTCGGGACGGCTTTTTTAGGCAGTGAAATTTTTAGTACCTTCAAGCTAGCTATTTAATCTTTTAAAATCAGCCAATACAAATAATCGAATAACTACCCTATTTATATCTACAACAACCCGATTTTATGAAACCATCCAAATTCTTATTGATTGTATTAGTACTATGCACTTACCAATTTGTAGCTGCTCAAAGTTTGAACATTATTCCAGAGCCTTACAAAATAACAAAAAGCGCTGGAACTTACTACTTACCTAAATCAATTGTGCTTAATGCCCCAAATTCAGCAAATGGAATCGCTGATGAAATTGCGGTTAAAATAAGGACCACAACTGGTCGAGTTGTTTATTTTTCAAAAAACAAACCAACTATTAATTTACAGTTGGTGAATGATACAAGTTTGGGTGCAGAAGGATATACTTTAGCTATTAATGAAAAAGGAATTCAAATTAATGCCAATGCCAATGCAGGATTATTTTATGGTTGGCAAACCATATTACAATTATTTCCTGCCGAAATTTACGCCAACAACTTACAAGAAAATGTAAGCTGGTCATTACCTTATCTAAATATTATTGATAAACCAAGATTTGGATGGAGAGGCATGATGTTAGATGTAAGCAGACATTTTTTCAACAAAGCAGAAGTGAAAACTTTTATTGATGACATGGCGCGATATAAGTTGAATCGTTTCCATTGGCACTTAACCGATGACCAAGGATGGAGAATTGAAATTAAGGCTTTACCAAAATTAACGAGTGTAGGCGCTTGGAGACCAGAAAGAAAAGGAAAATGGGCAAATATTAGCACTCCAGCTAAAGACGAACCAAAAACGTACGGCGGTTTTTATACACAAGAAGATATGAAAGAAGTAGTTGCTTATGCAAAAACTAAATTCATTGAAGTGGTTCCGGAAATTGATGTCCCTGGACACAGTTTAGCTTTTAATACCGCTTACCCCAATATGAGTACTACCCCCAACTACCCATTTCAAGTAAATGCAGGTGACGAGTTCATGGATTGGGAAGGTTTAAATGGACATGTGACAGCAAGAATTGATAATTCTTTAGACCCCTCTAACGAAGATGTTTATACGAATTTAGATAAAATATTTACGGAGGTCGCATCGCTATTCCCTTTTGAATATATTCATACAGGAGGGGATGAAAATGCGAAAAATAATTGGGAGAAATCGGAAAATGTTCAAGCCCTGATGAAAAAAGAAGGTTTAAAAAATCAAAATGAAGTACAAAGTTATTTTGTAAAGCGTATACAAAAAATTGTCAACTCCAAAGGTAAAAAACTAATGGGCTGGGATGAAATATTACAAGGTGGGTTATCAGGTGATGCGGCAGTGATGAGTTGGCAAGGAATAAAGGGTGGTATTGAAGCTGCAAAACAAGGCCATCGTGTAGTCATGTCCCCGAATGATTATAATTATATTGATTATTATCAAGGCGAAGCGACTGCAGAGGGAAAAGTTTACCGTGGCTTAAGGATGAAAACCACCTATGATTACGAGCCAATTCCTGAAGGCATTGATCCCAATTTAATTTTAGGGAATCAAGCCAATCTATGGAGTGAGCAATTATTAAATTTAAGAAGTGCTCAATATATGACTTGGCCAAGAGGCATGGCGGTTGCTGAAACAAGTTGGTCTCCAAAAGAAAAAAAGAATTGGAATAGTTTCTCAAAAAAAGTAGAAAACCATTTTGAAAAACTAGATGCCGCCCATGTTAAATATGCAAAAAGTATTTATGACCCTATGGTCACTACCACCATCAATACCAAAGGAGAACTGTATTTAGAAATGACTGGAGAAATTGAAGGGTTAAGCTTCTACTATAGTATAGATGAATCGATGCCTGATAATTATAGCGATGCCTATACAGCCCCTTTTAAAGTACCTGAAGATGTTACCATTTTAAGGATTATCAGTTATCGTGATGGAAAACCCCTAGGTAAATTATTAAATATTCCAATGGAATCGTTGAAAAAAAGAGCTACAAAAGTATTGTGATTCAATTGAAAATGATTCCTTTTTATAAATGTTTCCTAACCTTATTATTTTTAGGTCTCTTATTTAATGTAAAGGCGCAATTGATAAGCATCGATAAAAACATTGCCTTATCCAAAGACACCGGGACGCTACAGAAAATAATAAATAAATTTAAAGGCAAACCCAATGCTTTGATTGATTCTACTAATATTGCCATTAGTAGGTATATGAAAGCAGTTGCTAATTTTGAAGGGAAAAAAATACATAAAATTCAAATTGAACAAAAACATTTTGGGTCTAATATCAACAACCCATATAAGTTAAAAAATGATGCCTTAACTAAATTTGCAGACCAACTTCACAATAATACAAGTGAAAATATTATTAGAAAAAACTTATTCATTCATGAGCAAGAATTATTAGATCCCTTAACCATTGCATACAATGAAAAATGGTTAAGAGATTTACCCTATATCCAAGATGCACGTATTCTTGCTTCAACAGCTATTTCCGATTCAAATGAGGTTGATTTATATATTATCACCAAAGACATTTTTCCATTTGGAGGTAGTTTTGAAATGAGAAATGAAAATTCTTATACAGCTAATCTTAGTACTGAAAATGCGAATGATGGTGGAAACTCTTTCAATATCATCAACAACTTTGATAAATATAGAAAAGTGAATATGGGTTGGGGATTTGATTATGTAAATAGAAATATCCTAGGTAGTTTTACAGACATTAAAATTGGAGCGAATTCTTTTTCACCGAATTATGCCAATGGAGACTTGTCTTCCAATGAGATTTATATCAAAGGCGATCGACCTTTACTAACACCAAAAAGTAAATGGACCTGGGGTTTTGAATGGAAAAATTCAAGTAATAAAAACGTATTTCCAAATAAATGGTCTGACTCCTTATACAATAGCACTTTCAATTATAATCAAAAACACTTCGACGCTTGGGTAGGTTATCAAGTATTTCGTCCTCATTTTTCTTATGATAATTCCATGCCTCACTATTTTATTCAATTGCGCTATTTGGAAAATGTATTTAAACAAAGGCCCTTAGCTTATTTAACTCAAATTGATAAATCTTACCAAAACATTAGTGCATTTCTAAGTTCTTTCACCTTGTTTAAACAAAAAATTATAAGAACACAATATCTATACGGATTTGGCCGAAATGAAGATTTACCCACAGGTAAATCGTTGGTCATTACCACAGGGCATTATATTAGAGAACAAAACCCATTGCCCTATTTAGGCTTACAACTTGAATGGTATCAATTATTACCAAATGAAATTTTTAGACACTTCAATATTAGCGGAGGTTCGAGCTATGATAATAAGGAATTACAAGATGTTAGATTTTTAGCCAGTTTAGAACAAATTAATCCACTTCATTATTTGAAAAGTGGCTATAAATACAGATCTATTTTTAACCTAAGCTTTACGGAAACATTTAAAAATAAATTTAATGAAGCATTGCTTATTAGTAGTACTTATGGTATTCCTCAATTAAATAAAGAACGTATTTATGGAGGAAGTAGAATTAGTTTTAACTGGGAATCTGTTTGGTACAATTCAAAGTCTTATTTTGGATTTAAGACTTCCCCTTTTGCTTTTGGGAATATCACTTATCTTAGAACTGTTGCGAGTCCGATAGCATCCGGAGACATTTACTCCTCTATTGGAACTGGTATGAGAATTAGAAATGAAAACCTTATTTTTGGGACCATAGAATTAAAAGGATTTTATTTTCCAAGGACGAATTTACAAGTAAGTCCTTGGAATTTAAGTTTACTTACGAACATAAGATATAAGTACAGTTCTAGTATTATTAGTAAGCCAGATTTTGTTCAAATAAATTAAATTGACTCAACTTTTCTTACCCCTATTTGTTATAGAATTATGGTGATAGCTTATAATTTTTTAGCCAGCTGGCAATTGTTTCCAGAAAAAAGTGAATTTGAATATCAGCTTGTCCCAAAATCGGGCAACTACAAAATAGAAAGCATTCAAAATTCGCTTTGTATTAGCCACAACTGGGTCAATATAGAAAATGAAGCTTTTTATGCTCAGTACAGTATTGTTCCGAATGGGATTGCACAAGCTTTTGACAACCTGCAATTGGCCGACCAAGTTTTAGCAGAAGTAAACAATGCATCATGTTTAACGATTCAATTTATAAAAGACAACAAAGAAGAACTCAAAGTTATTCATGAAATATTAGCCAATGGATTTTTAAAAGTAACCCATTATGGCAAAAAAGAAAATGGAGCTCCTTTTAAAAATATAGAAATATACCATAAGCAGTTAAGTGTTTTACCCTATGCTTCTTCTGCAGGCAGCGTTGCCATTAGGCCCACTAAAGAAGGCGTTATAAAGCACAAAGCATTGTCTGCAATGGAAGATCAAACCAATATGCAGTTAAATCAAATTAAGGAACAGATTGAATTGTTAGCAAAGCAAGCGCAGGAAATTAAAAAGCGCAAAGAGTTAAGTTTAATGATTTACGAAGCTAAAATAACTTTTAAACCGCAAATTGGACAAACCTACCACGTATATGAAAAATCAGATGGTACTCCTATTCTATCTATGGTAGCTCCAAGCGAATGGGGCGGTGGGTCGGGGCCTTTTGCAGGATTTGTTTCTACTGTAAAATTATTAGCCGATCATACTTGGATTGAAGTTGGTTAGTGCTATTAATAAACTAGCAACTAATAACCATACTTACTCAAAATAGCATCCACCCTTTTTTCTACCTCTGCATCTTTAACTACTGCTGGAGCATGATGTTTTTTGATTGTAGCATCAAAAATTAATGGCCCATTACATCCCCAATGTTTATTAGCAATAAAGCTATCTACCCCTTCTATATCCTTAGCTGGATTGGTTCTAGTAAAAGTGGCCCAAATAAAATTATTAACCTCTTTTGCCATCCAAGTAGCATCTTCCGTTAAAATAATCATACCTACTCCTTCTTTATCCAATAACATTTCTCCACTACCCTTTAAATTTTCTTGCAGGGATGCTATTGAAACGACTGATGCATTTAATGCAATTACGCCCGGCATAATTAATTGTGCATTGGCATTCAATGAAATTATTTTTTCAGGAACTCTTGTTGCTAGGCTTCTACGAATAGTTCCATAAGCAGCCAATACTAATTTAGAGCCACTATTTAAACCATCTCCAGAATAATCCAAGGTATCCATGGTGGTATTCGTATAAAAATGCAGGTCGGTGGAAAAATCCATTCTGGATAAAATATATTGTAAAAATTCAGGTACTTTGTTTACATCTAATGAGTTATTAGAAGAAGCTTCTGCAGTGATCCAAACAAATTTAGCTAAGCTTAATTGACCAGTACCTAAAATATGATTGGCAATGGTTAAAATTTCTGCTGGTTTTTTATTTTCTAAGAAGGGTGTGTAACGTTCACTCCCAATGGCTAATAATAATGGATGCACCCCAGCTGCATCCACTGCATGTACCTCTTTTAATCCAGGTATTTCATTAGATACAGCCGACCCCGTCATGTGATGAATGAGTTGACCAAAGCTAGTATCTTCTTGTGGCGGCCTTCCTACCACGGTAAAAGCCCATATTGCATTTTTTTTAGCATACACTTTATGCACTTTCATAACTGGAAATGGATGTTGTAAACTATAATAACCCAAATGATCCCCAAAAGGCCCTTCTGGTTTATTTTCTCCAGGAAATACCTCTCCAGTAATTACAAAATCAGCATCAGTGCTAACACAAAATCCATCCACATAAGTATAACCAAACCTTTTCCCTGCTAATACCCCAGCAAAATTCATTTCGCTCATCCCCTCTGGAAGAGGCATTACGGCTGCAACTGAATGCGCTGGAGGCCCTCCAACAAAACAACTCACTTTTAATGGCAACCCTTTATTATTGGCTTTGGTTTGATGCACCCCAATGCCCCGATGCAATTGATAATGCAAGCCAATTTCCTTATTTAAAATATAATCATTTCCATTGAGTTGAATTCGATACATGCCTAAATTCGCATGCCCAATACCTGGCTTATCGGCGTCTTCAGTATATACTTGTGGTAGGGTTACAAACGCCCCTCCATCCAAAGGCCAATGGTGAATTAAAGGCAAATCGCTAATGTTTATTTCTTCAAACAAAACTGGTTTAGCAATTGGATTTTTATTAGGCAATGCATGTATGGCAGCCGGTAAAGCTGCTAAAGATTTTAATGGATGCTGAAGTGCCGCCAAAGGATTAATTTTAATATCAATCAATTGCTTGACTGCAGGAAGGGTATCTCTAAAAATAAATTCGCTACGCGCTAAGGTCCCAAAAATATTGGAAGCAGCTCTAAATTTGGACCCCTTCACTTTTTCAAATAAAATAGCAGGTCCTTTTAGTTCAAAAATGCGCAAATGTATTGCCGCCATCTCTAGGTAGGGATCCACCTCTTCTTTAACACGCAAAAGCTGCCCAGTACGTTCTAAATCCAATAAACAAGCTTCTAAACTAGAATAAGCCATTCTCTTATATTTGTGATACAAAAATAACTTAAATTCGCCTATGACTCGTTTAAGTGTAAATATAAATAAGATTGCTACCTTAAGAAATAGTCGTGGTGGTAATAACCCGAATTTAGTGCAGTTGGCCAAAGATTGCGAGCGCTTTGGTGCAGAAGGCATCACGGTTCACCCACGACCCGACGAAAGACATATTCGCTACCAAGATGTTTATGATTTAAGCAAGATAGTCACTACGGAATTTAACATTGAAGGCAACCCCAAAGAAGAAAAATTCGTGCAATTGGTATTGGACAATAAGCCACATCAGGTTACCTTGGTTCCTGACGCTTTGGGACAACTTACAAGTGATCATGGTTGGGATACCATTACAGAACAGGCTTATTTAATGGACATCATTGCTGTTTTTAAAAAAGCGGGAATCCGAGTTTCTATTTTTGTGGACCCTATTGAAAAAATGGTAGCAGCTGCAGCAAACACAGGGACAGATCGCATAGAACTATATACTGAAAGGTACGCCACCCAATTTGCAGAAAATAAAAAAGAAATAGCCATTGCCCCCTATATTTCAGCTGCCACATTAGCAAAAAAACTAGGACTCGGAATTAATGCAGGACATGATTTAGACCGTTCCAATTTGCCTTATTTGATTCATCAAATTCCTTTCATTGATGAAGTAAGTATAGGGCATGCTTTAATTTGCGATGCCTTGTATTTAGGATTAGAAAATACCATCCAATTATATAAACGAGCACTGATGACTCATTCATTATAAATCTAATTAAAAACAATTTACATGAGATTAAAAAAAATGCTTCCCTTTATTTTACTTGCCTTATCTATTTCGTCAATAAAAAATAGTAACGCACAAGAAAAATATGGCCCAACACCTACTCCAAACCAATTAGCATGGCAGGAAAAAGAGTTTTATTTATTTATGCATTTTGGGCCCAACACTTTCACCAATTTAGAATGGGGAAAAGGCAGTGAAGATCCTAATGTATTTAATCCTACACAAATAGATTGTAATCAATGGGCTAGCATCGCAAAGGCTTCCGGTGCGAAAGGCATTATCATTACAGCTAAACATCATGATGGCTTTTGTTTATGGCCTAGTAAATTTAGTACGCATACGGTAAGAGAAAGCAAGTGGATGAATGGAAAAGGCGATGTAATTAAAATGTTATCGGAAGCTTGTAAAAAAGCAGGTATTGAAATGGGTGTTTACATTTCTCCATGGGACAGAAACCATCCTCAATATGGTACCCCAGCTTACAATGATATCTACATTCAAACCATGAAAGAATTACTAACGGGTTATGGCAAATTTTTTGAACTGTGGTGGGATGGTGCCAACGGTGAAGGACCTAATGGGAAAAAACAAGTGTATGATTTCAAGCGCTTCCAAGACTCTGCATTGTCCTATCAATCTCAATTAGTCATATTTAGTGATATTGGACCCCATATCCGTTGGATTGGAAATGAAGATGGAATTATCAATGAAACCAATTGGAACTTATTAGATACCGTTGGATTTCAAAGAGGGGAAGGTGCTCCTCCAACAGATACTTTAAACAGAGGTAATTTTAATGGTAAAGCTTGGATTCCGGGAGAAGCAGATGTATCCATCAGAAAAGGTTGGTTTTACCATGAAGAAGAAGATAATACCGTTAAAACAGACAAGCAACTATTTAATTTATATTTAAAAAATGTAGGTAGAGGTGGTAATTTTTTATTAAATGTTCCCCCTAATCGTAAAGGATTAATTTCGGCTTCCGACTCGGCGGCTTTGATGAATTTTAAAAAACTGAGAGACGCCGCTTTTAAGAACAATCTATTTAAGAACGCTAATTTTAAAAACGTAACCAATGGCTTGGAAATTAGTTTAGCTCAAGCAGCTACTTTCAATACCATCCAATTACAAGAACAAATTAAATTTGGTCAAAGAGTAATCAGTTTTGAAATATTAGTTGGAGATAACAAAAGTAATTTAAAAAAGATAGCCTCTAGTACCACCATTGGAAGAAAAAAAATTGTTCAATTCCCAACGGTTACAGCCAAATTTATCCAAGTAAAAATTACAGCGTCAAAGGCCAATCCAATTTTGGGTGCGATGGCGGGCTATTTAATAAATCAATAGCCTGTTAATTTTTAAAAGAAAATTATATAAAATAGAAGCTTAATTTTAAACTATACCAAATTTCAATTATGTCTACACCTGCATTAGTTGGTATTATTATGGGAAGTGATAGTGATTTAAAGATTATGGAGGCTGCTGCAGATGCTTTAAAAACAATCAATATCCCTTTTGAATTAACCATTGTTTCGGCACATCGTACCCCAGATCGTTTGGTAGACTACGCCAAATCTGCACGCTCCAGAGGCTTGAAAGTAATTATAGCAGGAGCAGGCGGTGCAGCTCATTTACCAGGAATGGTAGCCGCTCTAACAAGTTTACCAGTTATTGGAGTACCTATTAAATCGACCAATTCAGCTGAAGGATGGGATAGTATTTTATCCATATTACAAATGCCAGGTGGTGTTCCTGTTGCTACCGTTGCATTGAATGGTGCAAAAAATGCAGGTTTATTGGCTGCCCAAATAATTGGCAGCTCAGATGCTAAAATTGGTGCAGCAATGGACGCTTACAAACTAAACTTAGAAGCAGAAGTAATGATTAAAGTAGAAAATATGAAAACTACTTGGAATAATGAATTTGATAAAATATAATGTAGCGCACCCTACATTATATTCCTAACTTATATTACTAAATTTTATGGGTGCTTAATTTTCAATGGTAATAATCGAAAAGCCTGTTTGCATTATTTTTGAATTTTCCATGATGGCTTCCACCCAAGCCCAATCATACTGTCCTACCCATTCTGTAAAGTTCTCTACCCTTTCTTGCAAACTATCATTGGGAAACAATTCAGCTTTGATATGATGAATTCTATTGATGGAAGTATGTTGTTTTCTTTTTTCGGCACG